>ERZ808242.1087-NODE-1087-length-16747-cov-23.111371_pt1 | contig 16747 bp, 13 predicted proteins | sample MGYA00521244_ERZ808242 | MGnify/ENA primary metagenome ERZ808242 (study PRJEB31516, sample SAMN03275573) | gut metagenome | biome: mammalia-associated habitat; material: feces | host: Papio cynocephalus | place: Kenya | collected 2012-07-27 ... | reverse complement strand
TCTGCTAGCATATCTTCAAGCTTTTTCACGCATCGTCCACACTTTGTGCCAGCACCAGTTTGTTCTTGGAGTTCTTTCAAGTTATGGACTTTGCCATTCTTAACAAGGTCCTCTATCTTCTGGTCAGTAACTCCCATGCATTCGCAAACAATAGTAGCAATCTTCTGCTTATATGGATTTGGCATATGATTTTTTTCCAAGTAATCATCTATAGCAGCACGCAAAGCCTTATCACCTAAGACAGAACAATGGAACTTGTGCTCAGGAAGACCCCCAAGCTTTTCCATTATAGCTTCAGGAGTAATCTCATATGCCTCTTTGAGCGTCATTCCGATTGCCATCTCGCTCATCATTGATGTCGATGCAATTGCTGATGCGCATCCATATGTAAGCCATTTCAGGTCCTTGATCTTGCCATCTTCCACTTTGATTCCGACTCTCATCTGATCTCCGCAAGCAAGGGATCCAACCTCTCCTACTCCATCAGGCTCGAAATCATCGCCCTCTTTCCATAGATTCCTCGGATTCATGAAATGATCTTTTACTATATCTGTATAAACCCATTGTGCCATGAAACTATTTGCCATAATCTTCCTTCCTTGTACTCATATCCCTGATTTTCTGGATTATCGGAGGAAGTTTTTCAAGTACATATTCCACATCCTCCTTTGTGTTGTATCTTCCAAATGAGAACCTGATTGAACCATGTGCAAGCTCCACAGGAAGGCCTGCTGCTAACAAAACATAGCTTGGCTCCAAGGAGCCCGATGCGCACGCAGACCCTGTCGATACTTCAATGCCTTCCAAGTCAAGATAAAGTAGGATTGACTCTCCCTCTGCAGATGGAAATGATACATTCAATGTCCCCGGTAGTACTTTATCGGCTTCTTTTGGGCCGTTAATAACTACATTTGGGATTCGTTCTTCTATTCCTTTTCGGAGCATTTCCCTCAACGCCCAAAGCCTGTCATGCTCATCTTTCAAATTAAGTCTTGCAAGTTCAGCAGCCTTTCCCAAACCAATGATTGCTTGGTTGTTGTATGTTCCAGCTCTATAACCCTTCTCTTGATGTCCTCCATGGACAAATGGCGATAGAGGAACGCCATGGCGAGTATAAAGAACACCAATACCTTTAGGTCCATAAAACTTATGTCCTGAGCATGAAAGATAATCAACATCCAAATCTTTTACATCGACAGCGATCTTGCCAATTGCTTGCGTTGCATCTGTATGAAAATACGCTCCACATTCATGTGCTAAATAAGCAGCCTCTTTCACAGGTTGTATTGCTCCAGACTCGTTGTTTCCAAGCATTATCGACACAAGGCATACATCCGGTCCTAGAAGCTTTTTGTACTCATCGAGCTTCAAAATACCTTCGTGATCAACTGGTGCAAAGCTTATTTTGTACCCCTTTTTCTTCAAGTATTTTGCTGTTTCGATGGATGCTGGGTGCTCAACACTGCTCAAAACTATCCTATCCTTGGCAGAGCCTTCATCAATTAGATCTCTATATGTATTAAAGACCGTATTATTTGACTCTGATGCACCGGAAGTAAAATAAATATCTCCGGGATCCGCATTTATAAGCTTAGCAACCTCTCCTCTTGCCCAAGAGATTCCTGTTGCAGAGTCTCTTCCAAGAGTATGCATTGATGAAGCATTGCCATACAAGTTTTCATTATCATGCATGATATCGATAACTTCATCGGCTATTCTGGTTGTAGCATTGTTATCAAGATAGACTACTCTTCTATCCATATTATTTCCTCGCATTTTAAAGTTATTATTATCTTATTTTCTAGTCAAGGTTAGAAAACACCAACTCACGCTTACGCGAAAGCCTCAAGTGAAGCCTTTCCATCTCTTTTACATAAGCACAGCAAGAAGGGAGAGCAGGAGAAAAAACAGCCATTATGATATTCACTTTCTTGCAACGCTTGCATTTTCTGAATCGATTGTCATATACAGAGCAAAGATGGCTTTTCTCATCGAAAAATTCACACGGCCGATCCATGTCGATGACCAAAGCATAATCCAATACGACTTTCTCATGGCAACATAGGCCACAATGATTGCAAAGATCCTCCCAATGTCTCATCTAAACCTTCTAGATATGGTCACAAGAGCTTTGCGGGAAAAGCTTCACAAAGGAGACGGATGCAAATCCGCGATTACAAAGCTCAAAATCATTCGGGAATTTGCTTTTTTCCAAACTATGATAGCTTATGTCGCATCCAATATTGGTTATCTTGTATCTATCTCTATCTTCTTCCTCGATTCTGAATCTATCATCATAGCGAATCTCACCAATCGAAGCGTACCCATATTCCCCATTGAAATTAGGTGGGATATTGATATTAAGAAATACATCGCTATGAATTTGGGAAAGGAACTGTTCCAAGTGCTCCTCTAAAAACAATGCGCAATCCGAGAAGCTGTATTTGTTGCTGTTTTCATCTCTATATGTTGAAATTGCAATAGCCTTGTAACCATAAAGAGAGGCTTGCCTTGCGGCTCCGCACGTTCCAGAGTAAATAATGTCAGTAGAAAGATTGTATCCGTGGTTTATGCCAGAGATAACAACATCAGGCTTTATATCTATCAAACCAGACTTCAATCCGTAGATTATGCAATCTGCTGGAGTGCCATCGATATGGAAATGCCCTTCTTTGTACTTTGTAGCATAACGAGTACCATCGATAGTCATTGAATGAGATTTCGCACTTTGCTCATCAGAAGGTGCTGAAACATAGACCCTATGACCCTTTTCAACAAGCACACGCTCAAGTTCTCTTATGCCTTTCGCTTTGTATCCATCGTCATTGACAAGTAGAATATTCATCTCTTCTCATGCTCCTTGCACTGCCGTAGGGGACATATGGACAGACATTAGCATGGAAGCCGAATATCCTTTCATATTCCTCTAGTTGACTAGTATAAGGAAAGTCAACAGAGCTATCAATCAAAGCAAATAAAGTTCCTGCGACTCCTGTGTAGATTTGGCAAATGCCATAGAGCTTCTTCATCTCACATCCTCTTTTCACAATCCAATCAATTTCAGGAGATGTGAGCTCGGCATTCATCTCTAATCCCTTTTCTTGGAGATTCATATTCTTGCCAAAAAGCTCCATGTCGCCATTCTTAAGCGCTTTCCATCCATTCAAAGCACATTCAGAATCTTCAACAAGGAACCTAAGCTGCCCTTTTTTCTGTTCAGAACTTATATTGAGAATCTGTCGTATATTTTTCTCATTAAGATTCTTTATGCTCATTGTCTTTGGCAATTTTTTACGTATCAAACCAACAACCTCATTTGCTTCTTGCCTAAACTCTTCAAGCTCAGGTGTCAAAATAGTATATGGTATTGCTGTCGATATCAACAAAGACGATACATTATCTTTCTTAGGATACTCTAGAAACTCATAGCTATGGTTAGACAAATCGAAGAACATAAGATTGTCCTCTTTTGAATAAAGGAGCGTGATTAAGTCCCTAAGTCGTGCTTGGAAAGCTTGGGAAAAACGGTTTGAAGAGAAAGCCATCTTCTTTTTCTCTTCTTTTGTGAATGAAATGCCCAATAGTCCTTCTAGCGCAAAAAGCATGCCTATGAAAGCATATGAAGAGAACGATGGATTGTCGCATATTGCGCTCTCTCCTTGAATCGTTATATTCATTCCAGGAAGAACAAACCCTGATGAGGCAACTTCTTGCAAAATCGCTTTTATGCAATTTGCCCATCTATCTTCCTTTCGATATTTGATATTTGTTATTTGGAATTTCTTCTTGTCTTGTTTTGTAGCATTCAAGATCTTGACGGTATTGTCATCTCTTTTTGAAACAGCAATTTTCAAACCATTATCGCATGTTCCCATTATTGCATATCCATCGATGCAATCAGAAAAAGCTCCTATCAATGTGACTACTTGTGGAACCTCGGCAATAGCACAAGGCTCCGTCCCATACTCTTCAAGATGGCTTCTCTCTATATGGTTCATCATTCTATCCTTGAAAAAATTATCTTATGAGAAGAGCCAAAAGGCAATCGTTAATTTTTCAAACAGTCAGAACAATAGCCACGATTTCTGCCATTAAGCTTGACTTACCTTGCGTTTTGAAGCTGTAGATGGTAGTCTTGTAGCTATGGCGGATCGCAAGATATTCTCTAGATATAACATGCGTTGTGGCTTAATTCTAAGAGCAAAGGAAGCCGATGTGAAGCTCACAGGTTTTACTCTCCCTCAAATTGACCAAAGCTTCCTAGTTTTGACTGGAAAAGAGATTATCGGGAACAACTTGGTTACTATGCTTGGAGGAAGGATGCCTCTTCTTGCAATAGACAGAATTGAGTACATTGGACAACCTCTTTTGGCTGTCTTTGGGCCAGATTACGAAGCTGTCGAACTCCTAATGGACAAAATTGAAGTCAACACAGAACCATACACAAAAACAGAGGAAGAGATATCGCTAGAGAATACTATCGCACCTCTTTCTTTTTCCTGGGGACAAGAAGAGATTCCAGATGAGAATAGCCTGAAGCAATTGAAGAAGTTTGAAAGCGTATTCAAGTACAGCCATACGACGATCTCTTCTCCGATAAGATACAACATAAGCGTTTGGCAAGAAGGAAACAACATTCACATAGAATCTCCGATGCTTTGGCAAGAGCTAATTCGAACAACTGTGGCTACAGCATTAGGCAAAGAGCCTCGCAACATAATTCTTCATCCGCAAAAACACCAAAATAAACACGACGAGTATTTGTTCTATCCTGCTATCTACTCCACGCTGGCTGCAATAGCGATGCTTCTTACCGGTCTGCCTGTAGAATTAAGGCTGGTTGGAGAGACCGCAAGGCCTGGGATCTCCATACAAAGAACAACATACCTTAATGAGGAACACCATCCAATTGTCGAGAATGTCAAAATGACAGTTGACCAAGGTGCTTTTTGCTTTGCATCAGAGGAATACCAACGACAAGCAATGGCAGGATTAATGCCTTTGTATACTGTAAAGAGCTTCAAAGCAGATGTTGAGATTGTCAAATCAAGCAAAAACCCAGCCTCTTTTTGTGGTTCTCTAGGATATTCAGAGGCCCTTGCTGGGACGCAATATCATACTTCTATGCTTGCAAACAAAACAGGATATACTCCTGTGCAAATTCGAGATGAACTCAAAAGAGAGAAAACAAAATTCACAGACTTTGCACCAGCTTATAACTTGGAAGATAAAAAAGAGATGCTTTTGCATCTTGCTAAAATTTCAGTCTTTAACAGAAAATGGGCATCAAATTCATTCTTCTCTGGCGATTTTGGGTTGCTTGGAGCCCTAAGAGGAATCGGTGTTGCAACTGGACTTGGAATAGCGGGCTTCTCAACAACACTATCAAAGCAAGAAAATTTCTCAGCCTTACTAAACTATACTCCAAAGAAGAATATTACCATAAACACATCTGCACCTCTTTCCTCTTCTGAGATTAGATATTGCAAGCAACTTGTTTCTTCAAAATTCAACAACAATACAGACAGCGATAGCGTTCTTTTTCTCGAACAAAATGCTGAGACACTAGACAGCGGCCCGGCTGTTCTTAACCGTTTTGAGTCAATATTCCCATCTCAGTTAGCGATTGCATCTAAACATTTGGGAACATTGCTTGACAAAGCAAAACCACCTTTTTCGCTGAAATTCAATACTGATAACATTTTCTCGCCTTGCGAGTTCGAATACTCTGGCTATGGAGCATTCGTCGTCGAAATAGAAATAAGAAAGTATGACTTCATTCCTTTGGTGAAGGAAGCTTGGGGAAGCTTTGTTATTGGAAAGTCCTTTGCTGACGACAATGCCAACGATATTGCGAAAGAGACTATTCTAGATACTCTCAGAGAGTGTGGTGCTGTGATTTCAAAAGATTTCAAGCTAAGCCTTGATATAACACAAACCGATGAAGAGGAAGAAGGTTTCACACCTATAAATACGATTGCAAGAGGAATAACAATGAGTGCTTTTTCTTCTGCCCTTTTCCAAGCTGCAGGCCCAGAAGCCTCTTATCTTCCTACAGATGCATCAAAACTGGAAAGCATCATAAATGGAGGAGGAAAGCCATGAAGATAGAGTGCTTTATCGATGGAAAAACGCTCTCTTTGTCTCTTAATTCGAATAAGCCATTGTCCTTGATCTTGAACGAAGAGTTGGGGACTAATAGTGTCAACGCACATTGCAGAGGAAATATGTGCGGACTTTGTATCGTCCTCCTAAATGGAAAAGCTGTCCTCTCTTGTATGGTTCCAGCCTTTGAGTTGCAAGGAAAGGAAGTGACAACATTTGAAGCATACTCTAAAACGAGAAACATAAAAGATATAGAAAAGGCATACGAAGCAATAGGAACAATGCCTTGCGAAGAATGCTATGCATCCCATACTCTCTTGATTGAATCCTTGGTAGCTCAAGGCGAGACGAGGCGAGATGTTATAATAAGAGAGATGTCGATCCTCAGTTGTTCATGCGTTGATGCAGAAGATAATGTTGCAACAGTGATAAAGGCTGTTGAAATCAGGAGGAAGAGACGTGTACGACGGTCTTAGTTCACCAAATATATACAATGTAAAGACAATGGCAGATTATGCATCTGTTTTGCAATTGCATCCCGATGCAACAATCTGGGCCGGAGGCACTTTTATAATGTCAAGGCCAAACTCTTATCCATCTAGGAAAGCAAACGAAGAGATCATATATCTTGGTGAAATGAGCGAACTCAAACGAACATTGAGAAACGATAGGCTTCTTGAGTATGGTGCAATGGTCAACCTGAATTACATAGTCAATTCCAATAGAAGCGTACTTCCTTCTTTGCTGGAGCAAGATATTTTATCAATCGGCAGTTCATTAGTTACGTCAAGGGCAACAATAGGTGGCGCAATTTGTACATCGGGATTGATTACAAGCATAACTGGCACATTGATTGCTTTGAATGCAAATATGGAAATAAGGTATGCCAAGAAAAAAAGGATGCACTCAAAATGGGTTGCAATTGCACATAGCCTTGATAAGAATGGAAGAATCTCTCTTCCTTCTAAATGTCTTGTAACTAGAGTAAGGATCGGCTTGAACAATGCTGATATCCAACGATTTTTCTCAATTGGTTCAATGATAAAAAATCCAGACCAGGCTGTTTGCGTTGCATTCTCAAGCAATTGGAACCAAGACATTTTGGTCAGTCCTAGGCTTGCAATAACATTTCCTCTTTTTGGAATATGCTACTCGAGAGACATTGATAACATCCTATCCTCTTTGAGGTTCCCTTTGGATGAAGAAGAGTATTCTTCTTTCGAATCTATAATTTTTTCGTTCATCAATGCAACATTCCCTTCCATCTCAGATCTTCAAAGAGTAAGAGTTAAAGGAATTTTGGAAGAGATTGTAAATGATTTGAACAACAAAACGTTGACAGCTTCTTTGGCATCCAGAGATACTGATACACTTTCTTGATATAAGGACTATTATTTTATATATGAGCAATTTTGTACATTTGCATAACCACTCTGACTTCTCGCTACTTGATGGAGCGGCATCAATACCACGCTACATTGAAAAAGCAAAATCTTGTGGAATGACATCGCTAGCTATAACAGATCATGGCAACATGTTTGGAGCAATCACATTCTACAATGCATGCAGACAAAATGGGATAAACCCTATAATAGGCTGTGAATTCTATGTTGCACCTGGCGATAGAAAAGACAAAAGCTTCCATCCAAACGAGGAAACATACTACCATCTTATTCTCCTTGCGATGAGCGATAAAGGATACCACAATCTGATGGAATTGAACTCTATTGCATGGAAAGAAGGTTACTACTACAAACCTAGGATCGACAAAGAATGCCTTTCAAGACACTCTGAGGACTTGATCTGTCTTTCAGCTTGCATTGCTGGAGAAGTGCCAAGAATGATTCTCGGCTCAAAAAGACAAGATGGGATAGGAAGAGCTCCAAGTGTTGAAAAAGCGAAAGAAGTAGCTTTATGGTATAAGAATCTTTTCGGCGACAGGTACTATCTAGAGCTTCAAGACCATGGTATTCCTGATGAAAAGAAATCCAATGAAGAACTTGTCAAGATTGCAAAAGAACTAGATATTCCCCTTGTGTGCACGAATGATATCCATTACATAGAAAAAGATGACTGGAACGCACATGATACTTTGCTATGCATTGGTACAGGCAAAAAGAAACATGACAAAGATAGGCTAAGATACAAAGAAGGAGAGTTCTACTTCAGAACACAGCAAGAGATGGAGGCACTCTTTTCTTGGTGTCCAGAAGCACTAGAGAATACAGGCAAAATAGCCGAACGATGCAAGCTCGAGATCAAATTCCCTGGTCCAGTTCTTCCTAAATGCACCATCCCAGAGCCATACAAAAGCGATGCAGAGTATTTGACAGCTCTAGCTTATGAAGGGCTTCCTGTACGTTATCCAAATGCGACAGAAGAAGAGATGTTGAAGCTAAAGGAAAGACTTCAATATGAACTCGATATCATAATAAAGATGGATTTCCCTGCATACTTCTTGATTGTCAGAGACTATATCCACTGGGCAAAGACCCACGATGTCCCAGTAGGTCCTGGGAGAGGTTCTGGCGCAGGATCCCTTGTAGCCTACTCCACTACGATCACAGATGTAGATCCAATTAAATACAATCTTCTGTTTGAAAGATTCTTGAATCCAGAAAGAGTTTCACTTCCGGACTTCGATATAGACTTTTGCTTCGAGGGGCGAGACAAAGTGATCAACTATGTCACAGAGCACTATGGACATGACTCTGTTGGGCAGATTACGACATTTGGAACATTAAAGCCTAAGGCTGTAATTAAAGATGTTGCAAGAGTGCTTGATATTCCTTTCGAAGAATCCAACAAAATATGTGCTCTTGTGCCTGATGAGATTCCAGACAAGAAGAAATGGCACCTTACTGATGCACTAGAGTATGAGCCAAAGCTAAAAGAGATCAGAGACAGAGGTGGCGTCTATGAAGAGCTTTTCGATACAGCAATAAAACTCGAAGGGCTTTCCAGACATACATCCTTGCATGCGGCTGGCGTTGTGATAGGAAGAGAGCCCCTTGATCATTATGTACCTCTATGTGCCGACCCTAAAACAGGAGCACTTGCCAGCCAATATACGATGCTCCAGATTGAGGATTGCGGCCTTGTAAAGATGGACTTCCTTGGGCTGAAAACGCTTACACTGATCAAGCACACAGTCGAACTTATACACAAAAAAGAGCCAAATTTCGACATAAGCAGAATATCTGATACAGACAAAAAGACATTCGACATGCTTTGCTCGGGAGACTCTTCACTTGTGTTCCAATTCGAGTCAGCAGGAATGCAAGACATCCTAAAGCAAGCAAAGCCTGGGAATATCGAAGAGCTTGTTGCTTTGAATGCTCTATACAGGCCAGGTCCTATGAAGTTTATTCCTCAATACATCAACGCAAAATGGGGAAGAGAACCTATCCATTACCCCGATCCATCTTTGAAGGACCTTTTGGAACCTACTTATGGAGTAATCGTCTACCAGGAACAAGTAATGAAAGTTGCCCAGATAATTGCAGGCTATACGCTTGGCGAGGCTGATATCCTAAGACGTATAATGGGAAAGAAAAAGGTAGAAGCGCTTGCGAAAGAACTTGTAAAGTTCAAAGCGGGAGCTGTTAAGAATGGATATACAGAAGAGCATGCTGAGGAAATATTCCATATACTTGAGCCATTTGCTGGATATGGATTCAATAAATCACATGCCGTTGCCTATTCTGTAGTTGCATATCAAACAGCATATCTAAAAGCAAACCACTTAGCAGAGTTCCTAGCTGCAAACCTAACAAATGAGATGAACAATCCTGACAAGTTCAAGGAATATCTGAACCTTGCACCTAAATACAATCTGAAGATAGTTCCTCCAAATATCAACAGGTCTGATAAATTCTTCAATGTCGACAAAGGAGACATAATATATGGCCTAGCTGGCATAAAGAATGTTGGTGCTGGCGTTGTAGATATAATCGTTGAGGAAAGAGAGAAGAACGGACCATACAAATCATTTATGGACTTCCTGGACAGACAAGGAGAGAACACTCTCAATTCACGCCTTGTTGAATCTTTGATAAAAGCAGGAGCTTTTGATGAGCTTGAAGCTGACAGAGCTACGCTTCTTGCAAACCTTGATGACGCATTGAAATTCGATAAAGCAAACAAAGCAACATCAGCCTTCGGGCAAATGTCCCTTTTTGGATCAGATGATGATACTAAGCTTGAAGACTTCAAGATGCGCAAGGCCGATCCACTTCCAAAGACAGAAGTCTTGAAAATGGAAAAAGAGATGCTTGGGTTCTATATATCTGGCCATCCATTGGATCAATACCAGAAAGAGATTTCAGAATGCGTAAGAGTCAACCTTGCCGAAAGTGACACAATCACTACAGACAAGCAGGTACAGCTTGTTGCTATGGTTTTAAACCAGAGAGTCGTAATAACGAAGGAAAAAAAGGCAAAGATGGGCATCTACACATTGCAAACAAAAGAAGGTGAAGTAGATGCAGTTGCCTTTCCTAAGGTATTCGAGCTTATTCAAGGCAAAATCGAAGACGATGGAATATATGGCTTTATAGGTACATTCAAGAAAAAAGACGAAAAACTTTCATTCTCGATAGATCAAGTAGTGTCTCCTCTAGAGCTTAAGCCAGAGATGGTTCAGCAAATACATATAAGGCTAAAAGACAGTGCAAAAATATCAAGAGAAGGACTTTCTTCTCTCTTCAGCCTTCTTGCAAATAACAGTGGCGATACTCAAGTCTTGCTCTCTATCTCAAGCTGTCCTGGAGAGGAACTTACGCCAAGATCCACTTTCTACTTATCTTATTCTCGAGGAGTTATGGCAGAGTTGAATGATCTTGATATAGTCGATAAAGCTTGGGTTAACTAAATTATAAGGTAGGTGTTTATGAATATTTTAATGATGTTATCATTGCTTGTTGCTCGAGCTTTATCTGTTTACTCTATCCTGATTTGGGTAAGAATACTTCTCTCATGGTTCATGCCTTACCCAAGCGAAGGAACATTCACATATTACCTTTCTAGAATAGTAGATCCTTATCTAGGGCTTTTTAGATCTTCAAAATCCAGAATCGGAGCCTTGGATTTCTCTCCGATAATCGCGATAGGACTTATCGAAGTTATAAAGGCAATATTGAGTTTCTTTGGAACATACGGAACATTGACTTTAGGTTATGTACTTATGCTTTTTATACAAGCCTTCTGGAGCTATGGCATATCATTGTTTCTAATCCTAGCTATAATAATGCTTGCAGTCAAAACGATAGCATCTTTCTCAAACAACCCGATGTTTTACACGACATCCGAACGCTTTTCGGATGCTGTTGCCCCAATCACGAACTTTGTAAGGAGCACTTTCTTTGCACAAAGAAAAAACAAGCCATACAAAATAGTAAACGAGCGTTGGGTAAATATTGCATCAGTGGCACTTGTAGTAGTCCTTTACTTTATTCTCTCATATCTTTGCAAATATCTGGCAACAAATGCATTGAGATTGCCATTCTAAGGAAAGATGGTAAGCATGAGTTTGAAGATCACCGATGTACCAGGGATTGGAAAGGCACTAGCAAACGAATTCTCAAAGCTAGGTGTTTTCTCTCTTGAGGATGTTTTGCTCTTATCTCCACGCTCATATGATGACAGACGAAAAGAACGAAAGCTCAAGGATACTTCAATAGAGGATCCAACCATAACTTGCAAAGTAACTGTACTTTCACACTCATCTTTTGCTTCGAAGAAAGGAAAAGTTGTGAAAATTACAGCAGAGGACGACAATGGCGATACTCTAGATATCCTTTGCTTCAACAGAGATTACTTGGGGAAAATGCTCAAGCTTGGCACCGAGTGGTATATAACAGCTACTGTCCAAAGAAACCACTATCAATATCAAACAGCTTCTTTTGAGATAAAAAGAACGAAGGAAGAAGCAGGGCTTGGAAAAATATTGCCAATCTACCCTCTTGCTGGTTCTCTTAGCCAGAAAGCAATAAGGCAAACTGTCTCATATGCATTGCAAAAACTGGAGCTCGAGGATCCAATGCCATATTCTATCTATGAAAAATATAACCTCATGCACTACAAAGAAGCATTGAATGAATTGCACTTCCCTACCGACAACGAAATGCTTTCAAAAGCTAGGAAGTCTCTTGCCTTTACAGAACTTTTCTCGATGGAAATAAAGATGCTTAGAGCAAAACCTGAGAAGCATATTATCAAGAAAAAGAGAGAAACTTCACTCGAGAGGGTGTTTTTGAAAACATTGCCATTTCCTCTAACAGAAGACCAGATAAAAGTAATCGATGAAATAAGAGCTGATCTTGACGATCCAGAGCCTATGAACAGGTTGCTTCAAGGCGATGTTGGTGCGGGAAAAACACTTGTTGCTTGGATTTCAGCTCTTCATGTTATTGCCAATAAAGGGCAAGTTGCATTCATGGCCCCAACAGAGCTTCTGGCGAGGCAACATGCAGAGAAAGCAGCAGAACTCATCGGAAAACTTGGCGTCAGGATTGCATTCTTTACAGGAGACGTAAAAGGAAAGGAAAGACAACTCTTATTAAGAGCTCTGGCAAATGGCGATATCGACCTTGCAATTGGAACGCATGCACTCTTTTCCTCAGATGTAAAATTCAAGAAGCTTGAATATGCGATAATAGACGAGCAACATCGCTTTGGCGTTGTTCAAAGAGAAGCTTTGAAAAACAAAGGCGAAAGACCAAACTTGCTCTCGATGACAGCTACTCCTATTCCTAGGACACTTGGGCTTACAATTTTCTCCGACTTGGATATTTCGACAATAAGATCTCTTCCTTCCGGAAGAATCCCAATCAAAACACATATCGTAAACGAACGACACAGAGACGATATGTTCAAAGCAATTTCAGTTGAATTTCAAAGAAACCATCAAGCATATTTCGTCTACCCTAGAATAGATGATGAAGGCGCATCGAATCTAAAAGATGTAAATTCAATGTTCCAAGAGTTAAAAAATCGCTATCCGGGAGTGCCTTCTGCTTTGATTCATTCAAAACTTGAAGAAGAAGAAAAGATGCAAATTCTAGATGATTTCAGAAACAAAAAGATATTATATCTTGTTTCTACTTCTGTCGTTGAAGTCGGAATAGATATTCCAGATGCAACATGCATGGTGATCGAACATGCTGACAGATTTGGTCTTGCAGCATTGCACCAGCTTAGAGGAAGAGTCGGAAGATCTACATTGCCATCATATTGTTTTTTGGTTTGCGACCCAAACTCAATATCGCAAGAAGGAATTGAAAGGCTCAAAGTCATGAGAGACACTAACGATGGCTTCTTGATTGCTGAAAAGGACTTGGAGATAAGAGGACCTGGTGATTTTATTGGAAAAGAGCAATCAGGATTCTTGACAATGCACTTTGCATCTATTACATCAGATTTGGACTTAGTGCAAGAAGCAAGACAAGCAGCAGAGCAAATACTAAAAGAAGACAGAGGGTTCTTAAAAGCAGAAAACTCTTGTCTCAGAAGAAATATGAGGAATTGATATGACAAGAGAAGAATGTGTTGCGCTTTGGCATAAATACAACAAATCAGAGTCTCTTTGGCATCATGCATTAGAAGTCGAAGCTACAATGAGAGAATTCGCTAAGAGAGAAAATGAAGACCAAGATTATTGGGGACTTGTAGGGCTTTTGCATGATATAGACTGGGAGATGTTTCCACAAGAGCATTGCAAGAAAGCACCAGAGCTTTTAAAAGAAATAGGAGCTGATGATGATTTTATCCATGCTGTTTGCTCTCATGGATATGGCATATGTGTTGATGTGAAACCAGAAAAGAAAATGGAGAAGGTTCTTTTCACAATCGATGAGCTTTCCGGTCTTGTCAATGCAACAGCATTAATGAGGCCTGAGAAAATGAAAGGAATCAGTGTAAAATCTGTAAAAAAGAAATTCTCATCAAAAGGCTTTGCCGCCGGTGTCAATAGAGATATTATCCTCAAAGGTGCTGATATGCTAGGAGAGGACCTTTCTTCAATAATACAAACAACAATAGATGGCATGACAAAAGTCGCACCAGAGGTAGGTCTTTGGCCTTAGGAGCAAAATGAGACTGGATAGAAAAAAGACAACAGACATCCTTTTTTCAAAGAAGCTTCAGATCTCTAAAGGCAAAGTTTTTCCTTTTCATGAGCAAAGAGAAGAGAAAAACAATAATCCTCGAAATAGATCCTCCCGTGGATGAAAAGTCCAAAAGAAGAATGGGTTTCTACGAGAGAGTTGGCTTTTTGCAAAATAGCTTTGATCACATACACCCTCCTTACCATAATGGCATTAAAGGGCACAAGCTCGTTGTCATGTCATATCCAGATAAACTATCGATTTCGGAATATGATCTTTTCTTCCAATATTTGAAAAGCAATGCGAAAAGCTTAATTCCCCCCTTTATCCGAAGCAAAACCACTCTTCTTTCAAAAATAAATCCTTAGAAAAACAGAAAAGTAGAACTACATCATAAATAAAGTACTTTGGTCTTGAACTTTGAAAGATCAAGATGGGCAGGCACATGCTCGTCGATAAGGCTGAAGCATTCAAAATATAAAAAAAAAGCACCCAAACTCTTCGTGATAGATTCATGAGGCCCTGTAGCATGGCGAAAAGGAGTTAACACAATCATATGATTTTTCCAGCCCACAGTTCATCAAGGAACCGTCTCCAGGGCACGATCTCAATACCTTCCTCCGTCGTCTGGGCATAGTCCTCTTTACATACAAGAATGTACCGAGAGAAGAGACCTTCCTCCTTCAAAGCCTTCAACCCTTTCAAATCCCTAGATGTATGGCGACGCGTCGTTTTTGTCTCTATAGCAACCTTCTCCATAAGTATGAAATCGACCTCGAATCCAGAAAGGCTCCTCCAATAGCTGAGGGATGTGACATTGAGCTTCTCTTTCAATTTGTAGCCGATATACGCCCTCATCTCCATTGCCATATATGTCTCGAAGAACTTCCCATATTCAGTGCTTCCAGACTCTATCTTATCGAAACCGAGAAGATGTCGGATGACACCAAGGTCGAACATATAAAACTTTGAGGAGGCATAGGCCTTGCGCTTCTTTGTCTTCACATATGCGGGAACCTCAAATGCTATGAGCGTGTCATAGAGAATCTGGAACCAGCTGATGACAGCGGAACGGCTGACACCAACATCCTTCGAGATGTTCTCATAGTTAAGCATCTCGCTATTGCTCAATGCTGCAACTTCAAGAAATCGCTCAAATGATGGCAGATTTCTAACAAGTCCTTCTGCTTGTATTTCTTCATTGAGGTAGAGTTGAACATAATCGAATAGGTCTGAGTCAGGATCATCTGAAAGATAGAAGGCAGGGATGAGTCCTGTCTTGAAAAACAAACCAAGCTCAGGTGTATCTCCTTTGACTTCAGGCCAGACAAGTGGAAACATCTCCTTCCAGCCGGCTCTGCCTCCAAGGAGATTCGTCCCCTGTTCTCTAAGCCTTCTTGCACTTGAGCCAGTCAAAAGGAACCTGATGTTTGTGGATTCAATCAGGTTTTGCACCTCATCAAGAAGAAATGGAAGCTTCTGTATCTCATCTACAACGACAAGCCCACTGTCGATACCTTCCCTGCGCAAGATGCCTGCAAACAGAGCAGGATCATCTTGCAGGGTCTTCACTAACTTCTTGTCCAAAAGATTGAAGCGGTAGCAAACACCTTTAAGCTCTTCTCTTATCCATGAGGTCTTGCCTGTCTGTCTGGGGCCGAAAAGGAACTGTGACTTCCTTTCAAGATCGCGACTGATATCTAATACACGCTTTATGTATCTCATGCCTACAGTCTAAACAGAAATCCTTTTACTATCAATCAATTTTCATGAAAAATGACTTTTGAAGAGTTGTATTTCATGAAATATGCTATCATATCATGAAAAATCCCACGTAACTCTAGCAGGAAAATCAAGGATGACTCAACCAGTAATCAAGAAGACGGCTGTCAAGAATACTACTAGAGAGCTTACCATTGTAAAAACGCATTTGAGTTTGAGATCTTTTGATACAAAAGGAAAAAGCGCTCATACTTTCCGTGATACATTGATTAAAAATGGCAGGAATGCCATATTTGCTCACAGCCTCATAAAGAACATCCAGGCAGAAAGCCACGTCCATTTTGTCGGAAAGCTTCCAGGACAGTATCTTACGGCTATAGAGATCGATCACTGCAGTATAGTAGAGCATCCCACCGGCGGTTGCGATATATGTTATATCGGTCGCCCATATCTCGTTGACGAACATTGCAGGCCTGTTCTCCAGCAGGTACGGGAACTTCCCATACGGATGCTTCGATGGCCTCGTGGTCTTGAAAACAGCGGATACGCCCTTCAATCCAAGCTCGACATACAGCCTCCGCACGATCCTTCCCGTTCTCAAGATCAACGCACCAGTTGTATGCCATCAATCGCGACCTTCCTCTTGAAGCTTTCGCTGTAGGTCTTTCTCTGTTTTCCCATCTTCCTCTCCTTTGGAAAATGTAGCAGATGTTCTTTGTTTTTTCACATCCTGTCTAATTTACAGTCCTAGTATATACCACTTCAGAAAAGCAATATCTCATTATGTAAAAACAAGAAGCTTTATTTACAAATCT
>ERZ808242.1086-NODE-1086-length-16749-cov-5.964957_pt1 | contig 16749 bp, 14 predicted proteins | sample MGYA00521244_ERZ808242 | MGnify/ENA primary metagenome ERZ808242 (study PRJEB31516, sample SAMN03275573) | gut metagenome | biome: mammalia-associated habitat; material: feces | host: Papio cynocephalus | place: Kenya | collected 2012-07-27 ... | reverse complement strand
GAAGCCGTCCTGGACCTTCATCGTCAAGGGTCCCGTTTCGGGAACCTTCGTCTGCTTGGTCAGCTCCGCCACTCCTTTCCCGGTCACTCTGCTCACCTCTTCGCGTATGGACTTGGGTGCGTTCTTCCACCTCCAGAGTCCGAACTCTTTCCACTCAGGAGGTAGGCCGCGGTCGGCCATGTACTTGTCGAGGAACTGGTCCCACTGTTCCCAGCGGTCGCTCTTCCCAGCGATCATCGCGAACTCGGCCAGGTCCGATGCGGGGCAGAGGAAGCATCCGATCCTGTCGAGGCCGCGGGTGTACCATACGTTGTAAGGCTCCTTCCTCATGAAGAGATAGAGCCAAACGTGCATCGCGCACCAGTTCTGTATGGCGGATGCGCCCACCTGTCCAGGGGTCCAGGGATTCTTCCATATGCGGGGCTTGGAGTTGCGGGCCTCCGATTCGTACTTCCTCTGTCCGATGAAGGACAGCACGCCGTTCGGGAAGTTCTTCGTGATGGCTCCGACGGTAGGTCCGAGCTTGTTGGTCTTGCAGCACCATCTGTAGTCCTTGGCAGGCGGACCGAAGTACACCAGATTGCCGAAGAACGCGTCGGCCGGCGCATGCTCCTCGATCAGCTTCAGGTTGTGTCTGGTGCATACATCATGGACATGAGCCACGGTCTCATCGAGTTCGAGGCCGGTGTCCACGAAGAGTACGGGCAGGTCGAGGCCCGCATCCAGGGTGAGTAACAGGGTGACGAGGCTATCCTTGCCTCCGGAGAACGATACGATCGCCGGCAGGTCGTGCTTGGCGATGGTGTTCTTGATGAAGCCCGTGGCTTCCGCGACCCTCTTCTCGAGAACAGCTCTGTTGGCTTCGACCACGTCGTCCCAATCATGGCGGATATCGGACGGCCTGTACTCCTCGGGCTTGTACCATCTGGTCTTGACGGCTACACCTTTGTTTTCAGCGACCATCTGGGGTCCTGTCATCCTGGCCATGCCGGTGGCGACGATCTCCCTTTCAGGGGAGAGGATTAGGACCTCATCGCCCTCTTTGATGTCGGGAGAGGCATCCACGACGCCGGGTGCCATCAGATTCTTGCTCTCCTGCACGAATTTGATGGCTCCGGGGTCGCAGATCACCCATCCCTTGGTTGCCTTCCCAGCGAGGCGCATCGCGCCCTGCATACGGAGGATTATTTTCCATCCGATTCCAAGATCGTAGCGGACAGTCGCCACTATGTCGCCGTCGACGACGACCTCGTCCATGCGGTCGAGGGCGGGGGCCTTGCTCAGGATGACGATGTGCCCGTCCGGGAGCACGTTTTCTCCTGCGCCGGCCCCGTAGTCCTTGTCGAGCAGCGCTCTGATCATCTCGATGTCGAACGGGAATGCCGGGCGGGCATCCCCGGGGGGCGTAAGGACGATCTCCTCGGTCGGAGTGCCGCATACAGGACATTCTTTCGATTCCAGAATCGGAAGGTTACATTTGCGGCACCACCTGAGGTGGTTCTTCCCGAGACGTATTGCGCCCATGATATCGAGACGGTCTACGTTCGCCCCCTTATATTTCAGCTACGCCTGATGACCACCACCACGATGGCCGCGACCAGTGCGCAGACCGCTGCCAGAGCGGTCACAGGCACGCTGCTTCCATTCTCGGTATCGCCTTCATCATCGGAATCCCCTATCTGATCGTCCTGAGGCACATCCGCGGGTTCCTCTCCACTCGGATCATCTACAGGAGGCGTCACGATGGACGGATCATCGTTCGAATCATCGTTCGAATCATCGTTCGTGTCGTCTCCCTGCGAATCATCGCTCGTCGAGTCGTCATCCTCCCAGTCATCATACCAGGGGTCGTCCCACCAATCGTCTTCGTAATCGTCTTCGTAATCGTCTTCGTAATCGTCGTCGGAGTCATCCGAAGGATCCTCGACAACGGGCGGATCGACAGGAGGATTAACCACGGGCGGGTCCGTTGAAGACTCCTCGTCCTGCTTCCAGACCGGATAGAGGGAGATGTCTTCGGTCGTGGCAACAGCATCCCCGTTGCGATAGAGGACCTCGCCGTTCTCCGTTGCGGACCAGCCGATGAACGAGAAGCCGGTCTTTTCGCCGGGTTCGCACATCACTGTTGCAGTCTCATCGATGTAATACAGCTTGGGGATCGGATCGGATCCGAGAGGGTGGTATGTGACCGTGTATTTCGGCATCTCCTCCCAGACGGCTGTCAGGACGATGTTCCCCGAAATCATGATGACGGAACCATCGAGGTGCATGGAGGATCCGTCGGACCATCCCTTCAGCGTGTGATGCTCTTTCGATACATCCGCATGGACGGTAACGCTCTCGCCCTCCTTAACAGCGATCGGGTCGCCAAGTGGCTTCTCATCGGAGACGTAAGAGAGAGTGAAGTCCTCCGCCAGGCGCCAGACCGTGTAGAGGTCGAGGTCGTTCTCGAGAAGGAGCCCTTCGCCTGCTGCGTATTCGGGATCCCCGTCTTCGGAGAGGCTCCACCCCAGGAACAGGAACCCCTCCCTGATTCCGTGTTCTGCGGAGATCATCGTCTCCTCATCGGGATAGAGGAGGACCGAGAACGGCTCCGCTCCGTACGGATGGTATGTCAGGGTGAATTTGCTCATCTCCTCCCATACCGCGGAGAACACGAGGTCTCTATCGATGGTGACGACGGATCCGTCTTCCAGGATCTGTTCTCCATCGGACCATCCCTTCAGCGTGTGGTGCTCTTTCGATACATCCGCATGCACCGTTATGCTGTCGCCTTCGCGGAATGTCAGAGGATCGGAAACAGCCGCTCCGTCCGATTGGAACGAGACTGTGAATTCCTGGGATGCCCTCCAGCATGGGTGTAGCTCCAAATCCGATACGAGACGAATCATGTCTCCGATGCGGTACGAAACATCCGTCCCTTCGGATTCGGACCAGCCGATGAACACCTTTCCATCAACTTTCTCGGGACACGATGCGATCTCGACATCCTCGTCAGGATAGTGCTCGCTCTTCAGGGCATCTCCTGAAGGCAGGCGATAGGTCAGGGCATATTTGGGCATCTCCTCCCATACGGCATCCAGGACTATGTTCCCGGTAACCGTTATCGTATCCCCGTTCGCGTATTGGGATGCGCCGTCGGTCCATCCCTTCAGGATGTGATGGGATTTCGCTGCATCTGCGGATATCTTGAAGACGGAGGCCTCGTAGATCTCGGTCGGCTCTCCGAGAGGCTGTCCGTCCGAGAAGTAGGATGCGGTGAACACAAGGGCCTCCCTCCAGATCGTGTACAGGTCGGTGTCGGAATCGAACATGACGGAATCGCCAGGAGAGTGTTCGACGGTTCCGTTCTCCGCGGACGACCAGCCGAGGAATATGTGGCGTTCGCGCATGCCGTGGTCGGAGGAGATCTCGGTCGTTTCATCGGGATACAGATTCAGGGATGCCGGCTCTTGCCCATACGGGTGGTAGGTCAGTGAGATCTTCTCCATCTCCTCCCATACAGCCGTGAGCACGGTGTCGCATATGATCTCGAATGTGCTTCCTTGGGGATGGATGGTATCCCCATCAGACCAGCCGACGAGGTTATGGTGGGGTTTCGTCGCTTCGGTTCCGACAGTGACGATGTCCTTCTCAAGCAGTCTTACAGGTGCTCCTATGCGCTCTCCTTCGGACATGTAGGCGAGAGTGATCTCTCTCTTCTCCCTCCATGTCGCGTTCAAGGAGTCGACACCGTCGAGAATCGCGCTGTCCCCATTGAAAAGGGGGCCGATTTCGCCGGAGCACCATCCGGTGAATATCCTCTTCGCGTCGAGCGGATCATCGCAGGAGACGGTCATCGGGAAGTTGTCGCCGGCGAACTGGGTGGAGTAAACCACGCCATCGACGATGTAGTCCACCTCATGCCCGGGTCTGTCCTTCATGGAGGGCACCAGCTTCACGTTTCCGTACATGGTGAATTTATCTCCCGAACGGAGAACCTTCCCTTCTCCGTCAATGAGCCATCCGTCGAGCATCTTCTCGCTGGTCTCATCGGCAGGAGTCATGTCTCCGATGGAGGCCTTCATCCCATGGCCGTAGGATTCGGAGGCGTTCAGGACGGTCCCGTCGACATTGAGGTATGTCACGGTGTAGACGTATTCATCCAATGGAACCCATACAGCATCGACGGAGTGGCTCTTGAAAGTCCTTACCTCGCTTCCGACAGGATGGAAGATCTTGTCCGGATCCTTCCTCTCGATCCATCCGATGCAGCGGTAGTGCTGCGTGTCAGGGATCGAGATGTACTTGCTGCTCCAGTTGCTCGTGATGCTGGTGCGTGCAACCGGGTTCTCCGTGGATGGGGTGCCCCATGTCTCGTATGTTAGTGTGAAATCCGAGGAATCGGGCCTGAGCTTCAGAGTATCGACATCGAGCTTCTTGACCGTCTCCCTGTCGATGCTCTTGCCTATCAGTTTCTTCAGGTCGGTGTCGTACCAACCCCTCCAGCACCTGGCATCGGGGTCCCCGTTCGTCAGGTCGAGCAGCTCGACGACGTCGCCTGTCATGACTATGTCGCGGTCTTCGATATCCTCGGGTACGAAGTCGATGTGGATGGTGCGGTGAGCGATGGTGGAGTCCTTCCCGGAGAAAGGTTCGAAGCTGTATACATCGTCGCGCTGGGTTATCGTATTGGAGCACCCTGTGCGGATCCCGTCATCGGACCTCATCTCCAGCATGCCCTGGCCGATGTAGCTGACCTGGATGGTGCCGTCCTTGAACATCGCACCGTTCAGCAGGCCGCCAAGGCTGCCGATCCTCACAAGGGAGCGATGCGGGATGTCGGAGCTTGTAACCTCGGGATCCGTCAGGAGGTCCACGAGCCTGCCGGAGTCCAGAATCTCCCCCTCAACAGACACGTCTCCGCGGATGTCGAAGAGCCTGAGGTCCGCGCATCCCACGAATGCACCTGCTCCTATGGACAGGGGCATCTTCCCGTATCTGGTGAAGGATTCCAGGTCGGTGCAGTCCTTGAAGGCGTCTTTCCCTATGGATTTCACCTTGTCGGTCAGCAGCACCGTGCGGACCGACGAGCCTTCGAAGCATCCGTCCTTCACGGAGGGAGAGTCTATGATTATATCCAAGCCGGGCAGAGAACCTGTACGGTCTATTGTATCGGCATCTTTGATCACTTTGAAGTCTGTGCCCATGAAGGTGCAGTCCTTCTCATTCTGGATCCTGGAGACATCGAGCGCCGAACCGCGGAACTCGGTCTCGGCCCCATCGTTATCTGGGACGGAGGCGGCGAATGCCGCCATCCCCAGCAGGACCAGGACAACGCAGACGGTCGTCATCGTCATTCTGTTCATTCTATCGCATCTCACTGCACATCTGCTGTGCGCCAAGGACTCGACGGCTGCGGTTAAAGAACGGAAGGACGATGATAAGATATCATAAACTTAGACAACTGTATGATATTTAGACTAAGCATGTTAGCTTAGAAAGGTCTGAAACGGACGACACGATATGCAATCATCAGATTCCGGTTATATACAGAAATGTCATCACGGTGCTGGGATGCATGGATGTTCGGATTCCATAGACGTGAGAAGGCGCCGAGAGACGAGAGTCCGCGCTACATCTCCTCGCTTCAGAAGGATGTTGGCAAATACAGCGGCTGGAAGCGCGAGGATGTCGAGAGCGATTATCGCGCAAAGAGGTCCGTGCATACGATCGTTACCATAGGATACATGGAATACGATGACGAAGAGGTCCTAGTCCTCACGGACAAGGGACGTCTTCTGATGCAGAATGTGAAGGTGTAAGGAGGGCCCCGCACGCGGGACCCGGTTTCTATCAGAGCCTGGCCTTCTCGTAGAGCGACCTGTCCGCCTTGAGCGGGATGGTGGCGTCGAAAGCGACCTTCCAAGTGGGCCCCCCGTGAGAGCTCGGATCCAGGGACGAACCGGCAGCTCCAGGTATCTTGATGATCCTGTCCGCCTGCATCCTCGTCGCTACGGCCCATTCCACCGCTCTGTCGTCGAAGATGTCGATGTCCTCATCGACGATTATGACCTGCTTCATGGACGTGTGTCCGGAGAAGGCGGCCATGGCGGCGTTCACCCCGTCGCCCTCCTTGTTCTTCTTTATCGATACGACACCGTTCAGCCAGCAGCACCCTCCCTCGGTGAGCCTAACGTTCCTGACTCCGGGAACGGCCTGTCTGACCGTTTTCAGGATCATGGGCTCGCGCGGAAGACCCATCAGGAGATAGTGCTCCCAACCTCCGGGCAGGAGCAGATGCATCATGGGATCGGCGCAGCTCCAGATCCTGTCGATCTTTATGACGGGCTGCTGCCTCTCGAAATCGTATGTTCCGGTGATGTCGACGAACGGCCCCTCCTTTGTCTCATCGAGCGTGATCCTGCCCTCTAAGACGTAGTCCGTGTCCGCGGGGACGAGGAGTCCGTTGTCGCACCTGCCTACTCTGAGCTTGGAGCCGTGTCCTTTCATGCACATGGCGGAGGCGACCTCCAGTTCGTCGGCGCCGAAATCCATGGATGTAGCCGCTGCGAGGAGCACCTCGGCCTGCGCTCCGATGCATATGGAGATCCTGAGCTCCTCTCCCTTTTCTTTGGCCATCCTGCGCATGGTGTACAGGTGGCGGGGGACCAGCCTCACGGCGATGGAGTCCGAATCCATTATCATCATGCGGTGGAAGGAGACGTTCTTCATCCCGTTGTACTCGACCACGATGATTCCGGATGTTATGTAGCGTCCTCCGTCCTCGGGGAAGTACTTGGGGATAGGCAGCTTCATGAGATCGAGCGGAAGCTCCTTGGCCCTGAATTCGGGGTTCTCCACGATCTCGCATGACTCGGGGTGGTCCACGGCATGCAGGATATGCCCGACGATGGCATCCTTGGGGATGTTGAGGGCATCCGCCATCTTCTCCCTGGTGGAGAAGCGGTTTCCGACGGCTTTCCCTCCGTCGAGGTCCTCGAATACGACGGTCTTGGCCTGATCGGCCATCAGGAAGGATGTGACGGAGCAGTCGTCCCTGCACACGGGTCCGCGGATGATCTCGGCATCCTTCGGAACAGAGTCGGATACGGTCATGGACGGTCATCCGCGCCATCGTTTATTTAGGATTCTGGGTGTTCCTTCAGAATATCTGGAGCAGGAGGTTGGCGGCGCCCCCCAGCACCACTGCGACCAGTATGGACATCGCTGTGACGCCGACTGTCTCCGCACGGCCGATCTCCTTCCACATCGTCGCCAGGGTGGCCAGGCACGGCATGTAGACGGCCATCACGACTCCGAACACGACGAACTGATCTGGAGTCATGAACTGGGACAGAGGGATTCCGGCCGCGAGGATTTGGAGCATCCCCAACGCCATCTCCTTCCTCAGGACTCCGACGATGAATGCGATGGCGCAGACTGCCGGGAGCCCGAGTATCCCGGCGATAACGGGCGAGAGCGGGTCCACTATCGGGTCGAGCAGGTCGTACCCCACCATGATCTCTATGACGATGGATCCGATGACGAGGAGGGGCAGGGCGATGTAGATGAAGTCCTTGATGCGGTCCCAGGTCTTCGTCAGTATGTTGCGGAGGCCGGGGATCTGTAGAGGAGGTAGCTCCATGGCGAGGCTGCTCGGCTCGTATTTGAGGAACCTGTTCAGGAGAAGTCCTGTCGCTGCACCGAGGCATAGCAGCATCAGCAGTATTCCGATCGCGGCACCGAATCCAGAGAACTTCCCCGTGGCGCCCATGATTATGGCCATCTGGGCAGAGCATGGAACCGCCATCACTATCATGGACGACAGTATGATCTTCTCGCGCCTGGAGCTGACAGTGCGGACGGCCATGATCGCAGGGACGTTGCAGCCGATTCCGACGATCATGGGTATGAATGCTCCGCCGTGCAGTCCGAAATGATGCATCGTGTTGTCGAGAAGGACCACTGCGCGCGTCAGGTATCCGGAGTCCTCGAGCACCCCCAGTATGAGGTAGAAAACTAGGATGTATGGGATGACGAGGCCGAGAATGGCTCTGAAGCTCCCGTCTATGCCTGTGAAGACGGCCTCCCCGAACTTGCCGCCGATGTCCGCTCCAAGCCTGATGAGGGAGTCGCCGACGGTCGCGTCGTAGGCTCCGGATACTATGGAGTCCAGGAACGCCCCGCCGTAGATGACGATCGCCAGTATCGCCAGGCAGACAGCGGCCAGGATGGGCAGCCCGTAGCGGGGGGTGATGAGGATGTCCGACAGCCTTTCGGAGAAGGTCTGCTTCCTTTCGATCCTGCGTACGCTCTCCCTGCAGACAGATTCGGCGAAGGTGTACCGGGCTGTCGCTATGCTCACGGCCATCGTCCTGCCTTCGGTCTTCTCGTAGAGCTTCTCGATGGAGTCCGCCGAGGAGACGAGGTTCGCATCGGCGTAGCTGTCGAATTCGGTGGTCCCCTCGAGAATCTTGAGGGCAATCCCTCTCCGGGAGAACGGAAGATGCTCGGGGAGAGCATCGGAGACGCATGCGATCCCAGCCTCGATGCCCGCATCGTAGCTAATCTTCAGGGGCGAGAGCACGGCCTCACCGGCACAGATGGCGTCGGCCAGGGCGTCCACGCCTTCGGATGTCTTCGATGAGACGAACACGACCTTGGTTCCCAGGAGGGATCCGAGCTTCTCAGCGTCTATATCGAAGTCCCGGCGCGCAGCATCGATCTTGTTGAGGGCGAGTATGGTCGGTATTCCGAGCTCCATCGCCTCTATGCATAGGACGAGGCTTCCGGATAGGGATGCTGCATCGGCTACGAGAACGACGCAATCGAATTCCTCCTCCATCAGGTTCTTGAGAACCACGCGCTCGTCGTCCGAATTGCCTGAGATGCTGTAAGTCCCCGGTAGGTCCCTGACAGTGACGGTGCGGCCGTTCCTCGTGATCGCTCCCTCATCGAAGGACACGGTGGTCCCTGGATAGTTCGACGATATGACGCCTACGCCCGTCAGGCGGCTGAAAAGCGATGATTTGCCCACGTTGGGCTGGCCGAGCAGGGCGACCCTGACCGGTCTTTCACGGTTCTCCCTAGGATTCTCAGGCATCTGCAGGGTGCCCTAATACGGTCCAGTATAACATGGATGCGGAAGAATCCGGAAACTGGTATCATTCGGAATCGGAGACGTCGACGAAGATGCAGGATGCCAGCTTGAAGTCGAGGGCCATCGTGGACTGGCCTATGCGCGCGACGCGGGGGCCTCCGTCCGACAGTATCGCTTCGATGGAGATCTCGCGTCCGGGAACGAAGCCCATCGAGATCAGCTTTTTCACGACATCCGTATCGTCGGATTTGATGTAGGCGATCTTCCCCGGCTGCCCCTGCGAGAGCCTGTTCAGGGGCATTATGGTCATCACTCCCTCGGAGACGGCCTTGCAGGGTTCGATGCAGCTCTGGCAGTCGACGTCTACAGGGGTGCCCATCATGTGACACATCTTTATCGCCGATTCATCGGAGATGGCATGCTCCATGCGGCAGGCCTCCTCGTGGGCTGTCTCGTGATCTATGTTCAGATAGTCCGTGAGGAAACGTTCGACGACATGGTGCTTCTTGCGGAGCTGGCGCGCTAGGGTCAGACCCTTGTCGGTAAGGGACACGCCTTTGTACTTCTGGTAGTCGACCAGACCCTCCTTCGCGAGGACCTTGATCATCTCGCTGACGCTGGCGGGAGAGACCTTCATGTAGCTTGCGAGTTCGGTGGTCTTCGCCACGCCCTCTCCCTCCGTGAGCCTCAGAATGTTTATGAGATAATCCTCGCGATTTCCTGTCGTCATTAACGACGTGATGGCATAGGACAGATTAAAGCCTTTTAGGTATCCCTTATATAATGGATGACCTAAGGAGCTTCATGCGTCTGAATCGAATGCCACCAGTGCTGTCGCCAGTTCTCTCATAGGCTCTCCGAAGAACTCATGAATGATCCTGCAACTGGAAGGGGATGGGAACCAGATGGCCGCTGGCTTCTCCGAAGGGAGTGAGTCATCCTCTCCCTTGTATTCGGATGAGATCATCTCCAGCTTCGAACCGTCATCCATCTCGACTCCGGTGAACATGATGAAATCATCGCTGATGAAGAGGGCATCGCCTCTTGATGCGTAGAACTCAGTTTCAGACAGCGGAATATCCATCCCAACCACTTCGTTTTTGCTGTTCCTCAGGATCATCGTGGTGGCGGGAGGCGTCCAGAATGTCGAGTCCGTGAATGCTATGAGCACTCTGTCTCTAGACAAGCAATCTTTCATGCCTGTGCATATCACCGGCGCCCCGAACGAAGACACAACACCCTGCTCCTCGCGATCTATTTTCGCCAGCAGATCTTCCGGAGCTGTCTCCACCCTTCTGACTCCGCGCTGTTTCTTCAGCCATTCGGCAATTGCATCCGCTGACATGCCATCCGGGACGGATGTTCTTTTTAATATCACTACGTCTGACCGATGTGCTTGTTAGTGCCTTTAGTTTTTATAGCGATCGAAAAATCGGGAAAAGATGGAGCCGTTGATGCTTCTCATCATCATAGGAGGTCTGCTCGAGCCGGTATGGGTTATCTCACTGAAGAAGTTCAACTCGGACCGCTCCTTCAAATGGGGTGCGATGACAGCCGTTTTCGTGGTTCTGAGCCCGGTGCTGCTGGGATTGGGTATGATCGAGGTTCCTATGGGGATCGCATACGCCATCTGGACAGGAATAGGGGCTGTGTGCACCCTCATAATCGGGCGTTATCTGTACAACGATGCGATAACCGCTTTGAGACTGGTCTGCATGGGGCTGATTCTTGCAGGCGTCATAGGGCTTCAGCTAGTCACAGGAGGCGTCTGATGAACCGTTCGTGGATTTGGGTCATGGCCGGCGGGATTGCGGAGACGATATGGGCGACATCGATGAAGCTTTCCGATGGTTTCACGGATCCGTTGTACGATGCGATCACGTTCCTGTTCATGGGGATAAGCATCTATCTGCTGAACAGGGGTTTCCGTGCCGGTCTGCCTACCGGCCCATGCTATGCAGTATGGGTTGGAATCGGAGCTGTGGGGTCCGTCCTTGTCGGTGTAGCCTTCATGGGGGATGCTCTTGCACCCATGGGATGGCTTTGCGTAGCGATGATCGTTGCAGGCGTCATAGGACTCAATCTTTCGGATTCGGAATGACCACTCACATTTCGAATCCACATTGACCTAGCACGTCTATTGCGTGATCGTAGATGGCGACGTATTCGTCGGACGGCTCCAGGCTCCGGGCATCATAGCATTCCTGGAACTTCTTCCCTTGCGGGGCGCGTCCCAGATCCTTCTCATAGAGTCTGATGACCTTGTCGATGATGGGGTTGACCTCGGAGACATCCATGCCGCATGTAGCCAAAGCTACTTCGCCGAGCATTCTAGCCTCCATTCCGGTAGTCTTGTTCTGGGTGACCCCTTTGGATGCTGCAACACCGGAAAGCAGCTCTCTCCCAGATGCTGTATCGGTCATGGCTTGAGCGGCGATCTCATAAAGACACATCTCTGTGCATGGTCCTGCGAGAGTGTAATACTGGTTCGCCAGAAGGAAATCGGTGTTCTGATCCAATGCTGCCGCCGCATGCGCTGCTATCTGGAGAGTTTCGCGGGTAGTGGTCGTCCCCCATCTGATGTGAATCGGGCCGTCTAGATGTATGTCGCAGTCGAATATGGCGAATGAAGCAATCATGGTGGCAACATCGCATATCGCTGTTTCCTCAACTCCTCCGACATATCCGCCGAATATCGGCATCTGTTCCATCATGATGATGTCTCCGTTCGCACCCCATCCGGCAAGCATATTCAATCCCGCCATGTCTATTTTCATCTCGTTCAACTGGGAGCATTCATGGGCGTCGAACGGTTTCAGGCCGTACATAGTGAGATCGGATGCCAGCCTTCCAGAGGATGAGAGCGGGGTCTGAGGACCCTATATGCACATGCCTGGGCGCTGCGACATGAGGCAAGCTTCTCTGACGTAGCGGACCTCCGCCATGGTAGCACGTATCTCCCATGGGGTGTTGGTGGTGGCCTGATGGTTGTTGACCGTGCTGAGGACGCCGCTCACGATGGTATCCACCACGGGCTCCTGTGCATACGACCTTATCATTGGAACGAACATGGGCTCGGAGACAGGGGCACCTGTAGGACCGCCTTGGATAACCGGTTTGCGACTGTCGTTGCCGCGGCGTGCAATACATTCGCGCTCATCTTTTCCAGATCCCAGTTTGAGCTTTTGAGGGGCCATCTTCAACCCTTCGAACAGCTCGTCCTCCTCGATCTTCATGACACGACCCAGGTCGGTGTTGTAGAATCCGGTTTCCAGGAGCAGCTCTACTCCTGCGAGGAACAGCCTTTCGCAGAGGTCTTCATCCGTGGGTATGATGTCATCGGAGAATTTGATGTGATACTTCTCCTTCATCCTGGAGACATTGGTAGGCACTATGGAGTAGTCCCATTGGTCCTCGCGGACTCTTTCGCCCTCGAAGAAGCGGTCGTACGCCTCGTAGATGTCTACATATCTTTTTGCGGTCATGAGATGGCACGTTCCTCGGATGTTTGCTCGTATTTGATTGTAAGGATGATGTGCATCCTGTTTTTTGTGAAACCACTTGATGGAATTATCGATCCGTTTTCTGATTCATCAGACTGCGGACCAGTCCGACTATTTCGGAACCGGAGGATGAGTAGCCACTGCCTCCGATCTCTTCCACCCATTCTTTGCTGCAGGGAGCTCCTCCAAATATCGTGAAGACGGATAGCCCCTCCTCTTTGAAGACACGCACCATCTCCTTCTGCTGGGGAAGGCTTACGGTCATTAGGGCTGATCCTCCAACGATATCCGCATGCGATTCACGGGCCATTCTGACGAAAGCGTCCGCATCAACATCGCCTCCCGCGTCGATGACTTTGAATCCGGCTCCGCGTAGCATGGCGCAACATACATTCTTTCCTATCGTATGGATGTCGCCCTTGACGGAACCCATGACGATGACGCCTTTCAGTCTGACGCCCTCATCCATATATGGTTCAATTATATCCAACGCGGCTTCCATGGCCTTGGAAGCCATCATGATCTGTGGGAGAAAGATTTTCGCATCATCGAAATCTGCACTGACACGGTCCATGCCTTTGGCGAGACCTTTGGTGATTGCTTCATCGGGGCTTATTCCCGATTCCATCGCAATAGACGCGAATCTTCTGCTTTCCTCTTTGTTCCAAGAGGCTACCGAGTCCTCAAGGCCTTTGAGAATGGATTCTCTGTCCATCTGTCCTCCTCAGATGTCAAAAGAGTTTGGCCGGCGGCGAACCGCCGGAAGGAGTTTCATTCCTCTTTGGAGCAGGAGGAGTCGATCTCCTCCTTCTGCTTCTTGAGGTCCTCGATCTTCTTCTCCGACTCCTTGATCTTCTCGAAGTAGGCGTTGATGTCGGCATCGGATGCGGTCTTTCCCGATTTGAGTGCCTCGACTACGGCTTTTCCGATATCGGAGATGTTCTTGTCGATGGCGCGCTCCTCGTCTCTGATCTGAGAGTCGAGCTTGCTCTTGTCGATCGAGTTGCCGATCTTCGTGTCTGCATCTTTGACGGCGCCTTTGACCTTATCCATGAATCCCATGATACTTACCTCCGTTCATTCGACCAGTTTGTGGTACCCGTATGCAGGCTCGCCTGCATTGAAGCAGTACTGGATGGTGGCGAACTGCTTCTTGAATGCCTTAACATCCTCTTTAACCTTGCTCGGGTCCTCTTTCTTGACAATGACACGTGCGATGAAGTCTGCGACCTCGTCCATCTCGCTCTCTTTCATGCCGATTCTGGTCATCTCCTGAGCACCCATCCTGAGACCGGAAGGCCTGACGGAGCTGGTGTCCCTCGGAAGCATGTTCTTGTTGCAGATGATGTTCGCATCCTCGAGGAGCTGGGCGCAGTCCTTTCCTCCGCCGAACTTCGCAACATCGAGGGCGATAGCATGGGACCTGGTGAATCCGAGGTCGGGGCAGAGTACGGGGACCCCTCTTTCGTATAGGGCCTCTCCTAGCGCTCTGGCGTTCTTGCATGCCTGGGCGGCGTAGTCCTTCGCGAAGACGTCCATCTCGGCGAGGGTTATGCCCAATGCCGCCATGGCGTGGAGGTGATGGCTGGATGTGACGCCAGGGAAGACGGCCTTGAGGAGCTTCTTCTCCTGCTCTTCGGTCAGGTTCTGTCCAAGGAGCATTCCGTGGTTCGGCCCAGGGAATGTCTTGTGCGTAGACGACGAGACGATGTTGACGCCTTCTCTCAGGGGATCTTGGAACTGCTTTCCTGCAATCAGTCCAAGAACATGGGCGCAGTCCTCCCAGACGAGACATCCTACTTCGTTGAACGTGTCCTGCAGCTCCTTGAGGGGAGGAGGGAACAGGAAGACCGACAGCCCGAACTGGGCGATCTTCGGCTTGACCTGCTTGAGAAGCTTGATGGTCCCGTCCACATCTAGATTCATATCCTCTTCGTTGAACGGATAGTTGACGGATTTGACGGCCCTCTGTCCGAATGCGCCGAATTCGCATGTGGAGATGTGGGCACCCTGTGCGAGTGCACAGGTGGTGATGGTGTCTCCGGGCTCAGCGAATGCGAATAGGACGGCCATGTTGGCGACAGTTCCTGAGATCGGTCTGACATCTGCGAAATCGGCATCGAAGATCTTCTTCGCAAGCTCGATGGTTTTGAGTTCGACCTGGTCCACATAGATGTTGCCCTGATAGTAGCGCTTTCCAGGCAGGCCTTCGGCATATCTGTCGGCGAAATCCGAGATGAGCATTTCTTTGGCGAGGGGGCTCATTAGGTTCTCGGAAGCGATCATCGGGATCGACTCCTCGAACCATTTGTTGTGCTCCATCACTTTCTGTCTGATGAATTTGGCGTCTTCGATAGACATATTGTTCACCGGTGAATCATCGGATTCCGTATAAGGATGTCGTGTATTTGCGATTCGGGCGAAGGATGTCTTCTAAGGATCTTTGTCCTTTAGATAATATTTATAAATGACGTTTGTTGTAAATGTGGTATTTCAACTTATAGGTCTGAAAGAAATTATATCAGGTAAATTCAGATTGTTTTATATACAAATAGAAAGAAAACAACACATTATCAGATATATTTAAATATGATTAAATTAGATTTTTCCTACGGCGAATAGCAATTCGCTGTTCGATTTCATCGTCCGTTCGGTTTTCGGCTCGATTCTTCGAAGCCGTGTGTCAACTCCGTTCGGATCAAACGATGCTTTCGGACAGGGATACGGAACTCTCCAAGAGTAGTTCCGCCGGATGTATCCCCTCGCGAACACAGTTTAGACGGTGTTCAATCGTACGGAGGGGATCCGATGAATAGTAAGCAAACAATGTGGGCAGTGGTCATCATCGCTATACTGATAGTGGCGGTGTTGTTCTACGGTGAGATGACTGGAGCGATAGCTCTAGCAGACAAGATATCGACTGGTTCAGACCCGAATGAGCAGCTTCAATTCGGAAAGGATTTGGACATATGGTTCATGCTGATGCTTGTAGCATTCCTGATGATATTCATCAGGAAGTTCGAGTGGGGCATCTGCCTAGCCGTTCTTCTGTCAGCCGTCAGCAGTTTTGTCGTCTACTTGGCAATCCAGGACTTCTATTTCGATTATGGAGTCTGGGATCAGAGTCTGCTGATAAACGGTGTGATATGTGCGATAACTCTGGTTATCGCTATCGGTGTTTTTGCCGGTACTTGCAAGATGTGGCAATACCTCATGGTCGGAGTAGGATTCGGTATCGTATACTCGCTGATTCAGTGGCTTATGGGTAACGTCCAGATTATGGGCGAATTCGCAACAGATCCCGGAGGATCCATCCTGGTGCATATGTGCGCAGCATACTTCGGAATAGGAGTCGCTTTGGGAATAAGGGACAAGAGGGCTTTCGATGAACCGATGTACACTACAACTCACAGTGTTACATTTGTATGGTTGGCAAGTATGCTCTTGTGGATGCTTTGGCCATCCTTCGTGACTTCCCTACTTCCTCCAGATCAGGTCACTTGGGGAACTATAACATGTTACATGTCGGGAATCGGTTCCATAATCTCGACCTATTTCGTCTGCTCTGCAGTACAGGGCAAGATCAACTGCTTGACATTCACCTATGCGATGCTGTGCGGCCCTGTCGCTATAGGAGCTCCGCTGTTGTCCGTAGGACCTTGGGGCGCGCTTCTTATAGGGCTGATCGCGGGTGCAATATCCACTCTTTGCTTCATCTACCTTCAGCCGTGGTTCTGTTCGAAGATAGGGGTTTTGGATATAATGGGCGTTCACAACCTTCATGGAGTTGGAGGATGGCTCGGTGCCATTATCGTTTCGCTCATCGTAGGAAGCATTGCAAGCATCGGAATTGCAGTGATTGTTGTATGCATCACATTGGTGACCGGAGCAATCATGGGCCTAATTGTGAGATTCACACGTGGAGAAATGGATGCCATCTGTGATGATGATACAGATTTCGTCAGGACAGAGAAGCCAGCAGATGTTTGAACGATGTTATCCTCCTCGATGAGAGGAGAGCAAACTATTTTCCCAAAGTGATCCCTTGTTCCATTTAAGAACAAGGAATCGGGGCAAGGGATCACTTTCACATCATCATTGGATGCATCATCAACAGTTTCCCAATCTCGTGGACTATCGAACCTGCGATTCTCCATGTTTTAC
>ERZ808242.1085-NODE-1085-length-16759-cov-3.682352_pt1 | contig 16759 bp, 8 predicted proteins | sample MGYA00521244_ERZ808242 | MGnify/ENA primary metagenome ERZ808242 (study PRJEB31516, sample SAMN03275573) | gut metagenome | biome: mammalia-associated habitat; material: feces | host: Papio cynocephalus | place: Kenya | collected 2012-07-27 ... | reverse complement strand
AACGAGGCCGATCATGACCTTAAGCGTGGTGTGGATGATCTGGATAGCCGCCAGAACATCAAGTCTGAGACCATCACTCTCGACAATAGCTACGACCCATCCAAGTACTACTTCCGTGTGAAGATTACCGTTCCGACGGCTTCCACCACGGGTATTGGTACTGATCCGGATGATCGTGGTCGTGATGTTGTGTGGTACGGTTCCACTTCTGGAAACTACACTAACGATGATGCCCAGGATGCAGGCTTCGGTGCTAACTCGAATAACGGTCTCACCTACCATGAGACTGCGTATGGCTTTGCCGAAGATGAAGCTTTCGATGTCCTCAAGATGAAGACTCGTACTACGGAAAACCTTTGGGTGACTCCGCAGCAGGGTAAGATTACTGATGATATCGAGCTCTGGGGCAACATTCCTGCGAAGTCTCAGTACGAAGTCGAGGTCTGGCGTCTTGCCGATGGCCAGAACACGGATACTGAGGGTGCTACTGCGGCTACGAAGGTTTCTACCACTGGCCGTCAGAATGTTCCTAGCAAGGCTATCGGTGCGCATCTTCATGGTGTAACCTTCCGTAGTGTCCAGATGGACAACCCGGGTATTGGTTCTTACCAGTTCCGCCTGAAGTTCTACTCTCCGGAGCAGCCCCATGCGGACGGTGCTGGTCTTGGCACCGGCGGCGACACTACCATGAATCCGGCTACCGGTGTCATCACTGAGGCTTGGATGAAGGCAGCTGGTGGCTCCACTGCTAAGGGTTACAACTCCGGTGATTACTGGAAGCAGGCCAATAACAAGCAGAAGGGCAACGGCGACGGGTATTCTGACCGTTGGCTGATGTTTGATGGCAAGCAGACGGAAACCGAGCAGTTTGAGGTTGTCAAGCTCACGACTGATATTACCAAGGCTGACCCGAATAATTATCAGTCCGTTGGTGACGAACATTACGTCGATGTGACCAAGGGTAAGGACGTCAAGGACTACCTGAAGATTGAAGGTCACATGCTTGCGGGCTACCGCATTAAGTATGAACTGTGGCGCAAGGATAACTCCAACCACAAGATTACTAATGAGTATGCCTATGCCGAAGACAAGGGCGACCGTCGGGTATTCACCACTCCGGTTCACACATTGGATGCTGGTCAGACTTCTGACCAGTCTGAGGCTCATACGCTGTATGCGCCAGGTGATTACTACTGGACCTATGACTTCACCAAGCCTGAGAATGCTCCGCATCATCTGGCTGGCGATGTCAATGAGGCAAACCCGAATAACGACGATACTCAGGTGTTCCTCCCTGCGAATAGCAAGCACGTGTACTCCAACCGTAATATCGTTGCTGAAAGGTTCCACGCAATCCGTCTGACCACTGCAGCCTATCGCTGGGCTGGCAAGGGTGAGAAGATTAAGGATACCCTGCGCATCGAAGGTTGGCTCGATGGTAACTCCGATGTGGTGTTCAACCTCATGGAGAAGGGTGCCGACGCGACTGCTACTCTGGCTGCTTCCACTAAGTCGGTTAAGATCAAGGATCTGACCTACGAAGGTGGTAAGAAGTTCGACGCTGATGCCTATGAGCAGAATCTGTACAGCCCCGAGCTGGTGGTTCCTGATTCCAAGGACTATTACTGGTCTGAGGTTGTGACTCTGCCCAACAGCCAGCAGGTGTTCCACCGTGGAGACAAGGACGAACCTTCTGAAAGCCTTCGTTCCGTTGACTCCATCACGGATACGGCCACTGAGTACATGAAGGGCACTCGGATCTCTGATCACGCCCGTCTGGACAACATCTCCTACAATAGTGCCATCCGCACTTATGCTCAGGGAAGATTCCAGACCGATGGCAACAGCTTGGACAATCAGGCTCATACGGAGAAGTTCACTAACGGTGAACTTCGCGCCACTTGGCGTCTGTACAAGCAGGATGCCGGTGATGATGCTTCCAAGGATAAGCTGGTTGCCGTGATGAACGGTAAGGATGCTCCTGCCGAAGTGACCAAGGGTATGCCTAGCGATTGGGATGCTGTCCAGCTCGAGGAGGGTCAGACGGATGCCATCTCCGATGCATGGTATGGCCCTGAGGCCGAGTTGGGTGACTACTACTGGGTCAATGTCATCTGGAACCACACCGACAACAAGATAATCCAGACCGGTAAGGCTCGTGACCCTCGTGAGTCCTTCGCCATCATCGAAGCGACGTCTGAGGCTCAGGCTGAGCGTGGCGTGCAGCAGACCTTGCAGGACACTGTAACCATCAGTGGACCGGTCAAGGAAGGCACTATGGTGTCTTGGAAGCTGTTCAAGCGTGGAACCCAGCTGCATGAGGGTGCTGACGAGGAGCTGAGTGAGGGTGCTGATACCAACGATTATGATCAGAATTACGGTACCACTCTGGTGGCTAACTACTCTGATCCGGCTCACGGTGCTGTACTGATTACCGCTGAGGAAGCCGCCAAGGCCAAGAAGGAAGGCAAGGTGACTGTAAAGTCACCGGAGACCGACCGAATGACCGTGGGTGAATACCGCTGGGTATTCTCGCTGACTGCGCCTGCCAAGAATATTGATTATGGTCAGTATGTCGATGGCAAGTACAACGGCACTTTCCAGGGTGATGGCACTGCCAAGAAGCCTGTTAAGGATTCCAACGGGCAGTACACCACTGAGCACCTTGCGGATAATGATCCGGGTATTCCGGGGCTTGATCCGTTCTTTGAGGACTACTATTTTGAGCCTCATGAAACCACTCAGGTTATTGATGCTCAGACTAAGGCTCAGAAGTATGCCTACATCAATAAGGAATTCTACGACCGCATTGAGTTCGAAGGCCATGTCGTGAAAGGCACTCAGGTTGAGTGGGACCTTTACAAGCAGGCTGACGACGAGGGTAAGACTGATGTGTCTAAGGATACTAAGGTTCTCACCACCGACCGTGTGGTGCTCGATGAGGGTCAGCTTTATGCTGATTCCCCGAAGGTCAAGGTTTCTGAGGTAGGTACTTACTACTGGGTGCATCGCGTTTACGATCCGGTGGAGCACTCCATCTATACTGGTGACTTCTGGCACGACTCCATGCCTGAGAGCCTCCTTCAGAGGGTGGTCAAGGGTATTAAGGACACCTTGAAGGGTGTCCTTGGCTCCGACGAGGATAAGGACGAGGATAAGGATGAGGATAAGGTTGAAGCCGCAATCCTTGTCCATACTACTCCTATCCTTGAAGGTTTGCCGCGTGTGGATACGGAAACCACTTGGGTATTCCACATCTACACTAAGGCTGAGCCACTTCAGGAAGCTGGCACCATCATGAAGGATACCGCCTACATTGATGGACCGGTTCAGGAAGGCATGCAGGTCTACTTCCAGCTGTTCCAGCAGGATAAGGGCAATGACCCGATGCTGGATAAGCTGATTGGTAGCACCGGCTTCGTAACCCTTAAGAAGGGTCAGCATGTCCTCGTCTCTCCGGGTATTAAGTCTCCTGAGACTCCTGCCAATTTCTACTGGCGTGAGTCCCTGTATCCGCCTACCGGTGAGACCGAGGAACCTCCGTGCCCGCCTGATGACCATGGCAACCCGCCGTGCGAAGACAATGGCTCCGATAAGCCTTGCAACCCGTGCGACAAGGATGATTGCCCGACCGAGCCCAGCAAGCCTAGTAAGCCTGTCTGTGGTGAGGATGCCAAGGATACCGATGGTGATGGCAAGTCTGACACCAACAAGAATGGTGAAAGCTGCACGCCTAAGGACGACGAGGATTGCGATAAGGATGGTGGCGACTGCACACCGCCTTGCGATGAAACCTCCAAGGACACCGATGGTGATGGCGTGCCGGATACTACGGCAGGTGGTAAGGGCTGCTTGCCGAAGTGCGATGAAGGTGCTAAGGATACCAACGGTGACGGTATTCCGGACACCAACAAGGGCGGTTCCGGTTGCGTGGTGGACGATGACAATGATGGTGTGAACGATCATTGCACCAAGAAGCCTTGCGAAGGTACTTGCAAGCCCCCGCTGAATGTCGAGAAGCCTCGTACCCCTGATGAGTCCGCTCACACCATTAAGGTGCGCACCGAAGCTCAGCAGACCACCTCTCGTAGCGGCGACCTTGTCCAGGATAAGGCCATTATCACTGGTGACATGATTGATGGTTATGAGATTACGTTTGAGGCTTGGAAACAGGCTGATAACGGTGGCGAGGACAAGTTGGCTTACACCACCAAGGCTGTCAGCGTTCCTGCTGGAGCCAAGGAGGTTCTGAGCCCGAAGTGGCAGGTCAACGAGACTGGCACCTACTACTGGCGTGAGAAGCTTGTCAAGAAGACTGACAAGATGCAGATCACCTATGGTGCTCCTCGTGATAAGGCTGAGACCTTCCTCGTCAAGGAGAAGCTGGCCATGACCGGTACGGACGCAATCTTCCTTGCGGGTATTGCGGCGGTACTGATTATGGTGGCAGCTGGAGCAAGCTACATTCTTCGTAAGAAGGACTGAGCTTGGTAGGCTAGACTGCTAAAGAGTCTAGCTTGTAAGGAGCGATTTCCGGTATTCGGAAGTCGCTCCTTCTTTTTTGCCCATAACTGACAGATAGGCGGCGGGTTTTACGGGAAGATATTGAGATGTGAGTTGTGGTGGCATCTAAAAGTAGGAGAAGGTTATTCTGGTGAATATCATTAATGATGCGTTCATTGTTGGTGGAAAAGGTTAAGTCAGGTCAGGTCTATTTTATATGGTCTTTCGAACTGCTCTATTTGTCGTTACTGTTTTCAACCGGTCTGGAGGCGTGTAAATGGGTGAATTGTTGAATGCGATTAGTGAGGATTATCGCAGACGTTCAAGGGAGTCCACTGAGCCTGTTACTGATGCAAAGATTCTGTCTTTCATACAGCAGAAGTGCGATGAGATGTTCGATCGTAAGAAGACTTCTTCTGACGGTTTTGAGGTTCCTGTGACGAGTTTCCGTTTGGAGATTCCGGAGGGGTATATGAACAGTATGATTAGGGCTGCTCAGGACCCTGTGTTTAGTAGTACTTATTACATTGTTCAGGAGGGTAATCGCCAGAGCAACGGCTCCTGTGTTATTTCCGTACATCAGAAGGGTATTTAATGGTTGCAGCAATTGATAGGCGTGTCACAAACGGCCTTTATAAGGTGACAGTGCAGAGTATTCGTAGGTGGTATATCAGCTATATCTATACTCAGATAGACAAGGGGTATTCCGTCCGAATTCTGGGTTTGGTGGATACCACAGGAGAAGTGGGTGGCTTTGAATCCTTGGCTTGGCAGGCCTATAAGGTCTCTGAGTGGATTGGTGATATTGGTTATATCACAGTGTATGATACGCTTCTAAGATTCAGGGAAGCCCTTCTGGAGGACCTGCAATCCAAAGGGTATTGCACCGCCAACGACCTATTCAGAATCTCCGCGGAAGATGGTAAGTACAAAGTACGTGCCAGTAAGCATATCCGTAGGGAGCTAGGAGAGGGTTGCCGACTCAAGTTGGCCAGGGGGTATTTGGTCAGTCTTGAGAAGGCTCGTCGTGTGGTAACCGGAGTGTCCGCTGAGGATAGCTGGGATGTGTTCAACACATTATGTGAGACGTCACCCGCAGAAGACGAAGTTTTGGTATAAGAGGTGATGCACTTATGATGGGCAAAACACATGCTAAGGGTGGCCAAGTAGCAGCTCTAGGTGGGTATTTATGGCTTGAGAGTAGCGGTGTAATGAACCAAATTCCAGTGCCAGGTTGGGTAGGTTTGCTAATCATCTACCCTTTTGCTGTCTGGGCAAGCACCGCGCCGGATATTGACCACGGTAAGCAGAGCATACCTAGTCATGATGTGGTGAGTAAGGGTCTGTGGTATATACTGCACGCAACCACGGGTATAAGAAAGAAAATGCGCCCTAAAGGTTTTTTGTACGGCCTACTAGGGGTATTCGATTGCAAGCATAGAAGTTGGCAGACGCACTCTTACGAAGCTTTGTTGTTCCTTATTTTCATGTCAGTCTATCTTGGGTCAGCCCAAATACCTCTTAATGAAGGTGCAACAACAGCAGTCATACTAAGGCTGGTGTTCATGGGTCTTAGCTTGGGTTGGCTGGCTCACATCTTTCTGGACGGCATCACCCCAGAGGGTATTTGGATTGCCAGTGCGAGGTTCTTGAACACTGCTATCTTCCACAAGGAAGTGTTGCCTGCCAAAGTTAAACTTGTGCCCAACGTCAAGTTCTTTGCAACCGGTGCTCCACCTAAAGGTCAATGGAATTGGGAGAAGATTTGGAGTATGCTCCTTACAGCAGCATCGTGGGTATTACTGCTCATCATTCTGGGCGAATGGCTTCTTTCTCCGATACCGAACTATGTCTAGTTGGTTCGGAATAATATAAATACGCTTCAAGCGGCATTGAATTGGTTTCAATATGATTAAGGATCTTAAGAAGGCTAACATGCCTACTAAGTCCCGCAATATTGGTATGGCTCTGCTGGCTTTGCTGGCGGCTTTTGCCATGCTTTTCTCGTTTGGTGTGACTAGCGGTTTCGCTGAGAGCACCTCTACTGATGACGCCACTGCTCAGAGGGAGCTCCATGCTTTCGTGCTGAAGCAGGTCGGACCGAATAAGTATGAGGTCGAAGGCGGCGGCTACATGTACGGAAAGGATGTTCTTTCCGACAAGGATTCCGCTGGTAACTATGATGTTAGCGAAACTCAGTTTAGCAAGCTGAGCAAGAAGGGTCAGCAGTCCTTCACCACGGATATGATGAAGTCCATGGATGATGCCGCTACTACCGATCAGAAGCAGCAGATTACTCAGAAGACCACCAACGTCACTGACCAGACCACTCAGAACTGGCTAAAGGAGCTTCAGGATAACCCGGGTATGGGTTCTCGAATCCTGCAGCAGACCCTTGGTCAGACCAAGCCTGATTTCGTGTCTGCCAACGCCATCTATAGGCCGTTCTCCGGCATGGTTGGTACGCTGATTGCTCTGGTGGCCGTCATCATGATGGCTCTGCTTGCCCTGACCCTTGCTGTGGACCTTATGTACATTACGGTTCCTCCGGCACGTGGTTTGGTCAAGGAGGATGGCACCAGCCGTCTGGTGTCTCACGAAGCTATTTCCGCTGTCAAGCAGGCTGAGGACGGCGAAGGCAAGGGCGTGGCTCTCGGGTATTACCTCAAGAAGCGTTTCGTGAGCATCCTTGTTCTGGCGTTCTGCTTGGTGCTGCTGATTCAGGGTGAAATCTTCAACTTTGTCGGTACAATGGTTGACCTGACCTTCGGTCTTGTCAATGTGTTCGTGCAGAGCTGATAGCCTAGGTTGATTACAGGGGCTGGCTGGGTATTCCAGCTCAGCCCCTTTTTTATATCAAGACATAAGGAGCATAGATATTATGGGTAGGGTAAAAGTAGGTGGCTTCAAGGCGTTAATGTCCTTGATGGTGTGCCTAGTAATGTTGTTTGGGGTATTGGGGTCACAAAGTGTTGCGAAAGCCTCAGCAGATGACGATTCTTTGAATTCTATGATTTCCCTCGTTAAGGGGGATAGAGTTTTGGCTAGTTATGCAGATAACATTAGTATCGCTGTCCGCAATGATGAGGATGTTAAGGCCGACTTCAATTTATTGACTTATAGTTACCAGAACGGTACTATGGAGTTCAATAACAAGGAGTATGAAAAGCTGGATCTTACAGCGAAACGCCGTGTAATGAAAATTGCTTTGGATTCCGTTGGTAGTAGTAGCCTGTCTAGTTCGATAAAGATGAAATTATACAACTTTATTGCGGATCAAGATACCGGTGTTTCGCAAGCTATTCGTACTTTGAGCAGTGATGCGAGCGCGGATGTGGCCAGTGCTATGGGTTGGCTGGCTCCCTACTATGGGGTATTCGCCACTATCTGGGGTTTGCTGTGCATCATTATTCTTATCCTCATGGCCTTTGGTACTACTGTGGACTTGCTATATCTGGTGGTTCCATTGGCAAGAACATTGCTTACTGATAGCAAGACTGGCAAGCCTTGGTGTGTTAGCCATGAGGCTTATGATGCGGCTAAGAAAGATGAGGACTCTGGTGGCAAGGACCACTACATGGTTACATACTTGCGCACTAGGTTTGTCACCTTCCTTATCATGGGTACGATAATCGTGATGATTGTGACAGGCACAATCTGGGAGCCGTTCCTGTATTTTGGTAGTGCGTTCACGTCCTGAACTGGGGTATTAATTATGAAGATGTTTGTAAGGCGCTTGCTGGTCTTGCTGACGGTGGTTGCATCCATGTTGGGTGTAATTGCGTCAGCGGCCTATGCCGATCAAGAGAGCGATAGTAGTGGTGATACGAAAGGTACCGCCACTACTGTCAGCTCTAGTAATACTTACCAGCTGTTTATTAAGTTGGCTCAGAACAAGAAGCTTACAACAGCTGATGCAGAGATGTTTGGTGACATCACTTCTGAGGAGGCTCAGAGGCAGTGGCAGTTCTTCGGAGTGCTGTTGTCTAATTACTATGCCCCATTCTCTACAGACCTCAAGTCGGATAAGTTGACTGATGAGAAAACTGCTGGTGGTGCCGCATATAAGAACATGCTTAGTCTGCTCACCAGTAGTGACGGTGGCTTCAAGTTCGATAAGGACGTAGCTAAGTCGATTGCTCAAGGCGTGCTTGGCAGTGTCCAGAAGGACTCCGAGGACCTACGCTTCGGGTATTGCAAGAGTGCCAATCACCATGTAAGCAAAGATATGGTAGAGAAAGCTTCCACCAAGGCTAACAAGAGTCTGAAGGAGGGTCAGTGCTTCTTGGATAATACCGGTGAGGAGCCAGTAACTTGGTATTCCCTGCTTGAGGCAGCCGTTGGAGACTTCCCTGTAAGCGCCAAGTCTTTGGCTTTGGAGCCTCATGGCAAGCTTTTGTCTATGGGTGAATATTCTAAAGACGGTAACATTAAGGGTCTTGATGCTGGGGCTTCAGCGGCAGACAAGACCAAGCTGGGTATTGCCGTAGGAGACGGTCTTGGTAAGAATCAGTCTTTTGGCAGGAGCATGAAGAGGAACGCGAATACCGTTGTAGTGTATGGTGCCAAGTCTAAGTTCCCTGCTTTCGTTGCGGATATGTATGGTGAGGAGATTACACCTAGTGTTCAGACGATAATGAACATTCTTCGTCATACTGCAACAGGTATGGGTTATGGTACTAACCTTATTGATACTCCAGAGGTTTCCACGGACCCAAGCAAGCTAAATGATGCCAACTACCTTAGTGATCTACTAAGCAAGGTGGTTGACCCCTCCAAGTACTTCACCTTCGGTATTCCGTTGAAGCTTTCTCCTTTTGGTGATTTGTGGGCTGATGGTGCGGAGTCCAGTCTGATTGTGATGCCAGGTGCGGCTAATCCTATGATTTATCAAGCTGTTGATAAGAATGGAAAGGACCTGAAGAACCTAAGAGGTCTAGGCCAGGGGGTATTAAGTACTTTTTGGTTGCAAGCCCTTAACGAGGATTGGATTGGTGATTCTTCCAAGTCCAAGAAGGTTTGTAGCACTCTTAAGGATACCAACCCTAACTTGACCTGTTCCCAGGTGCGTAATAAGATGTACTCTGCACCGCTTAATGATAGGGCAAATGGCAACTACTCCATCTTGGCTCCTAACGAGGAAGCCTCTCACGGTGAGCAGAATTTGGATATCCCCAATATCAAGGGTGATAAAGATGAGTTTGGCTCTTCCCTTGCCATGGGTAGACGAAGGGCAGTGCTGGTTCGTGGTGCTAATGAGTCCACTATCTCAGGAAGCACAGGGTTTGGTGCTTGGCTTAAGGGTGTTTTGCCGGGTACTCAGGGTGCAGATAAGAATCAGTTGAATATGCAGAAAGGTTTCCAGGCTTTTGTTAAAGCCCACCCGAAGACCTCTATGCGTATGGTAAGGGTCGTAGGTGCCTATGGTAACGGCGGTTGGTGGGATAAGGGTGCAGCTCGAACATCCTTTGGCTTCCCATATTTTAACTATGCAGCTATGGGCGGTAATGACAATACTACGCTGTTCTCAGGACACCATTTGGATTCCGGTACAGGTACCCGCGTCCAGGGGTATTTCGGCAATGACGATAAGGACGCTGGTCTTCCTATTGGTGATACTAAGGCTCGCCCCATTTATGATAATTTGCTGTTGGTTGATGATTTGGGTCTTGTCTCTGCATTGAGCGGTGACTCGGATTCCGACTCGGATAGTTCTGATTCTAAGGATGATGAAGACAATAGCGATTCTGATGATAAGGATAAGTCCACTATCAGTGACGGCGAAATCAACACCTCAGGCGTCGCTGTTTGCAGCGCTAGAGCTCTGGTCGGTAAAGGGGGCAATGAGTGTAAGCCTGCCGACGGTAGCATTAAGTCCAAAGACCAGACAACCGATGGCTTTGCTGATGCTGTCAAGGGTGCAACCACAAAGCTGGACGGCTCGAATCAGCCTAAGAATGGTGAAACCCTGTCTATTGATATCGCCAACCCGAAGATGAAGGCCATGTTTATTATGACTTACATGGCCGCATCTCAGACCAAGGACTCGGGCAACAAGGATATCAAGACCACTTGGTCGAACCTAGGATACCGTTTTGCTCTTGAGGAACTTCCCGCGCCTAAGCACTTTACTCTGGATGCTTCCGTGGATAACTCCGAAGACAAGATGGCTAAGGAAATCAAGAATTGGATTTGGTATCTGCTTAATCCTACGGTCGGTTTCCGCTACAAGATGACCTTGCTCAGCGGTGCCATCTCCTCGGTATTCATCGGCTGGCATAATGATATGGTCGGCGCTTCCGGAGTGGGCAACCTTCCAGGTACTACCAAGTACACAGGTTTTAATGGCTATGTGACTACGCCTACATTGTCTGATATGGAGTGGTCTGACCAGATAGTTTCGTGGTATAAAGACCACTTGTTGCTGATAATCATTATCGTGGCGCTGATTCTGGTGTGCTTCGTGGTCACCAATACAATAGGCATGCAGAAGGCTCTTGTGTCGTTGGTGGCATTTACGGTGTTGGCGCTTATTCCTGCGGCGGCGGTCAATGCCGTGGCCACGGTGAGTAATAATATCAGTGATAGGCTGTACAGCAGCAAGTTCACCTACTGGGCGTTGGCACAGCACCAGACCTACAGCCAGGGTATTAACGATGCCATAAACAATGGAAAAGGCAGTGACGATATCACAGCCTATATGCGTTCCATTTATGGCATCAGTGGTAACAGTAGTAATGGTGGCAGTGGCTCAGGCCTGTACAACGCCGGCGGTAATCGTGGTGCTAGCATTGCTACGCCTGATAAGAGCACTTCCTTCGATTACAATTCTCAGGGCGATAACAATATCCTGCTGAAGTGGCAAGCGCCTAAGAAGCTTTCCGGCACCTTGGTCAATACCGAGAGTGATGGTAGCTATCTGGGTATTAAAGCCAGCTGGATGTCCATGCTCGGTAATGTGTTGCAGGGTGGCTTCGACGGTCAGACCTTCAACAAGGATAATAACAGCTATCTGTACCGTGACTACACTGACTTGGGTAACTACTCGCAGTATATTTATCTGGCTTTGACTCAGGGTTCGCCTAACGGTAGCAAGGTTCCTTACAATGAGACAGTTGATAGTAGCTGGTGGGACGCTAACCTGAAAGCTATGTATGCCAATGCGGGTACAACCAAGGATCTTGACAAGACCTACGGTTTGAATAACTTTAGTGATGATATGCCTAAGCATTGGGTCATGCCGTTCGGAAGTAGCATCTACAATACCGGAATTCACAAGGCTGACATCAGCAACCTGACCCAGGGTCAGACAGCGGGTATTAGCCCTGACTGCTTGAATATCGGTCTGCCTGCATTCAATAGCTATGGAAAGGGTGATTATCAGACCTTTGCAAGCAACGAGAATCTGAGTGGTTGCTTCGCCCAAGGCGGTGATTTCGCAGGTAAGACAGAGGGTGATGTTGGCAGCTTCAGCGCCTATGCTCTGATGAGTGAGTCCCCGTTCTTCTGGGAGAGCTGGAACCTGTATGACCAGGGTCTGTCGCCTATGGTCGGAGGCTCTGGCGGCTTCAAGACCACTATCCTGCCCAGCGGAGGCAAGGGGTATTTTTACGACGATAGCGCGGATGATGGTGATGACTCTACGGTGTCTACGGGTGAGATGAAGGATTACCTTGATATGAAGGGTCTTTTCACCTACTTCATTCCGTATGCTCGCATGGGTAATGCCATCGTAAATCAGTACTTCGACACCTACGGTCGCACTTACTATAACGGCATCTCCAGTGAGGATGGCCATGCCGACGATTATAAGAGTGACCCCGAGGCATTGCGCAAGTACTGGCATAATGTCAATCTGGCGCACCTCTACAGCATCTACACTCCATGGGTTGACCTGATGGACCAGGCAGGGTATTCCAACCCTGTTACGGTCAGCTATAACGGCAAGCACTACACTATCAATAATCCGACCGACCCCGCTCAGTACCCAGCTGATAGGCCAATGGTCTTCAGCAAGGCAGAGCAGGCTAGGTACGGTCTTAAGGATAGTCAGCTTACCACGGTTGAGCGCAAGATTCAGAAGGTTGCCGAAGATACGGAGAGTGATTACATTGATCTGCTAAACTACTACACCTTCAGTGATAATGTGCTCGATACGGCAGCGGCTATGAGGTTCACCTTCAATTTCAACCGCATCTTCAGTGAATCCATGCCTGCGGGTATTGGTGGTGATGTGGTTACTCTGTATCCGCAGAACTATGAGTTGAAGAACTTCACGTATGATGCTTATCTGCGACTCATTATAAATAGTTCCACTGGTCAAAGCCTCAACGGGTATTCCTACAACAGCAATGATAACACTGGTGCAGGGTTCTATGCTCAGACGGTGCAGAACAGCTCGCTGACAACTGCGCTGGGCTTCATTGTGCTGGATGTACTGGCCATTTACATAGTGCCAGTCTTGAAGGCAGTGTTCGTTGTGGGTATTTACCTTATGCTGATTATTCTGCTCTTGGCCACGGTTTTTAAGCTGGAGGATAATCCTTGGGGTAAGTTCGTAACCACTATGGGTAAGCCTTTGATGATATTCTTCGCTATTACCACAGCAATGGCCTTCGTGGTAAGCTTGTTCATGTCCAACGGTAGCAATGCCGTAACGGGTGACCAGCAGTTTGTCATCAGGCTAGGAGACCCAACATTGGTGGTCGCGGCCATGGTGTTTATCAATTGCTTGGTGGCATTTGCCTACTTGATGCTTGCTAAGAAGTTGTGCTTGAATATCTGGCGCAACGGAAGGGATGTTGCCCTGAGCGTCGCTGGAGTTGTTGGCGGTGTAGGCAAGGCTCTAGCCGCTGGCGTAAGCAGCGCTATCAAGGGGCGAGGTTTCAAGCAGGGGTATTCCCAGAGTCTTAAGACTGGTTCCGCCAGAAATGGTGGCGCTGGAAATACCTTTGGTGGCAAGGCTACTACAGGGTCGTTTGCTGGCAATGCTAATAGTGGTGCCACTGGTAGGACAGCTGTGCTGTTTGCTAAGCAGGAAGCTACGGAGACCCGTAGGCGTGCGCTTAGCAGTTGGCGTCAGCGCAAGGCTGAAGATGCTGAGATTCAGCGTAACGACAGGAGAACACAAGAAAGCTCTGGTAAGTCCAATAGTGGTTTCTTGAATATCGGTGGTAATACGCAGGATAAGCAGCCTAAGGACAAGAACTCTGGTGGTACTAAGTCCACTGGGCGACCGTTCTCCAATCCTGACAAAGGCAACGATCTTGTCTGATTGAATAGAGCGAGTTGCATACTCCATTGGGTGTGCAACTCGCTCTTGATTGGGGGTGCTTATGTTTTCGGTTTTAATATGTGTGGCATTGCTCCTTGTGCTGGTGGCTCTCCGTATGTCCAGGATGGCTCTTGGGGCCTCTAAGAAGGTTGCAGGTATGGCATTGGGCACCTCCGCCAGGGTATTACCCCACGTGGGAGGTAAGAGCAAGGCGAGCAGTGTGGCCGCGAAGACTGCGGGGCTGGGAAAGAAAGCTTCTAACTTTGCTTTTTCTGTTGCCGGTACTGGTGTTAAGGCTCTGGAGTGGGTTGACAAAGCGTTGCTTGGAATCTTCATGCCTATGGCTTTGGTGGAGTTCATTGTAGCGTCGGTTATTGCTTTCACCCTTTTCGGTGGTATCTCGGCATACGCTACTAATGTGTATGATGGTCTCAAGAAGACAGAGAGCATCTCTCAAGAGCAATCCAAAGCATCTTCTTCGTCCGAGCCGGAGGGTACAGCAGGTACTTTCCAAAGTACGGCCAACCCGGGTATTAAGGACGAAGAGTGGAATAAGGCAAGTATCCTTGCTAAAAAAGTTGTCAACACGGGTATTGCAATCATGCAGCATGACGAGTTGTATTACGATATGTCTCATAGTGTGAGGGCGGTTGATTGTTCAACCTTTACAACAATGGCCGTGGAGCTGGGAACTGGTTATACGGTTGATGCTCAGAAGGTCACCAAGTATCAAGCCAAAGATTTTATGGGTCATATCGGTGACAAAAGCAGGGACGATTTGCAGAAGTACTCCACCTCAGGTATGCAGGCAGGGTATTACCCACCTGGTTCGGAAGGGTATTTGGCTACAGGTGTAATACTAGGAAATTTGCCTAGTAATGCACTACCAGGTGATATCCTTGCTAACTCAGAACATGTGCTTATGTACATGGGGCATCGCAAGAGTGACGGAAAGGCCATGATTATGGAGTCCTCTATGAGAGGGCAGACAGGCCTCTTTAAGGATGTGGCAACTACCCAACCAAGAACGGATATGGGTATTCATCCTGAGTCTGGCTGGGATAAGCGGCCTTATACGCTGTTTCGTCCATATGTACGAATGAAGTAAGGAGATAAAAGTGGCTGTTGTGGAGGAGTACGCGCCAGGTGATAAGATGCGTCCTAAGAAGAATTCATCTACTATCTACCTTCCGGTAACGCTTGAAGCTAATGTGGGTCGAAGCAGTAATCGCTTCTCCATGTTGTTTGGTGCTGGCGCAGGTACGGTGCTCTGGGTATTATTTGCCTTTGGAGAGTTAACGGGTAGTGATGGCTGGGGAACGAAGTTTCTCAAGTTGTTTGTGGTTACGGTCATAGCTATGATTGTGGTGCGTTTCGTGTTTTTGCAAGAGTATAAGTACCGCCGTGCTTACAGTACCTTGAAGCTCCGCAATAATGAGTTTGATTTATCAAGTATCTGGAACATCATTAGCATTGATGACGTGGTAGGTAAACCGTATTTTGTGCATTATCGTAATGGCACTACGGGTCTGTTTGTCATGATGGAAAATGATGTGGTGGTTGGTAAACCTGTGGATGATGAGTATCTCTCCTATGAGGCTCTAGGTGATGCCTACCAGCAGGCTTTTAATCATGAGCTTGATATGGAGCATCTTGATATCATGGACTTTATTGGGCATGATAGAAGGCTTGATTATGCCCGTCGTACCATGACGGAGCGTTGCAGCAATCCTGAAATTCGTGGTATGATGTCGCAAATCTTTGATAATCTCCAGAGTAAGATGAATGATAACGTAACCGTCTACGATATCTATGTGTTCCATACGAATAATATGACCAACGAGGTGTTTTACTCCAGGGTGACACAGGTGCTGCAAGTCATGCTTGGAGGTAACTATTCATCCTATCATTTGATGAATTCCAAGGAGATTGGTTCTTTGGTTAAGAGTATGTTTAATCTGGGAAGCTTCTCCGTTGTTGATTCGCTCATTACCTCTTATAAGGCTTCTGAAATCAAGACTATTAAGGTTCTTGATGCCACCTTTGCTGATGGAACTACTAAGGTGTATATGCAGCCTTACGATAGGCGTAAGGAAGAGGAGCGCCGTGCGCAGCAGTCCAAAGCCCAGATGACTCAGCTGAAAAAGCGTGAGAAAGAGCGTAACAGGAAAAATAAGAGGAATAAGAAAAACACTGGTGCGCCCCAGCAGCAGGTGTTCGCTCCAAGTGACTCACTGGAGCTCTAGGGTATTACTTTTTGGCTAATTCTTTTATGGTCTGCTAGTTACTGTACTCTTGTTTTAGAAGGGGTTTCAATGGCTAATATTGCTCTGGTGTTCGGTGCAGGTACCCGTAGGGATGGTCGTCCCAAGGCCACGGTTGCGGCTGACATGCTTAATAAGGCCGGAAGTGATACCTATACTGGCTTCGGGGGTATTCAAGACTACATAGATTCCTATGGGCATAAGGCCTTGGTGTTTGATAAGGTTATTCTCCTTGATGCCGCTCTTGGGGATCCCCAGACTGATTTGGAGGCTTTGTTCAATTTTCTTATTGGTTACTCTCGTAGAACCTCTGTCATTTATATTGTGACCTCTGCAACAAGTCAAAACAACATAGATTTGTTTAATGAGATTTCCCGTGAAAGTCTCAGCAAGATTTCAGGTGTGGCAGGAGGGACTTTTAGCTCCTCCATGCTGTATGCTGTTGCTAAGATTATGCGCGGTGTGAGTGAAGCTGGCAATCCAGCAATTGGTCTTAAGGACCTCCGCAATATCAGTGCTATGTCGCCTATGGATGCCCGCCGTATGTATCCCGATGTCAATCCTCGGAATATTGAGACGGATGAGGGCGCTGGTGATATCGAGTATAAGGCTACACCAGCGCAAGAGGACGACCCCTCGGAGGGTGCGATAGACCAGCAGGCTACCCCAGCGGGTATTAACCCTAACGAGGGTGGACTGGGCGTATCAGATGATGACA
>ERZ808242.1084-NODE-1084-length-16776-cov-4.595060_pt1 | contig 16776 bp, 13 predicted proteins | sample MGYA00521244_ERZ808242 | MGnify/ENA primary metagenome ERZ808242 (study PRJEB31516, sample SAMN03275573) | gut metagenome | biome: mammalia-associated habitat; material: feces | host: Papio cynocephalus | place: Kenya | collected 2012-07-27 ... | reverse complement strand
CAATCGAAAGAATGGCAGAAGCGTATCTCGGCGACGAACTTGGACTCGAAAAGGACGAGAAAACCGCCCTTAAACTTTTCAAACGAGCCGCAAAACTCGGCAACGCCGCCGCACAATATAATCTCGGTATGGCGTATGCGTGCGGGTACTACGGCGTGACCGCCGATAGGAAAACGGCACTTCATTGGCTGAAAAAGAGCGTGAAGGGTGAAAATCCGTCAGCGTGTCTGCAAATGGGGCTTTATTACTACTATACCGTCAAAACCGATGCGGCTTATAAAAAAGCCTTTGAATTATTTACCGACGCATACAATCTCGGCGAGGAAGAAGCGATTATCAATATCGGGCTTTGCTATCTGCAAGGCAACGGCGTAAAAGAAGATAAAAGGGAAGCAGTCAAGTGTTTTAAGACTGCTGCTGAAAAGTGCAGTTCGGGCGTTGCGTATCACAATCTCGGGATTTGTTACGAAAACGGTTTCGGCGTTAGAAAGGATTGCAAAAAAGCAATCGAAATGTACGGTAAAGCTGTAGAGAACGGCGAAAAAGCGGGGCTTGAAGCAATAAAAAACGTATATTTAAAGATGAATAAATAAAGTCGAAAGCGCGTTTAAAAATCACTAATTATTAGGCATACTTTCAAAAACCGCTTTAAAAGCAAGATTTTGTTTTTAGCAAATGCGCTTACCTTGTGTAGGCGTTTTTCTTTTGTCAATAAAAAAGCGCAAACCACCGTAAAAACGGCAAGTTTACGCTTTTATTGTTTTGAGTAACAAAAATATAACGAAATTATTAAGATTATATCAATTTAATTCTTTTAATATGTTAGGATAAACGTTATCTTCATAGCCTTTGGCTAAATCTTCTTTCTTTATAATGAATGATAATAAGATATCGCTTTCGATATCGCTCCATAATCTTCTTAACATCATTATGTATGACTCGTAATCGTTTTTAATTACGGCTACAACGTTGAGCATCCATTCTTGTTTATATTAATATCCGTTGTAGAAATCGTTTAGCTGTCTGCATATGAAGTTAAATATTCTTTACGTTCTATCATAATTACACTCCGTTTGATTGTCTTAATTTTAACAAACTTTCTTTTATTTGTCAACAGAATTTGCCGAGGCGGGAAAATTTGTAAGAATTTTGGGGTGAATTTTCCGAGATGGGAAAATTCGGTGAGAATTTATGTAAAGTTTGCCGAAACGGGAAAATTTAAAAAAACAATAAAAATTCCGCAAAAGTTTATAAGTGCGCTACAATAATTGACAAAAACCGCCGCTTAGAGTATACTCTTAGGGTGCTTTGGCGCAAAAAACAAAAAGGAAAACGACATGAAAGAAAAAGTTCTGCTCGGAATGAGCGGCGGGGTGGACAGCTCCGTTGCGGCGGCTCTTTTAAAAGACGCGGGGTACGAAGTTTTCGGTTTGCATTTTTCGCTTACCGGAAAGCAAGAGGACCTTTCGGACGTAACCGCCGTTGCAGAAAAACTTAATATTCCGCTTACCGTCAAGGACTTTTCTTCGGTTTTTAAAAGGGAAGTTTTCGACCCGTTCATATCGTCGTACAAAAGCGGAAAAACGCCTAATATCTGCGTTGAATGTAACAAGCATATAAAGTTCGGCGAAACGTTTTTAGTTGCCGACGAGCTTGGCTGTAACTTCGTTGCGACGGGGCATTATTGCACGATAATCGACTTATACGGGCATTTTTACCTTAAAAAAGGCGAGGACAAAAACAAGGATCAGTCGTACTTTTTGAACGGCGTTACGGAAGAAAAACTTAAACGGGTTATCTTTCCGCTTGCAAAGCTCAAAAAGGAAGAAGTGAGAGAAATTGCCGAAAAGAGGGGGCTTGTAACCGCGCACAAAAAGGGAAGCTCCGACGTCTGCCTTGCTGGAGAGCGGAACTTCAAGGACTTTCTGCGCGATTATATCCCTCCGAATCCCGGAAAAATATTAAGCGAAACGGGCGAAGTCGTGGGAAAACACGACGGTTTGTTTTCGTACACGCTCGGGCAAAGAAAAGGGCTTAATTTAGGCGGAAGAAAGGGCGAAGAGGGCGGCAGATGGTTCGTTGTGGGCAAAAATCCCGACAAGAACACGCTCCTCGTTTCTCACGGCTCCGAAAATTCGCTTTTTACAGACACCGTTTTCGTTGAAGATTTCTGCTTTATAAACGGATTTCCGAGCGAAAAAACCTTCCGTTGCACCGCTAAAACCCGCTACCGCGAAACCGATACGCCCGCGACGGTTTTTGTCGACGGAAATAACGTGAAAGTTGTTTTCGACGAACAAAAGCGCGCCGTCACCCCCGGACAATACTGCGTTTTGTATCGGCTCGGCGGCGATTCGGACGGCACCGTTATCGGCGGCGGAAGAATAATTTGAAAATTGAAAGGTGAAAGTTGCTCTAACGCCGTATAGCGGCACATTTTGCCACTGCGTGCGCCGGTGCCCTCAGTTACGTACGTTTTAGTACGCGCCTGTCGGTCGCCGTCACCAGCTGTGTCAAACTGCACCACTCTCCGCCGTTAGGGAGGTTGAAAAATAAAGATATAAAAAAATAATAATCCGCATCCTTCAATTTTCCATTTTCAATTTTCAACTTGCTTGATATTCACGCTCCGCGTGAGCGTGCTTTTACAAAACAACATAAAGGATAAATATTAAAAATGAAAGATATAAAAGATACGCCGAAGCTGACATTCGGTCAAAAAATGAAAAAACTTTGGAACTACTTTACTACTTATGAAAAAATTTGGTTTTTAACAATCCTCGTATTAGCCGTTGCTTTTAGCTTTATATTCCCGGAAACCGACGACCCCGACTACACGCTTTCGATAGATAAGTCGACCTATAACGCCGTTAACGATACTTTTGACACGCTTGACTTTACGGGAACGGACGGCGAATTCGTTATCGAAAGCATTATAATAAACGGCAAAAAACACGATATTTCTTCGTTTACGAAATACGCGGAATTCACCGTTGACGGAAGCGACGAAAAAACGCTTACCTTGAAACTCGGCAAGGGCATGACTCTTGACAAGGACAGTAAAATCTCGCTGATTTGTTATGAGGACAGCGACGGCGGACAATGGGTTGTTTCCGCAACGAATGAGAGCGGCAACAAATTGTTTACGACGGACGTCGCTCTCGAAGTGGGCGACGGTGACGGATACTCGGTTACTCAAAATCCGCTCGACTATATGATAGACGTAAGGTGGATAACGTTTTTATACCTTATGGACGTTATATTAAACGTTGCGTGCGAATTGCTTATTTCCAAGCAAAGCAAATGGAACTTTATCGTTTCCCTTGCCGTCGAAGTCACCGAAATTTTGATTTGCATATTCTGCATGTATCGTTTCGCAACGATGGTCACTACGCTTTTCTTCTGGATTCCGTGCGACATAATCAGCTTTATCGTTTGGCATAAACACCCCGACGAACAAAAAGACGAGCTTACAGTCGTCAAAAAACTTACGCCTTTGCAGGACGTTTTGATTGTTCTCGGAATAGTCGTCTGGACGCTCGGCATAGGTTACTTGCTCACGCTCATAGAAGTCGAAGGCGGCATTTTCGCAAACAACGTCGCGCTCAAAAATATCGTTTGCTATATAGACGCTTGCGCTTCGGCGGTAGGCATAGCGAACGGGCTTTTGATACTTTTCCGTTACCGCGAACAGTGGATAGCCTGGTACATTTGCGCCGCGCTCGAAACGGTCATCAACATTATGGCGGGGCAGTGGATACTTCTCGTGCTTAAAGCCGGGTACTTCACAAACACCACTTACGGCTACATAAAGTGGACGGAATACATAAAGCGGCACAACGTGCGCGTTGTCAGTTCTAAAGACAAAAAGCTTGCATAAGTATATACAATTCTCACAAAAACTTCCGTAAGGCTTAAACGCTTTTCGGAAGTTTTTTCATGCCGCGATAAAGCAAAAAGCCTAAATAGGCAATGCGAAAATTTGCCGTAAAAAATTTTTTTCGAAAGGTTTTTAACATAGTTAAAAGGGCAAAAAATAGAGAAAGATTGTAAAATTTACTATTGACAAAGCGTAATTTAGATGTTAAAATAAAAAAAAGTCTTTTCAAACGGTAAGGAGGAAAAGCAAATGAAATACAACATTGCGATAGTCGAGGACGAGAAAGCGGCGCGCGACGCGCTCGAAGAGCAGATTGCGGAGTTTGCAAAGAGAAACAAAAACGCGGAATTCGAAGTAACGCATTATCCGAATGCCGTCGATTTTTTAAATAAGCCGTTCGATAAGTTCGATCTTATTTTTCTCGATATCGAAATGCCGGAGATAAACGGAATAGAAGCGGCGAAAAAGATACGCAAAAAGAACGAGGACATAATGATTGTTTTCGTGACGAACATGGCACAGTACGCGCTTGAAAGCTACGAAGTGCATGCCTACGATTTTATCTTAAAGCCCGTAAATTACGACAGTTTTTCCATTAAGTTCGAAAGGTGCGTGAACGCCTTGGCGCACAAGCTGATGAAGAAGGAGATAGTTCTCGTTTACGGCACCGCAAAACGCAAAGTCGACGTCGGCGACATAACTTTTATAGAGTCGAGCAATCATAACGTTATCGTTCACTTTATAGGCGGCGAATTCCGCATGCGGTCTACTCTTGCGAGCTTTGAAAAACAATTACGCGGCTGCCACTTCGTATATTGCAACGCCTGCTATCTCGTCAACCTTAAGTGGGTAAAAGAACTTAAAGGCGATATAATTATCGTGGGGGATAGCGAACTCCGCATAAGCCACCTTAAAAAGCCGTCTTTCTTGTCGGAATTCGCAAAGTATATCGGAGGTACCGTTTAATGCTTGCTTCCATTCTCGACGTTACCGTTATGACGATTGAAATACTTGCGGCGGAATTCGTTTTTGCTCTCGCTCTCGAACGGCGCAAGCAGTTTTGGGTCAGATTTTTGGGTTCGGCGTTCATGTGCCTTGAAATAGTGTGGCTTATTATCTTCATGTACTGCAAGATAACCGACAGTTTCTTCGTTTACGACAGTACGACCGCGCCGGGCGAATCTGTTTTTAAATTTTTCTTCTTTATAGCCGTGTTCGCTATGTCGATTGCATGTATCGCGTTTTCGTTCGACCGTTCTATCTGGGTAATACTTTTTTACTGCTCGGGCGGGTACGCCGCGCAACATATAGCCAAAAACGTTACCAATATACTGAAAACGCTGCCGAGAATTTCGTTTTATTGCGCCGAATATTCCTTTTGGTTTCCGTATCTTTTAGAAGCTTTGGTATGCGCGATTGTTTATTTGTCCGTTTACTTTCTGCTGGTCAGAAACAAAGTTGTGTACGGTTCTAAGCGCGGAATGAAAACAAGGGTATTCGTGTCGCTTTTCGTGCTTATAATTTGCGTGGGGATATCGAGATTCAGCGCGGATAATCCGGAAAGGAATTTTGTCGCGGTTATCGCGGAAAGTCTTTACGCAATAGTAGGCTGTTCGCTCGTTCTCTTTATTTTGTTTATAATCGACAGAAGCGAAAAAACGGAAAACGAAGTCGAAACGATGACGGAGCTTTTGCGAAGAGAACGAGAGCATTACAAGCTTTCAAAAGAAAATATCGAACTTATAAACATGAAATGCCATGACTTAAAGCATCAGATTTCCGCACTTAAAGGCAATTATTCCGAAGATAAGATGAAAGAAATCGAATCTGCCGTTATGATTTACGACGCGACCGTTAAGACCGGCAACGACGTTTTGGACGTTATACTGACCGAAAAAAGCCTGTATTGCGAAAAGAACGGAATAAAGCTTACTTGCCTTGTCGACGCAGGCGGACTTTCGTTTATGGATAATATGGATATTTATTCGCTGTTCGGCAACGCGCTTTCAAACGCAATAGAGTGCGCGCGCAAAGTTACTTCTTCCTCGCGCAGAATAGTTACGGTAAACGCCCGGACTTTCGGTAACTTTTTTTCCGTTCATATAGAAAATTATTACGACGGGAATATTGCTTTCGAAAACGGACTGCCCGTAACCGACGGCGACAAAAACTATCACGGGTTCGGCATGAAGAGTATGAGCTACATTGCAAAATCATACGACGGGCAGATGAGCGTAACCGCGAAAGACGGTAAATTCAGTCTCGATTTCGTCTTCCCGCTCGAAAAAATTTAAAATATCGACTATAAAAGCACGCTTTCGGGCGTGTTTTTTTTGCTTACCTATCCATTTACGCCGTTTCTAACTCTAATTGCGACAACCCTATTGACAAGGGGTAAAACCGATGTTAAAATAGGCGCGAAATCGGGCAATCTGCAGTACGCCCGAAAAAAATAACTTCGGTCGCGCTATTCTTTCAACGAAAATTTTCGCTTATGAAGAGGCGTGAAAAAGGAAACGTATGCAAACAATAATGCAAAAAATCAAAAGCTTTTTGAGTAAAAAAGCCCCGGGTTTTTATGTCGGAGCAGCGGGAGCCGTCATTGCTTTGGCTTTGTTTATAGCCTACTTTGTCGGTTACTCGTCGTCCGAATACTTTTATCCGGGGGTTCCCGTGCTTTTTGCCGCGTCGTTTTTGTCGTTTGCCGTTCTTGCGGCGTTTAGAAAAACCTCGGCTTACGCGCCCGCGGCTTTGGGCATTTTGGCTTTCGCCGGTCTTTGCTGTTATTTTGCCAACATTCATGTCTACCTTGCGCTTGCTTTTTACGACGGCGTAAGCTTAGAAGCCATTTTAGGTCTTAGCCCCGCGTTCTACGTTACGGTTATACTTTCGCTCGTCGTAACAGTACTCGGTAACGTAAGCGCATACATGAAGCAAAATAGAGCGGCTTTTACAGATTCAAACAAAAAGATGTCTACGGAGGCAAAGTGAAATGAAAGCAAATAAGTTAGTTATCAAAATTTTTATAAACATATTCGTTCTTTTGTTCCTGCTTATCACCGCCGTATCGAGCGTCGCAAACGCCTATATCGCTTCGCTTAACGCATTTTTCGGCACGACTTCCGAAAAAGCCGTGAACGTAGACGACGAAGATTTCGACTCCGAATATTTTAAATCGTCTTTCGTAACGGCGGACGGCGAATATGCGGACGATTCGCTTTTCGATTACGATTCGCGCGTGGCTACGCAGATTATGAGCGAAAGCACCGTTTTGTTGTGGAACGAAAACAAAGCTTTACCGTTAAACGAAGGTTCTGCCGTCAGCATGTTCGGCAATTCATCCGTCAATATGGTCTACACGGGTTCCGGCTCGGGTTCCATAAACGTTTCGAAAGCGGTCAATATGAAGGACGCGCTTACCGATAACGGATTTAAAGTCAACAACGATTTGTGGAATTTTTATAAGGACGGCGAAGGCAGCAAAAAAGCCGGTTACGGAATAACGCAGGCAGGCGGCGGCGATATGTCCGGTTACGTCATGAACGTAAAGGAAGTTCCGTCAAGCGTTATAAAAAGAAATTCTTCCTTAGTCGCGACTTTCGCTAACTATGGCGACGCTGCGATATTTATGTTCGGCAGAAGCGGCGGCGAGGGTAAGGACATTCTGAGTAAAAACAACCCCGACACCATAGACAGCAACTACTTGCAGTTTTCCAAGGAAGAAATCGATGTTCTCGATTATATGATAGAACTCAAAAAGGCGGGCGTGTTCAAAAAGATAGTGTTTCTCATAAACTCTGCGAACGCCGTGCAAATGGATAAAATCTGCGCGTATAAAGGCGATATCGACGCATGCCTTTGGGTCGGTCAACCGGGCGCGGGAGGCACGCCCGGAATTGCCAAAATTCTTTGCGGGAAAGCAAACCCGTCGGGCAGGCTTGTAGACACGTATTGCCTTAACAACCTTACTTCCCCGGCGATGGTCAACATGTATTCTCAACAGTGGACTAACGCTTCTTCCTACGAACTCGGAGGAACGCAGAAAACTTCTATGGTTTACCAGGAAGGCATTTACGTCGGTTATAAGTATTACGAAACGAGATATGAGGACGTAGTTCTCGGGCGCGGCAATACCGCGGATTATAAGTATACGGACGACGTTGCTTATCCTTTCGGTTACGGTCTTTCCTACTCCGAATACGAAACGAGCGATTTCGCCGTAGAAAAGAACAAGGACGGTAACTATGACGTTACGGTTACGGTAACTAACGTAGGCGGCACTGCGGGCAGACATGTTGCGCAGGTATATTTGCAGAAGCCTTACACCGATTACGACCGCGAAAACGGCGTGGAAAAGTCTGCCGTAGAACTTGTGGGCTACGCAAAAACGGGCGTTCTTGCGGCTAACGGCGGCAAGGAAACCTTGACGATAACCGTAGACCACAACGACTTCAAATCCTACGATTCTAACGGATACAAGACTTACATACGCGAAGCGGGCGACTATTATCTCACCGTCGCCGAAGACGCGCATAACGCCGTAAACAATATTCTCGAAGCAAAAAGCCAAGGCGGTATAACCATAGACAAAAACGCTATGGTGGGTTCGGGAAATAAAAACTTCGTAGAAAAGATAAACTTCGATACGCTTGACAAGGAAACTTATTCCGTTTCTCAATACACCGGCGTAAAAATCACAAATCAATTCGATTTTGCCGACGTAAACAGAAACAGCGAAGTAGGCGAACAAAAAATAACTTATCTTACGAGAAACGACTGGAAAGGAACTTTCCCGAAAGAATATCAAAAACTCAGCCTCACGGACGAGATGTTCGCGCACCTTGCTTACAAGCGCGACTTGTCCGAGGCAAAAGCCGACGCGGACGAATACTATAAAACGCACGACGCTATAAAGTACGACCAAAAGAACGGCACAAAGCTTATAAACCTTCGCGGCAAGGATTACGACGACCCGGAATGGGATAAGCTTCTCGACAACATGACTTGGGAAGACCAGGCTCTTTTGTGCGCGAGAGCATATCATGCAACCGAAAGCGCGACGAGTATCGATATGCCTTCTACCGTTATAGAAAACGGACCTTTGGGCGTTTCCGTTACATTCTCCACGTTTAGTTCTCGCGGCGCGATGGGCTGGCCGTCCGCTTGCAACAGAGCCGCTACGTTCAACGTTAAACTCAACGAATTGATGGGAAAAATGTTCGGCGAAGATTTGCTCCATACCGACGTAAACGGCTGCTTAGGATACGGGCTTAACATGCACCGCACGCCTTACGGAGCGAGAAACTTCGAGTATTACGCGGAAGACAGCTTTTTGTCCGGCGAAACTTGCAAGTACGAAACGCTCGGCGCGCAATCAAAAGGCGCGATTATTCAGGTAAAACACTTCGTCGCAAACGACTTCGACACCGTAAGAAACGGAACGAGTACTTGGATGAACGAGCAAACCATGCGTGAAATTTATCTATCGCCGTTTGAAACGGAATTCTGCGAAGGCAAAGCCCTTTCCACGATGGTTTCCACCGCGCGTATAGGTAACGAATGGGCGGGCGGAAGCTACAACTTGCTCACTACCGTACTCCGCGGCGAATGGGGTTTTAAGGGCTACACGAGTTCGGACTACACGGCTCTTACCCGTTACGACAATAACTCCTATATCGGCATACAGGCGGGTTGCGACACGTATGACGCTCCGCAGTTCAACGGCGAAAACCAATACGGCGCATACAAAAACGATAAATATTTCCAATACTATCTGAGAACTTCGGCTAAGCGTATAGCTTGGGCGGTGCTTCAATCGAATGCGATGAACGGATTTACTCCGTCGACTACTACCGTTAAAGTTTTAACCTGGTGGCAGACCGCGCTTCTTTCCGTACAGATTGCCGCGCTCGTAATTTCCTTGGCTCTCGTGGGCATTTTTGTGTACATCACGATAAAAGAGAAAAAGTTAAGCGGAGGTAACCGTGCATGAAAAAAAGTTTTATAAAGATTATTTCTTGCGTATTGTGTCTATGTTCTCTCGTTGCCGTCATGTGCTTTTCGGGTTGCGCGGGTAAGGACGATAACAAATTTAACCATATCGTCGACCCTAATCCTTTAGGCGGTGAAAAACTTCTTGACGACGGCGGAAAGATAAAAAGCCAGGATTCGGCATTTGCTTTTACAGGCGTTGAGTTTGAAGAAAAGGACGAACATATTATTTCTTTCGATACAGACGCGGATAAGATAGAAGCCGACGGCATAGGGCAAGGCGAATGGAAAAACAGCGACCAAGTATTCAAAAGATACCAGATTACCGTAAACTCAGCCAAGGCAACGGTAACGTTTAAGCTCGATTTTTCCTCTGCGGAAAATACGCTCGATGTCGGCATGGCCGTAAACCTGATTGCAAGTCGCGGTTCGGTTCTTCTGTCGGTTTCTACCGATAAAGAAAAATGGATAGATATCGGTTACAACACCGAAGACGGTATTCGTTGCGACGCAAAAGTACATCTCGAAGAACTCGGCGGTAAAAAAGTCAGCGATAAAAACTTATACAGAATGTATTATCTTTTAGGCGAATACCTCGGCGAAAGCAAAATTTTGTATGTAAGAGCAGGGTTCTCTCGCGATTATTTTCAGGGTCCTTCCGCTGCGGATAATAACATGGGCGCGGACCTTATAGGTTATATCTGCTACTACGATAAAATTAAAATCGTCGGCAAGACGGTATAAGAGGTGATGTTATGAACAATAAAAATATCGTTCGAAAAATAGTTTCTTTAATTATCTGCTTGTCGGTGTTTCTCTCGGTAACTTCGTTTATCGGTTGCAACAAAAAGGACGGCGCGGTAACTCTTGAAGGAATAAAAGTACAGGTCGAACCTTTAAAAACCGAGTATTATGCCGGTGAAAAGTTTGATAAAAAAGGTTTAAGGATAGTCGCTTTCTATTCCGACAGGAATGCCGAAATGGTTCACGGCTGGACATATTCTCCCGCCGAGGAATTGACGGAAGAAAATAATACGATAACAATCTCTTACACCGAAAACGGCGTAACGAAAACTTGCCTTCAATCGATAAAGGTTTTATCGGAAGACGGTAAGGTTGTCGGAATAGACCTTGTTGCTCCGCCGACGAAACTTTCCTATCTCGAAGGCGAAAGCTTTTCTCTTGCGGGCGCGGAAATAAGGGAATTGAAAAAGAACGGCGAACACGGAATAAACGTCACCGATAAAGTGACTGTCGAGCCGTCCGCTCCGCTCACCGTCGAAGATAAAGAGGTAACAATTTCTTACGCTTACGGCGAACGGACTTTCACCGTAAAACAAGCAATAACCGTCGAAAAAGCCGCGATATTTACGTTGACGCTCGGTAACGGCATGACTTTTGCCGACGGGACGAAAACGGCTAAGCTTAAAGAACTTTCCGCTTTGCCGGAAGTAAAGTTCGCGGACGAATCGGTCGATATAGCGAAGGTTTACTATCTTGCAAGCAACGGTTCCGCTTGGAAAAACGGCGAATTCAAGATGCCTGCCGAGGATATTACTCTCGATTACGTTTCGGTCGTCAATCCGTATGTCGGCGGTAACGGTTATGCAAAATCGCTCGCTATCGAAAAGGGACAGTATCTTATAGGCGACGGCGGACTTGCTCAGCAACCGAGCGGCGTATCGTTTGATTCGAAAGGCTCTATTTGCGCTATCGGCGGTAAGCTTGCTCAGCGTTACAATTTGCCGAAAGTGGTTGACGGGTATCCTTTCAGGTTGCAGACTACGCCGAAGCGCGCAAGCAATACCGAATATACTTACGATATCGAATATACTTTCTATAACCTTAGCGATAAAGAAGTTACGATAACCGTTTACCAGATAAACTCCGGCAATAAAACCGAAGGTTGCGTATCGGATACGGTAACGCTCGCGGCGGGTGAAACTAAAACTGCTAAGCTTAAACAAGTCGGTTTTGCGGGCGCAAACAACTTCCTCACGTATTTTGTCTTTAACGGCGTGACGGCGGACGTTTTACCGATAGCCATAAGCACGTATATAACGCCTGTGGCGGTAACGGCAGCTTAATTGTGAAGTTGTCCGCAAAACAAAAAACGCCCGTTTAAGGGCAAAATAAGGCTCACACATTTATATCTTCCTTTTTGTAGTCGGCGGGTTTACCCGTCGGCTACTATTTTTGCGTAAAAAGAAAACGGATAACATTTAAGCGCAAGAGTGCAAGCATTGCATTCTCGTGTGCAAGTTTTAATTTTTGTGTGCAAACTTGCCCAAGTTGTGTGCAAACTCACAAAAACAGTGTGCAAACTTGCACTTTAAAGTTGAAAGGTGAAAATTGAAAGTTGAAAGATGCGCGCGTTGCGCGCTCGATTTTTGTGCCTATGGCACAATCGATATAGCCGCTAATGCGGCTCGATATTTGCCGTAGACGGCAATCGATATTCACGCGAAGCGTGAGTGAGAAAGAGGCGGCACACTCTAAATTTTTAGCATACGAAAAACCGCACGCCTTGGGTTTTCTAAGGCGGCTGCGAGTTTTCTTGCGATAGCTTTTGACAAATCGAAACTTTCGTGCAATTGCTCCGCTTAGCGGTCGTCACGCCACAATTTAAAGCATACGAAAAACCGCACGCCTTGGGTTCCCTAAGGCGGCTACGAGTTTTCTTGCGATAGCTTTTGACAAATCGAAACTTTCGTACAATTGCTCTGCTTAGCGGTCGGCACACCACAATTTTAAGCATACGAAAAACCGCACGCCTTGTTGCCTCAGCGTACGGTTTAAGGAGAAAAGAGAGTGAGTGATCTATATTAGAAACAATCTTTACGATTGCGGTGTGAACGGGATTGCCTCGCCTTTGCTTTCGCTCGAGTGAGGCAACTGAGGAGAAAAGAAGTACGTCTGATTGAGGCGTTGCAACCTCAATCGACACCTATATAATATAGCTGTAACTTAAAACGTAATTTAAGAACAATATCTTTTTTGAAAATTTTTAAAAGATTTTGTTTTTCTCGCATTCCGTCAAGGATTTTTGCGTTCTAATCGAACGAAATTTTTAAAGAAAATTTTTTAAAAAACCACTGTGAACGAAACTATTCCGTTCTCGCATTTCGCGGTAATTTTGCCTTTATGCGCGTCGACTATCGCTTTGACTACCGAAAGCCCTATTCCGTGTCCGCCGGTCGCCGAGTTGTGCGATTCGTCCGCGCGGTAAAACCGTTCGAAAAGTAGATCGAGGTTGCCGTCTTTCGTCGACTTTGACGGGTTGGAAATTTTCAAAACAATTTTCTTGTTTACTTCTTCGAGCATTATTTCGACGTAGGTTTCGGGGTCGGAATACTTGACCGCGTTGTCGACGAGCAAGGCGACCATTCGCCGTATGAGTTGTTCGTCACCGTTATACGTGATTGCGGGTTGAACGCTTGCGATAAGCCGTTTGTTCTGAGCTTGGCAAACAGGCAAAAACACCTTTCCTTCTTCCTCTACGGCGTCGGAAATGCAGAACTCCATCTTCTTGTTCAGCCCGTCGCTTTCTTCCATTTTAGCGAGAAATACGAGCTTCTGCGTAAGCTCCGCAAGGCGTTTACATTCTTCCTTGATACTTTCCGTCCATTCGCTGCCGTTTCCTTCCATTTCGATGACTTCCGCGCTTGCGGCGATTACCGTAAGAGGGGTTTTAAGCTCGTGGCTGGCGTCGGTTATGAATCGTTTTTGCTTGGCGTAACTTTCTTCAATCGGTTTAAGCACTATTTTGGAAAAGAACAGCGTTAAAACGAGGACCATCAAAAGCCCCGATAAGCCGACGATGAGCGTTATCTTCAAAACTATTCCCGCGCGCTGAAAATTTTCTTTGCAGTCGATGAAAAGGTAAAGCGTTCTTCCGTCGTTTTTACTCATCGTATCGAAGCGGAATGTGCCTTTATAACCGGATTTTTTATTCTGCGCAAAAAGTTGCTCTGCGAGAGCCGTCGCTTTCTGCGGCGTCATCGTCTGACTGTCGACGTAAGGATTGCCGACGGTGTTGACGAGTTCGCCGTTTTCGTCTAATAAAACGGTGAAGTATCTTCCGGGCAAAGAATCGCTGTATACGCCGCTACCCCATATTCCGCCGCTGTTTGACTGCGAACCTGACATATCGGGCGCAACGCCGCCGTTTTCTTTCAGAATATTCATAAGCTCTAAGGTGTAGTGCTTCATGTTAAGCGTGTTTATTGCGTTTATTCCGCCTACAAGTAGGATAAACACGCCGAAAGCGACGCTCATAGCTGTAATTATGAATTTACGGCGGAGGGTTTTTATCATTCCTTAGTCTCCAGCAAATAGCCGAGGTTTCTCACGGCTTTTATCTGAACGGTGGAGCCTATAAGCGAAAGTTTTCTTCTCAGATAGGAAATGTACGCCCAAACGACGTTTAATTCCGATTCGCTGTCGTAACCCCAGATTTTTTCCATAAATCTCTCGGTAGAAATAAGGTTGCCCGGCTTAATCATGAGCATTTCCATCATCTGGAATTCCTTGTTGGAAAGGCGAAGCGTGTCGGTAGGACCCGTGAGTTCGAAAGTCGTGCGGTTTAAAGTGATGTCGCCGAAAGTCAAATCGGGCGCGATGGGGTCGGTTTTCCTTCTGAGCATAGCTCTTATGCGCGCCAAAAGCTCGGGCGTGTTGAACGGTTTGGAAAGGTAATCGTCCGCGCCGCTGTCAAGACCCGTAACCTTGTCGTCAGGTTCCGACTTGGCCGTGAGGATAAGCACGGGAATGTTTATGTTCTCGCTTCTCGCGGTTTTAAGCACGGTAAGCCCGTCCATTTTCGGCATCATTATGTCGAGTATCGCGCCGTCGTAAAGACCCGTTCTAAGGTATTCGAGCGCGGTTTCGCCGTCGAACACCGCGTCTACGGAATAATTGTTGTGTTTAAGGATAGCAACCAAAGCTCTTGAAAGTATGACTTCGTCTTCTGCAAGTAGTAATCTCATTGGGATACCCCCCTTTAAAAATTTGTTTTATTTATTATATAATGAATAGTTAAACCTTACTTTAAATCGCGTTTAGACGCTTTTTCGGCTTTTTCCGCCGCGATTTGTTCGTCCGTTTTGTATATCTTTTCGGGGTCTACTATTTTTTTATAGTACCAGAACTTAGCCGCGCAGAATAAACCTATTCCGAGGAGGACCATTCCTATCGACCAGAATTGAGAGGGGGAGAGTACACCTATGAATTTGCCTCTGTCGTCGCCGCGGATAAACTCTATCAAAAATCTGAATATGCCGTAGGAAACGAGGTACAAACTCATATTGTATTTGAATTTCTTCTTTAAAACGAGATAGCTCGTTATGCCGAACATTATGAAGAGGAACGCCGCTTCGTAAAGCTGAGTGGGCAAAACCTTGTCGGCGATTTCCGGGAATTTAAGCCCGAATGTGTCGTTCTTTATTCCGTAGCAGCAACCTGCGAAGAAGCAACCTATACGCCCGAAGCCGTGCGCGATATAGATGGCGCAAGGGATAGCCGGCATAATTTGCCACAATCCGTTGTTGAATTTTTTGCGAAACGCGAAGTAGAGAATGAGAAACACCGCCGCGCCGCCGATAAGCCCGCCGAGGAAGGTGAAGCCTTCGCCGATTACGAATCCTCCTTTCGGATTTTCGAGCCAGTTGTAAAAAGCTTGAATGAGCGTTGCGGAGCCGAAGCCTAAAACTATCGCGCCGACCGCAATGTAAAAAATAAAATCAACAAAGTTGCTCGTTACGTTCAGCCGCTTCGAATAGTAAAAAAGCACGCCGAATGCGCAAAGCAAACCTATCGCTATCATAATGCCGTACATATGCACGTTTAAAAATAACGCGTTTGGTAACATAATGCCTCCTTGTTAGAGAAAAATAAATCAAACAAATATTTTTCGTCGAAAAGTTTCGGCAAAATCGGTTGCCGATTTCGATATACAATATTATACTTGCGTAATCGAAAAAAAGCAACTTTTAAAAACTCTTATATAAAAATTATTGCCGTCGTCAAATATTTTTTGCGCTTTTTCGCCTTTTATTTAAAAGTTTTTTAGAAAAGTTTAACGGTCGTTCCTAAAAGTTTTCTAAAGTTTATCGCGTTTATCGCTTTTTGGCGAGAAAAAGTTTTTGCGTTTTATCCGTGGAAAGTATAGTTTTTCTTTCTTTGAAAAATTATATATTATATAATATGAAAAGGAGTGCCGTTTTTTAGTCGTTTTATTAAAACGCGCCGATTTTCGGGATTTATACGGGAAGTCGAGATTTTGTAAAAACGGGCGAATAGTGTCGAAATCCGCATAGAGCCACAATATATGGTATACCGAAAAGAAAAATAAAAAAACTTTGAAAAAATCTTAAAAAACTTCGAAAAAACAGTTGACAAAAAGTCGAAAATGTAGTTTAATAGGCACACTCACCTCGAGCGAGACGTCAATTCAATCGTTTTAAAGGTTTTCGCGGGCTTGTCCCACGGGTGCTTTTAAAGGCTTAATAAGAGAACGAAAGTTGCTCTTAAACGGCTTGAAAAAGATTGAAAAAAGTTTTTTAAAAAATTTCAAAAAACTTTTGAAAAACAGTTGACTTCCCCTTAAGGATGTGGTATTATATGTAAGCTGTCACGAAAGAGGCGGCACTCATTGAGCGGTTTGCTCAATCAATTGTAGATTAAAAACTGAATAGAAGGAAATGAATTGATTCATTTGTAATAACAATGATGAAAAAGTTTCTGTCAATAATTTGAGTATTTTATGTACCAAATAAACAGTCAGCAATAACGAAAAATAGTTAGAGCAGCGGGGTTACGAAAGTAACTCGGCTTTAAAGAATTTAAACTCAAGAGTTTGATTCTGGCTCAGGACGAACGCTGGCGGCGTGCTTAACACATGCAAG
>ERZ808242.1081-NODE-1081-length-16815-cov-7.560561_pt1 | contig 16815 bp, 10 predicted proteins | sample MGYA00521244_ERZ808242 | MGnify/ENA primary metagenome ERZ808242 (study PRJEB31516, sample SAMN03275573) | gut metagenome | biome: mammalia-associated habitat; material: feces | host: Papio cynocephalus | place: Kenya | collected 2012-07-27 ... | reverse complement strand
CTTACTTGGCCATTTCCTTGATATATACGTCGCGTTTCGGGAACGGCATTTCGATGTCGTTGGCGTTGAGCGTGTTGTAGATACATTCCGTAATCTGGCTCTCAGTGGCAACCTGCTTCGTAACGTCCACCCAGCACACAAACTTGAAGTTGATGCTGTTGTCGCCAAACTCGGTGAAGAGCACGCTCATAGGCTTCTTCTTGTCGATATAAGGAATCTTGAGATTCTCAACCGCCTCGATAATGACCTTGCGCAAGCGTTCAACATTGGTGCCGTAGCCCACGCCGAAGTTTACTACCGACAGTTCAAAACCGTGGTTGCGTGTCAGGTTCTTGTAGTTCTTGGTGAAGAGCTGTGAGTTCTGGAAGGCAATGATAGAGCCGTCGGTAGCCTCGATCATCGTACTGGTGTAGCTGATGCTGCTCACTTTTCCGCGGGTGCCGTCGCACTCAATCCAGTCGCCGATGTTGATACGTCCTGCCATAAGCGAGATACCATAGTAGATATTCTCCAGAATGTCCTTTGATGCAAAACCGACACCAGTGGAGAGACCTCCCGACACTACAACGAGCCATGTGTTGCTCACGTTGAGGATGGCAAGGCTCACGAGTAGCCATATTCCCCACACCAAAACCTGAATGACGTTTTTGCCCATCACGTTGCGACTTGCCGCCGTGCGCGAGTCCTTAGCATTGAAATGCAGCTGCATGAAGGCGATGGAAGTAGAGCAGATGTAGTTGAAGATGAACCACAGGGCAGTAACCGTGATAATCGACTGAATGTTCACGCTGAAGTTGCTCACGTCGATAAAACGCTTAGAGAGCAAACGTGCCACCATTTCACTTAGGTTGAACACATCAGCAGCCCAGTATATAGAGATTAGTATAGAGGCAATGCCCATCAGCGGCAGACCGGTTTTCAGCAAGAAATGATAAATCCAAGTTTTGTTAATCGGCTTCTCTTCAAGATGATGTTTAGCGGCATATTTAGCCATCCATTCGGCAATGCAGTTGATGGTAAGGATACACGTGAGCTGCATAATCCACCAGATGAGCAACTGCACGCTGAATAGCGTGTAGCCTACCCATGAGCATACGAGACTCACTACGAATACCGCAAGCGAGAGATACGTAAAGACCATATCAGAGCGTGGAATCTTCTCGTTGTGGCGTGTGATAACGTTCCACTGCCACAGTGTGGCAAGCAATAGGATAGGAGGGAAGATGAGATTTACCAAATCGTTAGGTACGAGCACGATGCGGAAGGCAATGACGATAAAGCCCACTGTGATGAGTGGTGAATAAATGCGGAAGGCACTCTTTATCTGTTTGCCGCCAACGCGCAGCAGCAGCGAGATGAGGATAACGCCCAGTAGCCATGCGTATTCCACGAGCAGGTTGCTCGCCATGGCGATGAAGTTCTGGTTAACCGTGCCTCGTATAATACCTATTATAATAGCGAAAGTAAGTGTAGTCGTTGCCATAATGATGCACGGACGCTTGAGCATAAACTGCTCTGTGCGGAATTTCTTGGGCATCAGGTAGCGAATGGCAAGTAAGTTGAGTATTACGGCAACGATGCCGTAGAAGAGGATAGTGAGGAACAGACCCACTATCATCCTTGCGTCCCATTGCGAGTGTAGCTTCTTCGACGTGTTGTATTTGCCGTTCATCGTCTCGGCAGTCTTCGTAACCTGAGTGCCCAGATTGCCAAGAATACTGAAATAGTTGTCGCCGCCGTTGCTGAAGATGCTGTTCTGAATCTCGTTGTAGCGGTTGTTGGCATAATCGTTGAGCCCTTTCAGATGATGCTCCGTCAAGTCATAATATTTGATATAGTCTTGCAGCATCGCCTTGTTCTCCACCATGTTGTTGCGTATGCAGACGGCAAGAGTGAGACATACGTTGCGGTCAGTCTTTGCCTTCGGACTCAATGTAATCTCGGGCATGCGCTGCAGGGAGTTCACCAGACTGTCGTATCGTGAAATTTCACCGTCAATCTGCGTGATGTAGGAGCGGAAAGGCAGAGAACTCTGCCTGAAATTCTGAAACTGGTCGGTTGCCTCATGACAGGCGTATGCAAGGTCGAACACGTAGTCTGGCTTCTGCGAGTAGAGCATCAGAGCGTTTTGGTTACTCTTAGAGAGAATGGAAAACAGGTTTTTCTTAACTTTTTCGCTGCTGTTCTTGAAAAGCAACTGGCGGCGCTTCTGTTCCTGATGGTAAGTTGTCAACTCGTTTCTCAACACAGAAAGCGTGTTGTTCAGGTCCTTCTCCTTCAGCACGGCATTTGCCGGAATGGCAAGCAGAAGGGTTAGCAGATAGAGTATAAATAGTCTTTTTTTCATATCTGAATTGTATTTTAGGTGCAAATTTACAATTTTATCATCTATATTCCTTACTTTTGCCGTAAAAATAAACTGAATATCTTTGAAAATGCTTGAAGAAAAAAACAAAACCGTCTCAGTCAGTCTTGTAGTAGACAGCGGCAGCACCAAGACAGACTGGTGTGTGTGTGTTGGCGGCAAACATGTGTGTCGTTGTGCCACTCAGGGGATAAACCCGTTCCACCAGTCGGATGGCGAAATATATAATATAATAGGTGATGAACTGAAACCTAAGCTGATGGCAGCCTTGATGGGGGGAGAGGGCGGAGACCTTGCAGTTCGGTCAATTTGCTTTTACGGAGCAGGTTGCCGTGGTGCCGCCATTGAGAGTTTGAGGAAAATCTTGCAGTCAGCTTTTCCCGAAGCAACAGAAGTGGAAGTGGGGAGCGATCTCCTTGCAGCAGCACATGCCGTGTGTGGAAATGAGGAGGGCATTGCCTGCATCCTCGGTACGGGGGCAAACTCAGGACTCTACGACGGCAAGAGAATAATAGACAATGTATCTCCGCTCGGATACATCCTTGGCGACGAGGGCAGTGGAGCCGTACTCGGTAAACTTTTCATCAACGGACTGTTCAAGGGCAACATTCCCTCAGCTATAAAAGAGGAGTTTCTGGAAGCAACCGGTCAGACTCTCGACGACATCATCCGTCGTGTCTACCGTGAGCCGATGGCAAACCGTTATCTTGCGTCGTTTTCACCCTTTATCCATGAGCATATCGACTGTATGGAGGTAAGGGAGATAGTTGTGCGCAATTTCGTGGATTTCTTCAGATTGAATGTTGACCATTATGGGCGCAAGGATTTGGCGATAGGAGCTGTGGGCAGTGTGGCTCATTATTACAGTAACGAGCTAAAGGAGGCTGCACAGCTTTGCGGATACAGAATGGGGAAAATAATAAAATCTCCATTTGAATTTTAGACTTAGAATTATATAGGTTGGAGTAGGTGTAGACCTTCGAAAAATAAGAATTTTAGATTTAGGTATTTTCTCATGAATATAGGTGGAATAGTTGGTTTTTACCCTTTCTGTGTATGATTTTCCCCTCATCTCAATGTTTCTACCCATAATTTTGCAGTGCAATTAGGCAATGACGGCAATTGCCTGACTATATGAAAACTATGATTATGAGGATAAAATTTTAACTGACCTATAAAAATTATGAGAAAAAAGTACATCCTGTTTCCTGCAGCTTTTGCTGCATTGACAGCAATGGCTCAGACCACCCATCCGTGGATGGACACGAGCAAGAGTTTCCGCGAAAGGGCAGAGCTACTCTGCAAGGAACTAACGCTAAGAGAAAAAGTAGACCAGCTCGGTAACAACGTGAGCGAGCCGATAAAGAGAAACGGCGAGGTGATACTGCCCTCTTACCAGTATTGGAACGAGGCGCTACACGGAGTGGCACGTTCCGGTGCAGCCACAAGTTTTCCGGAGTCGAAAGGAATGTCGGCTACATGGGACGAGATGCTTGTTCGTGCCTGTGCCGAAGCAATAAGCGACGAGGCACGCATCTATCAAGCGACGAGGCACGCATCTATCATGAGACGAAAGGCAAGGGACTGAACTACTGGTCGCCTACCATCAATATGAGCCGCGACCCGCGGTGGGGCAGAGAGGAAGAGAACTACGGTGAAGACCCATTGCTTGCAGGACGCCTTGCCGTGGAATTCATTAAGGGATTCCAGGGCGAGATAACCCCAACGACACCTTATTATAAACTTGTGGCATGCGCAAAACATTTCGCTGCCAACAACTACGAGCAGGGTAGACAGTCGACCACTTCTTTCGTTTCGGAGAAAAACATGCGTGAGTATTATCTTCCGGCATTCGAGATGAGCGTGAGGGACGGAGGCGTTAAGAGTCTGATGGCAGCATACAACGCATTCTCTATCGACCCCACGGAGCTTGATGCCAACAACCAGGGGGCAAGCAAGGCACACGGTGGACTGCCGTGTTGTGCCAACAAAATGCTACTTACAGACATTCTTCGCAAGGAATGGGGATTTGACGGATATGTTACGTCAGACTGTGCCGGACTGTCGTGTGTACACCGCGCAGTGAAGCATAAGTATTTCGGCGACTATACAGCCGGAACCATTGCCGATGGAACAGATTTCAATACCATTCATTCCCCATACGCCAATGCTGAGGCAAGGACGGCAACCATAGCCCTGCAAGCAGGAACCGACACCAACTGTGAGTTCATGAACCGCTCCTCTGTGCTTCAGCGTGCAGCTATGAACGCCACAGACGCAGCTTTCCAGGCAAAGGAAACGGCAGCGCCTAACGGAAAGAAATATATCGGACTAACAGAGGCTGACATCGATACAGCTGTGGTTCGCGTGCTCGAAACACGCTTTGCACTCGGGGAGTTCGACGGATACAAATATCCCGTGAACAACACTCTCGAGAGTGAGGCAAATCAGGCTCTCGCCCTTAAAGCCGCACAGGAAAGTATGACGCTGCTGAAAAATGACGCTCCGCAAGGAAACACTACTCCGCTCTTGCCGATAACGGCAGACAAGAAAGTTGCTCTCATTGGACCGTATGCCAATGCAATAATGCTGGGCGACTATAGTGGAACACCAACGTATACGACAACTCCATACGAGGCTTTTTCTAAGAAACTCGATTTCCATTTACAGGCTGTTCGCACGGGAAAGACTCCTGCCGTGCCTTTCGACGAGGCTGTGGTGAGCAAGCGAGGTGCTGCGAGCAACGATAAGGGTGCCGGAGTGCTCGAAAATACTGCGCCGGGCGATATTTTCCTTTACAAGGACGTGAATTTCGGAGAGATGGGATGCACTAACTTCGAGATGGCGTGCGGAGCAAAGAACACTGGTGTAGGGTCGGTTAGTTTCTGTCTTGACAGTCAGGATGCTGAGCCCTTCCTTACAGTTGAGAACCAGAACACTGGTTCATGGAGCAAATATGCCACTATTACTGCTTCGGTAGACCCTTCTGTAGTAAAGGGCAAACATGACCTTTATGTAAAGATGAACGGACAGCAGAGTTACGTGGGCAACTATAAGTATTTTAATTTCTGGAACCCTGACGAGGTCTTGATTCCGTCGGAGGAGACACAGGGACCGCTCTATCTCTGCACGACTTCTTCATCCGTAAACGAGAAAGCTTCTCAGGAGATGATAAACCGTGCCGTGGAGGTGGCAAAGCGTGCTGATGTGGTAATCTTCCTCGGAGGAACGAACTTTGAGAAGCCGGAAGACCATGCTACCGGTACGGAGAGCCACGACCGCTGGCAACTCACTCTGCCGGGAAACCAAGAGGAGGTGTTGAAGGCTCTGTATGCTGCAAACAAGAATACGGTTCTGGTGCTCGAAAGCGGTTCGTCGCTCGACATCACTTGGGCTAAGGATAATCTGCCTGCAATCATGGAGGCCTGGTATGGCGGACAGGCACAGGGACAGGCTATCTGTGATGCTATTTACGGAGACATAAACCCATCGGGAAAACTTACTTCCACTTGGTACAACAGTATCAGCGAACTGCCACAGGAGAATAGTTCGGCACAGAATGCATCGGCGTATGGCAGAAAAGGGATGATGGAATACAATATCGATGAGTGGGGCTATACTTATATGTATTATGGCAAAGGAGAAAAGAATCCTTGTCAGGCAGAAAAACCGATGTATCCTTTTGGCTACGGACTCTCATACACTACATTCGAATATGCCGATATGGCTCTTTCTTCATCTTTTGTAAAGAAGGGCGGAAAGGTCGTGGCAACAGCAAACGTGAAGAATACCGGCAGCCGTGACGGAGCGGAAATCGTACAGCTCTATGCCAATTTCAACGGTGATACCCATTATGGAAAGAATGGAAACATGCGTCATAAGCTTGTTGGATTTGCCCGTGTAGAACTGAAGGCTGGGGAGACGAAGCAGGTAGAGATTCCTGTGGATTATGAAAAACTGAGCTACTTCGACGAGCAGACTCACCAGTATAAAGTAGCAGGGGGTAAAGTTACTCTCGAACTTGCAGCTTCGAGCGAGGACATACGTATCACAAAGGATATCAATGCCGAGGCTGGTGTTGCAAAGGAGACATACATCTCAGAGAATACTTCTTCAATATACAGAGTAAAAAACTCATCGGAGCTTCAGAAAAATGACCAGATATTTACCGTCATGGGCTCATACATTTGCTCGGCAAATGACTTCGACCGTCTGCCGGCTGGAATATATGTGCTCAACGGCCGTAAGTATATAAAAAAATAAAATTTAGTGTAAAGGCTTAGAACTTGCAACAATTGGCAATTTTATGTTGCATGGGAATGTTGCAATGTGGTTGTTGCCAGTATTACTGCAAGCTCTAAGCTTTATATTAAAATTTTATTGTCCTTATAATTGATTTTATCAAATAAAATATCTTGTTATATTTTTTTTTATTATTTTTGCATACAGAATTTTGATTGTTGTCTTAGTCAAAGATATTGATATTATGCAAAAATACAAGATATTATATTTGTTCATCGCCTTTGCGATGTTCCCTCTTTTCGCATTTTCGCAGCCAATCTGCAAGGTCAGGATATTCGGAACGGAAAATGGACTTCCGGCCAGCGTGATAAGCGGAATGACACAGAGCACAGACAATTTGATATGGATAACGACGTGGAACGGATTGTCTTGTTATGATGGCTATCGTTTCACGACTTTCCGAAATATCCCGGGACATGACTCACAACTCACGACCAATCATTTGATTAGCGTGATGCCGGCTATAGATGGCAATCTGTGGACTACTGCATATTCTGAAGACGTTTATCTGTTCGATAGTCATAAATGTCAGTATGTAAATGTGTCGGCTCTTATCGCAAAGAAATTCCACAACAAGTTCAGTTTGCGAAAAATTTATCCTTTAGCCAACGGCGATACATGGATGGTGGGCAAATACAACGACCATTATCATATGGCGAAAGGTGGGGCAGACAATGCCGACGAGATAAAGCAGTTCAATCTGCCGGGAACGCTGAACAAGGTCGTACTTGACAAGTATGGCAGTGAATGGCTGCTCTGTGATCAGGGAGCCTATGTGTATAAGGAGAACGGCATGCCTCGCAAGGTTACTCCGATGTGGGTGGACTTCGTTAAGAATGCCGGTGGCTATTTATGGCTTATAACTGTAGATGGCAAGATGATGAGAATGAAAAATTATGGAAAACCTTCTGTTGTAAAACTCGACAATGCTGTTGGCAAGGTGAACGAGGTCTTTGTTATAAACAATCGTGTATTGGCTCTCGCTACCGATCGTGGAGTGCTTGTCTATGATACGAAAACTGGAAAAGACAATCTCGTTTCTGTTCAGTGGCCGGGAAATCCTTTGTCGTCTGTTGACATGATGTTTATGGATTCCAAGAATCGTCTGTGGTGCTTCAACAACGGGACGGGAGTAACCGTGCTTACACCTGGCATGCAGCCGGTGCATCTTGCCGCTGAAACAGATGGGGCGATGATGACAGTTGCCGACAAACCGATATTCCATGAAGACTCGCGCCATACGGTATGGCTCGCTCCAAAAAACGGCGTGTTTTCTTATTACGATGAGAACCGCAGGGTACTTGTGCCGCAGTCGCTCGTGGCTTCTGGCATGACGGGAGACCCTATTCCACGTGTTAAGAAAGGATTCTCTGATCATCAGGGAAACTTGTGGCTCATTTATCCACACAACCTGTCGCTCGTAAGTTTTAGCTATTCCAATATCTTGCAGCTTGATCTCGGAACAAAGCGAGACACGCGTTCGGTTCTTCAAGACCATGAGGGCAATATCCTGCTCGGTACGGTGGATGGCGACATTGTGAAATATTCTCCCGGCGGTAAGCTTATTGGTTATCTATCTCCTTCAGGTACATGGCAGACCGGCAAGACAACTTTTGCCTACCATATTTACTCACTCTATGAGGACAAGAAAAATAGGTTGTGGATTGGAACCAAGGGCAGCGGACTGTTTTGCGTAAGCGACGGCAAGGTCGTAAACCTGCGTCACGACGAGACGAATGCTTACACGATGAACAGCGATGAGCTTTATGATGTAAAAGAGGATACTCACGGGCGGTTACTGCTCGCTACTTTCAATGGCGGATTGAATATTTCCGACGGTAGCATCTATTCTTGTAAGGACATTCGTAATATGAAGTTCTTGCATTGCAAGAATGTGCTCAAGGGTTATGTCGGAGATGTTTTTAATAAGGTAAGACGTATTGAAGTGTTGGCAAACGGTGTTGTTCTCCTCTCCACTACTCAAGGACTGCTGACTTATCTCGACAGTTATACTTATCCAGACAGAATCCGTTTTTATGTCTCTCGCCATACTATGAGCAAGAACTCTCTTTACAGCAGTGAGGTGATGCAGACGCAGGCGGCAGCTGATGGTAAGGTGTATGTCGTTACGCTTGGTGGCGGACTGCAATGTGTTGAAGCAAAGAATTTACTTAAGGACGACCTTGAATTTCACCCCGTGGCCGATAAGGACGGCAATACTGCAAACTTGATGTATAATACAGGAACTATACAGAGTCTGCTTGTTGACAATGAGGGGGCTCTATGGGTGATTGGCGAGAGTCGTATCGTTTGCATCGGTAAGTCGGGCATTAAGGAATATGGGGCTGACGAGATTGGCGGAGTGAATATCAGCGAAGGCTTGCCTTCACATTCTCTGAAGACCGACCGTATTGTTATCCCTACAGAAGGCGGTGCTATCTCTTTCCTTCCCCGGCGAATGGACCGCAGCAGTTATGCACCGAATATTGTATTTACTTCTATAAGGTATATGGATATGGATGATGAGCAGCCTATACTGAACACTCCTGAACTGAATGTTGATGTAGACCACCGCTCCTTCTCGCTCTTTTTCTCGGCTCTCGATTATAGTTCTCATTCTTCAGTCTCTTCACAAAGTGAGAATTGTGAAATTCGTTATGCCTATAAGGTGGACGACGAGGATTGGACATTTGTTCATCCTGGCAGTAATAGCGTGTCGTTCAATCATTTTCCTGCCGGCAAGCATGTCGTAAGCGTGAGAAGTACAAATGGCGATGGGGTATGGATAAACAACGAACGGCAGCTCGTGATATATGCAGAACCTACTTTTGTCGAGAGTTGGTGGGGAAGAACTATAATATGGCTTACTGTCATTGTGCTCGCTTATTGGGGATTCAAGACTTATATGAAACGTAGGGCACAGGAGATAACAGAGGAGGCTACGGAGAAAGCTGATGCAGGTAAGGTGCGCTATATGCTGCGCAAACCGGAAATCGTTGATGAGGACAAGGCGTTTATGGATAAGCTTCTTGCTTATATCGAGGAACATATCGGTGATGTGGATATGAAGGTTGACGATATGGCTGTGGCTCTCAGTATGGGACGCAGCACTTTCTATGCACGCCTCAAGCAGATTGCCGATATGTCGCCAAACGACTTCCTTCGCCATATACGCATGAAGCGTGCCGAGGATTTGGTTACCGACAGTAGCATGACGTTTTCGCAGATTGCTTATGCTGTGGGATTCTCCGACCCAAAGTATTTCGGTAAGTGTTTCAAAAAGCATACTGGCATGTCGCCGTCGGAGTATAGAAAGGTGAAAAACGAACAGAAAGTTGATAACGAGGATTGAAAATATCAGTATCGTAACTCTGTTGTAACACATTCTTCATATTGCTTGTCTACTTTTGCACTATAATTCAACGATAATAAATTTATGGTTTTTAAAAAGTGTAGAACAGTGGCGCTTGCCATGATGTGTGCATCCGTGTTGCCGGCTTTGGCTCAGACTTCCGATGACGGGAAGGAAAAGGTTGATTTGACACCGGAAATTCACGGTACGGTGAGAGGTAAGTATGAATCCCAGACAGGTGAGAGGGAAGGACGCTTTGAAGTGAGAAATGCCAGATTGAGCGTTTCCGGACGTGTGGCTAAGGCTGTGGAGTATAAGGCGGAAATCGACCTCTGTGATGAGGGACAGATAAAAATGCTCGATGCCTTTACGCGGATTAAACCGGCTTCGGGGCTCTCGTTTACAATCGGTCAGATGCGTGTGCCGTTTACTATCGATGCTCACCGTTCACCTCACCAGCAGTATTTTGCCAACCGCTCGTTTATCGCTAAGCAGGTGGGGAATGTGCGTGATGTCGGTGCTACCGTTGGTTATACTTTTAATCCAGGTATGCCGATAATCCTTGAGGCAGGACTTTTCAATGGGTCAGGTCTGACTAACCAGAAGGATTATTGGACCAAGAAAATTAATTTCTCAGCTAAGGCGCAGTTCTTCTTCCCTGAGGGTATAAACCTTACGCTCAGTACTCAGAAGATAAGTCCTAACCAGAACGATATAATGATGTATGATGCCGGTATGTATTGGCATAAGTATGGCTGGCATGTAGAGGCTGAGTATCTTTACAAGCATTATTCGCACAACTCATTCCGTGCGGTTCATTCGTTCGACGGCTTCGTGAACTATGACTTTGCCTTGAGAAACAAGAATTTCCTTGTTAAGAAAATCTCTCCGCTTGTGCGTTATGACTTCATGACCGACCACAGCGACGGTTCGCTTAACGAAGATGGCTCTCTGAAACTTACAGACTATAAGCGTTCTCGTATAACGGGTGGCGTTACTTTCAGCCTTGCCAAACCGTTTATTTCTGATATAAGACTTAACTACGAAAAGTATTTCTATGGAAAGAACGGCATTGCCAAGACTTCAGAGAAAGATAAAATTGTTCTCGAAGTAATGACGAGATTCTAATGTTTATAGGGCTATAAGCTATTGAATATTTAGATTTATAAAATCCTTACAATTTTTATGGGGCTATAATCCGTTGCAAGATTATAGCCCCATAGTTTTGTATTAATGTGTTTTTTTTTATCTTTCCAGTTCTTCCTTGATAAATCGTGCCGTAAAACCCTTGCCGCTGTTAGCTACTTCCTCCGGTGTGCCGGTTGTCATTACCTGTCCGCCACCACGGCCGCCTTCCGGTCCCATGTCTATGATATAGTCGGCAAGTTTTATTACATCGAGGTTGTGTTCGATAATTATAACCGTGTTGCCTTTGTCGACGAGCTTTTCTAAAACGTTCATCAAGATGCGTATATCTTCAAAATGCAGACCCGTTGTCGGTTCATCGAGGATATACATCGTCTTTCCCGTGTCTCGCTTGCTCAGTTCTGTGGCAAGTTTCATTCGCTGACATTCTCCGCCGGATAGGGTAGTGGATGGCTGTCCTAATTTAATATACCCTAATCCTACGTCTTGTATCGTCTTTATCTTACGCAGAATCTCCGGAACGTTCTCGAAGAACTCCACAGCCTGATTAACGGTCATGTCGAGAACGTCGGCTATACTCTTTCCCTTATACCTCACCTCAAGAGTCTCGCGGTTGTAGCGCTTGCCGTGGCAAACCTCGCAAGGCACCATCACGTCTGGCAGGAAATTCATCTCGATTGTCTTGTAACCGTTGCCACCGCAAGCCTCACAGCGTCCGCCTTTTACGTTGAATGAGAAGCGCCCTGGTTTATAGCCGCGAATTTTTGCTTCAGGCAGATTGACAAACATGGAGCGTATGTCGCTGAATACACCGGTGTAGGTGGCTGGATTCGAGCGTGGGGTCCTGCCGATAGGCGACTGGTCTACGTTTACAACCTTGTCGAGATTTTCCATTCCCTCGATGCTCTTGTATGGCATTGGTTCTTTCAGCGAACGGAAGAAGTGCTTGCTCAGTATTGGCTGCAGGGTTTCGTTTATAAGTGTAGACTTTCCGCTTCCGCTGACGCCAGACACTACGATGAGTTTGCCGAGCGGAAATACCACATCTACGTTTTTCAGGTTGTTTCCGCTTGCCCCATGGATTATGATGCTTTTTCCGTTACCCTTCCTTCGTGTTTCGGGAATTTCAATTTTGCGTTCGCCGCTGAGGTACTCGCTTGTCATTGTATGGCTTTTCAGCATTTCCTTAGGTGTGCCCTGAAAGACAACATTTCCTCCTTTCCGTCCTGCTCCCGGACCTATGTCTACAATATAGTCAGCATTGAGCATCATGTCGCGGTCGTGTTCCACTACGATTACCGTATTGCCCATGTCGCGTAATTCTTTTAGTGAGTTTATGAGGCGTTCGTTGTCGCGCTGATGGAGTCCGATGCTCGGTTCGTCGAGAATATAGAGTACGTTGACAAGTTGCGAGCCAATCTGTGTGGCAAGGCGTATTCGCTGGCTCTCTCCGCCGGAGAGGGAAATCGACTGGCGGTTGAGCGACAGATAATTCAGTCCCACGTCGAGGATGAAGCGTATTCTTGAGCGAATTTCTTTCAGTATCTCTTCTGCTATGCGCTGTTGTTTATGGTCGAGATGTTTCTCTGCTTCGTCAAGCCATTGGTAAAGTTCGCTGATGTCCATATCGGCAACCTGGGAAATGTTTTTGTTCCAAATCCTGTAAGACAGTGATTCCTTGTTGAGGCGTTCTCCATGACATTCTGGGCATTGGCGTATACTCATAAACTGGTCTGCCCATTTCTGGGCTTCTTTGCTCTCGTCATTCTCTATTGCTGACTGGATATATTTCACGACTCCGTTGTATTCTACGAAATAGTCGCTTGAAGTATGTACCACTTCCTTGCGTATCTTTATCTTCTCAATCCTTCCGTAAAGAATATCGTTTAGCGTGTCTTCGGGAATTTCTTTTATTGGTGTCTTTAGCGTGTTGCCGCTTTCTTCAAGAATTGCCCCGATTTGCCAGAAAATCATCTGATTCTTGTATTTGCCTAACGGCACTATTCCGCCGTCGTGTATGGAAGCATTTCTGTCTGGGATTATTTTTTCCATGTCAACCTCGTTCACTATGCCGAGTCCCTTGCAGCGCGGACAAGCTCCTTCCGGTGAGTTAAATGAGAATTTGTTTGGTGCCGGATCGCTGTAGGCTATGCCTGAGGTAGGGCACATGAGGCGTTTGCTGTAGTATTTCGCCTTGTCTGTGTCTTTGTCGATAATCATCATCAAGCCGTCGCCTTGTCGCATTGCCGTTTCAACACTCTTGCGCAGGCGTTCGTTGTCTTTGTCGCGCACTTGAAGTTTGTCCACAACAACTTCTATGTTGTGGTTCTTGTAGCGGTCAAGTTTCATGCCGCTTTCTATTTCTCTTACCTCGCCGTCGATACGTGCATAGAGGTAACCTTTTTTGCGCATGTTCTCGAAAAGGTCGCGGTAGTGACCCTTTCTATTGCGAATCAGAGGGGCAAGGATAAATATTCTTTTGCCGGAATAGTCGGTGAGTATCATTTTAAGTACTTCCTCTTCGGTGTATTTCACCATCTTTTCACCTGTAGCATAGCTATATGCTGTTCCGGCACGTGCATACAGCAGTCGAAGGAAGTCGTATATTTCAGTTGTCGTGCCTACTGTTGAACGCGGGTTCTTGTTTGTTGTTTTTTGTTCAATGCTTATTACTGGGCTCAGACCTGTAATCTTGTCAACGTCTGGCCTTTCCAAACCGCCGAGAAAGTTTCTTGCATAGGCTGAGAAAGTTTCGATATAGCGTCTCTGTCCTTCTGCGAATATTGTGTCAAAGGCTAATGAAGATTTTCCTGAACCACTTAATCCTGTTATTACTGTAAGACTGTTGCGGGGAATTTCAACATCTATGTTTTTTAAGTTGTGTACTCTTGCACCCCAAACGTTTATTCTTTCGTCTTCACGTGTCATTCTGTTGCTCCTCCATTATTGGTTGATTCTGTGAACCCTCTAAGTAGGTTGACGTCGCGTTTTATCTTGTATGTCTTTCCATCGGCGCCTTTTGCCTCTACCAATACAAAGTATACGCCTTGTGCTACGTCTTTTCCTTTGTATTTTCCGTCCCATCCGTCTGCTGGATTTGTCCACTCATAGAGTTTCTGACCCCATCTGTTGAATATGTAGGCATGGAATTCGGTAAGCGACTGGTAGCCGTCTTTTGCCTTGTAAATATCGTTTATGCCATCGCCGTTCGGCGAAAATGCATTTGGCATTTCAAGCTTGCTTTCGCTTATTGTTACGCGTAGCGCTCCGGTTTCACTCCAGTATTCTTGTCCGTATTCTATAACATCGTTCCCCTTTTTGAATGTTGCATAAACGACAATGCTATGGCTACCGGCTTTATTGAACGTGTATTCTGTATCTTCCTCATATCTTGTAAGATATGGATTCGTCTCTCCTTCTTTTGTAAAGCGCCATTCGTAGGTTGCTTCATAGTCGCCGACGTTGCTTGGATTTGCCTTGAATTTACCAACGAGAGGTGCCTGTCCAGACATTTCATTGGTTTCTGTCTCTTCTCCGTCTATGCTCGTATATGTTGCTGTAGGGTTTATTGTCGGTGTCTCGTCGTTTACACCGGCATGACTTTCCGCAACTGCGAAAAGCATTGATAAGGCTATAATTTTATTGTATATTCTCATTGCAAAATGTTTTTATTAAGCTACAAAGGTACAATATTTTTGCAGAAGGTATATACTATAGGTTATTAAAATAGGTGAAAGTGAGTATTTTATTTAGTGGTATTCTATTTTATAAAAAAAAATTGGAATGACTCTGAATTTAATCTTTGTCATTCCAAGGTTTTGCTTAATATTAATAAAATATTTTAATTTTTGAAACTGTGGATTGGTGCAGGGATACGTCCGCCTCGATTTACAAATGCATCGCATGAGAATGTATTTACGTGCATTATTGGGGCATAGCCTAACAAACCGCCGAAGTCAACTTTGTCACCTACTTTTTTTCCTATTGCCGGAATTATTCTGACGGCTGTTGTCTTCTGGTTTATCATTCCAATGGCTGCCTCGTCTGCAATAATGCCGGATATTGTAGTGCTTGGAGTGTCTCCTGGTATTGCTATCATATCCAGTCCTACAGAGCATACGCATGTCATTGCTTCCAGTTTTTCTATCGACAGGGCACCGGCTTCTACGGCGTCAATCATTCCTTGGTCTTCGCTTACTGGTATGAAGGCACCGCTGAGTCCGCCGACGTATGATGAGGCCATTATTCCGCCTTTCTTTACCTGGTCGTTCAGTAGGGCGAGGGCTGCTGTTGTTCCCGGTGCTCCTGGATACTCAACGCCAATTTCGTGCAAGATGTCTGCCACGCTATCACCGATGGCTGGGGTCGGGGCAAGCGATAGGTCTATTATACCGAATGGAATGTTCAGTCGGCGGGATGCTTCTTTGGCTACGAGTTGTCCTACACGTGTGATTTTAAATGCTGTACGCTTTATTGTTTCGCAAAGTGTCTCAAAGTTTTCACCGCGAACTTTTTCCAATGCGTATTTTACTACTCCTGGTCCGCTTACTCCTACGCTGATTACGGCGTCGGCTTCAGAAACGCCGTGGAAGGCTCCTGCCATAAACGGATTATCGTCTGGCGCATTGCAAAGCACTACCAGTTTTGCACATCCTATTGACATGCGGTCTTTTGTTAGCTCTGCAGCTTCTTTAACTATGTCGCCCATGAGTCTCACGGCGTCCATGTTTATTCCTGTCTTGGTGGAGCCTACATTTACGGAACTGCAAATCAAATCTGTTTCGGCAAGTGCTTGGGGAATTGAGCGTATAAGCAGCTCGTCGCTTTTGCTCATGCCTTTCGACACTATTGCTGAATAGCCGCCAAGAAAATTAATGCCTACTGATTTTGCTGCCTTGTCAAGGGTCTTTGCTATTTTAACATAGTCGTCTGGGGTCTTGCAGGCTTTTCCTCCTACTATGGATATAGGTGTTATTGCAATACGCTTGTTTACTATTGGCACGCCGAATTCCTTTGATATGTCTTCTCCGGTCTTTACCAAGTCTTTGGCGGTTCGCGTTATCTTTTCATAGATGTTCTTGCAGAGGTCTTCAACGGTGTCGCTCACACAGTCTAAAAGGCTTATACCCATAGTTATTGTGCGCACGTCGAAATTTTCCTGCTCAATCATCTTGTTTGTTTCGATGACTTCGTTTATGTTTATCATAATTGCTGCTCCTACTCTAAATTCTGTGCATCATGTCGAATATTTCCTCACGTTGGCACTTTACTTGCACTCCGATGCTTTTTCCGAGTTCTGCCAGTTCGTCTGCTGCTTCTGTAAATGGTTTTTCCATTTTCTGCATGTCCACAATCATCATCATGTTGAAATATTCCTGTACGATGGTTTGTGAAATGTCAAGTATATTAACATTGTTGTCTGCGAGGTATGTGCAGACTTTGGCGATAATGCCTTTTGTGTCTTTACCTACAACGGTAATAATGGTTCTGTTCATAATATCTTTTTTATTGTCTTGACGTTATTTTCTCATGCAAAGATAATGCAAGTCGAGAGGAGAACGAAATGAATTTATTCATTTCTTATCCCGAGATGCAGCTTATCTTATGCAAAGGTAGTTATTTTTTTGAAATTAATGATATTTATGCTAAC
>ERZ808242.1080-NODE-1080-length-16838-cov-14.526545_pt1 | contig 16838 bp, 11 predicted proteins | sample MGYA00521244_ERZ808242 | MGnify/ENA primary metagenome ERZ808242 (study PRJEB31516, sample SAMN03275573) | gut metagenome | biome: mammalia-associated habitat; material: feces | host: Papio cynocephalus | place: Kenya | collected 2012-07-27 ... | reverse complement strand
TACAGCCCAATCTTTACTTGAGTCTGTATTGGTTTAGTGCGACTGAATAGTTACCAACAATTTAGTTACATTTGGCTGCATCGTTACCTCTTTGATTAAAGCTTTACAATTGTCAATTCAAATGCTCTGCATTTTCTTGCTTCCTGAAGATATGCTTGCACTGATAAGAGATCGTTTGAATTGTATTTGTAGAAAATATCCAATCCTCTATCAATCATAATCTTCCATCCAGTGTCTGTTGTTATACTGCGAGAATGGATCTTTCCAAGTTCATCAAAAGAGAATTTGAGCTTAATACCTTGCTGTATAAATTGATCTTGCATAAAACCTAAGTTGGAAATTTGCTCGAAGCTCCCCTGCTCTGTTCTATCTTTTATTGCAAGAAGATCAACTTCAACTTCATCCTCTACATTCTTTCTTCTGGCTATAGTGTTCAACAGTTCCAAGAAATTCTTAAGCTGAATGTAATTAAGAAGATATGGATCTTGAACAGAGATCTTCTTAGCACCTTCAAGGTATTTTCCAAAAAGCCTATCATAGGAAATTCCTGTAGATCCATCTGGAATTTGCAAATGCATTGGCATCAAAGTATCTTTTTTGTTTTTATCACTAGTCGATTCATTATAGCTTCGTACTTGCTCATCAATAGACGCAGAACTAATGTTTTCATCTACTTCTTTATTATCATCTTCTGAATATAGATTTGGATATTGTACTTCTTCTGCTGTCTTTATTAACCTTGATTTTCCGGAAGCTTTGTCGATATATGAAAACTCTGGGATATCAAATGTATTGTCGATTCTCAATAATTGGTCCTTGATTCTCTTTCTAGACTCAATGGCCAAATCAAGAAGTTCTTGAGCTTCATCCTTAGTAATATTCTCATCAGGATATATAAGCTTCATTAGTCCTGAGAATGTCTTGTTGATTCCATCTTTATCGCGCGTCGAAATCGAATCACTTAGGATAAACCACTTTTTATAGTAGCTGGAAAAATCATAATCCCTCATTGCTCTAAGCATTTCAGCTAGATAATCGATTACGAATCCATACGATGAGCTGAACATCTCTGTTCTGATGTTTTCGAACTCCCAGCCTGGGATATAACAATGGAATCTATCGATAAAAGCTGAATCGTAATACGCCTTTGGAAAATCATAAAAGAGATTGCTATGCTTAAGCATATAAGGCACATTATGAGTAGTATTTCCCACAAAGGCCATCGATGCTTCAGCTCCAAGTGTCTCTATGCCTCTTGAAAAAGATTTGTTGGCCATATAGTTTTTCAAGATATCGACAAGAGCTTTATCTGTCTTTTTCTCTTTTCCAGCAAACTCATCAAATGCAATTACATCCCAGTAGCCAACTAGTCCAATTTTGCCACTATTGTTATTCACAAAGAGTTTTGCGACTGTGACTTCACCTCCAGATAAGAGCATTCCATGAGGTGAAAACTCTGAATATATATGTGATTTGCCCGTTCCTTTAGGACCAAGTTCGACAAGATTGTAATTCCTTTCGCAAAAAGGAATCATTCTTAACAAAAGAAGTAATTTTGATCGATCGGAGAAAATATCAGGATTGAAGCCAATTGTATGGACCAAAAGATCAATCCACTCCTTTTTAGAGAAATTCTTCCTACCATCTTTATAGCTATCGAAATCGATATTCGAAAGCTGTATTGGCTTAAGAGAATCTATGTTCCAAGGAGATGAATCCTTATCATCAGTTGCATTATAGGACACAGATGCAATGCACCATATCCCGCTAACAAGGAGCTTTTTGTTTTTATTGACTGTAGTGGAATCGACAGGGACCTTTGATAGACCTAGATTTGCAAAAGATGCCTCATATGTACCCTTCTTATCATTGAATGCTACTTCTATCTTATCTATGACCTTTTTGCTACCCCTTTCATTAATCTCAGCTCTAACTCTGTTTGCTTCATTTCTATGGACATAATGAGCTGCTAGAATGTCCTTTACAGTCTTGATGCCACTTGAAACAGACTCTTGGTCATCTGTTGCGCAATATTGTCCTAATAGATATTCAAGAACATATGAAGGTACAATAGCATTGCCCTTCACTTCTTTTACTAAATCTTTTCTTACAACCAAACCTGGATATATTTCATTTGCTTTTTTATCAAGTTCTGTCATTTTATGTCCCTAGAAATCCAATTCTCCAAACATATTGTTCTTTTTAAGAAGCACATCTTTTTTGATGATATCTTTCATCCTTCCATTATCAACAATCTGTTTTACAATTAGATATACAGTCTTGTTTCTATATTTGTTAGAATCGCTATTGAGTGAGAAATCAACAGTAAATTCCCTGTCTCTTATTTCAACAGCATCGCTAGAAATACTTTTTCTTACCTCATTTGAAAGCAGAGTGCCATCTTCTGCATAAATGCCAAAAACAGCATCAAAGCCTCTATTTTTTTCTGAAACATAATCATCTTGGTAGAACTTCAATGAAACAGAGCCAGTTGTTATTGTATTAAGTCTAGATAGCAATTGAAGAGAAACATAAGAAATATCCTCAGATCGTCCCTTTGAGATTCTTAAGACTGGAACCACAATCTCTTGCAAGCTCAAGCCTCCATGAACAAAATGTGTGTTAGCACCACTGAGGCGAAATCTCAAAATAGAGTTTGGAAATGCCGCTTCCAAACCATCCTCATTTGAATACCCAATATCTGATAGTTTCACAACTGATGTGCCATGTATTTCATTCAAGCCATATCCAAGCACAAATCTTCTGTTTTTCTTTGTTATCTTTTTGCCAGTTATATTGCCATCTGAAATAAAATCATATTCTGCAAGGTCTTGGTTCTGGTAAAGAAAACCATGGTCAGATGTTACAAACATTGTCGTAACATTCGAAGACCCAAACTTTTTGATAACTGCTTTTAGCTGAGAAATAGCATCAGAGCATGCTGGGATAAGATCTGTCTCGCCTCTATAATCAATAACATCTTGATAGATATAAATTATATCGTAGTCGCGAACCATGCTTTTGAGCTTATTTGTGTCCATCTCGTTTTGAACTTCATTGATGTCCAAAACCTTTGACTTATAAATACCACCACGATAGGAATTAAGAATCGCTTCGCGATTATCCGATCCCTGGCTGGATTTTCCATCAACAAAGACGTCTCCCCCATCAGGAGAAATAGCCAGCGAACTATTAGGAAGAAGTGATGCCATTCCGACTTGAGTATAGCTTGGTATGCTTGATATGCAATAATCGACAACAGCAGAGAACCTATTCTCTTTGTTTATTTCAGAGGCAAGCTCCTTTCCCACTTCATAACGAAGAGCATCAGAGATAATAACAACAGCTGTTCTCTTATCATCAAGAATCTTTTGGATGTACTCAGGGTAGAATCTTTCCCTTATGCACATAACAGGATTCTTCCAACCGTTTTTAAGAAATGGAATGGCTTGCTTTGACCACTCTTCATTGAGAGGACGCAAGAAAGAATTGAGATATTTGTTGTCAATCAAAGAAGTTTTCAAATCACTTAGATAATCTATTGCACCATTTTGTATTGATAAGCAAAACTCTCTATAGCAATAATCCACTTCATACCATGTTGATGCATAGTTCTGAACAGCTTGCATGTATGATGACATCTCATAGTCAAAAGAATGAATCATTTCGATTATTCGAATTGCGCTATAGATGCCATTATATACATGTTCATAATATGAATACCACTTGCCATCCTTCCTTTTATTAATTGCATCTTGGACATCTTTTGAACTAATTGTTCCATTACGAACCATCGATACTAGCTGCTTTATAATTAAATCATCAATTATCTTGTAATCATAAAAGCAAAGTAGATCTTGATATTGAAAACCAGAAATCTTCATTTTAATGCCAAGTTGGTCATATGCATAATTTGAAACAGCCTCAAGATTATCACTGTCAAAGTCATTCGTTAAAAAAAATAAAAGAATCTTAATCTCATCCAACACTCTATAGTTTGGATCAAATGTGTTTTTGTATGATTGTTCGTAGACAAACACAGCAAAATCACTCACACTTGAACCAGAATATCCATAAACATCACTAAACGTATTCCATAAAGAAGATAGAAGATTCGACAATTCAAGACATTCATAGATTTTCTTCTTCTCTTGGCAAAACTCTTCTTTAATCAATTTTGCAGCAATCTCATATGGCTTGTAACTCTCAAGATTTGCGCAAACAGAAATCATTGCCTTCTCTAAATCTTGAGCAGAGCAATTATAACCATTGATTTTCTTTAAATCATTGCATCTCTTTTCAGATTTGAAGAACTTCTCATGTGTCTTCACTACATCATAGCAAGATGGTGGCAATGACAGTTCACTAAGATATATTGAACATGCATCAGTGTGGAAAATCTCATTGGCCATCTGGATATCAAGAAGCCAATTGTCCTCATATAGTGGTTCAGCATACTTTGCATAGAGAAGATACTTTACATCAGGATTCTTCTTTAAAATCTCATATTTGACTTTAAACTCATTCCTTCCATCAAGCTCTATCTTTGCCACACCATCTTGAGAAAACTCATTGTAATCCTCTTCAAATTCACCATTTGAATCGTACCAGAAAACAACTTTATTCCTATCTAGCAATTTGCATAAGTTCTTCTTTAAAGTCTCTGTCATTCTTTCTTCTCCAAACCAGGCACTTTCCTCAAAGCATTGCCTAGCTTCAAATAATTGACTTTAACTCCATCATCCAAATCAAGTTGGATATTGTTCATAGCAATTGGGTATAGTATTTGCTCATAAGAGTCCAAATCATCCAATATCCTCTTGTATTCTTGGACTTGTCTTTCATTATTCTTATCTTCTTGTAACACAGAAATCTCTGATGAGATCTTTGATCTGAATTGCCTTAGATAACGAAGAACAATACTCGGAGTATTTTCGTTATATCTATGAAGATATATAAGAGCATTGAAGTATCCTTTTGGAGATGAGAACATCCAATAAATAGGCCTCTTTTGATATGTTCTTACGTGATCTTCATAGAAGGATTTCAAAAAATAACCTCTGACTGTCATTCCAAGAGCATCTTCAACAAAACGCATATTCAAAGAAAGATTCTCCTGGCCAAAACAAGCTTTTACAAACTCTCTAAATCTTGAAACGATATCATCAGCAAACCATTCACTGGAAAGTACAGTAATGACATTATCCTCATCAGGAATAAACGACTTGTACTTGGAACTATCCCAATCACCACCTGCGAAAGCAAGACCATCTGAGTCAAGTGAATAACGTCCAAACATACAAGCAACAGCATATGAGATAAATGATTTGACAACATCCTTCTTTGTCAAAGCATAATTGCCTTTCCTCATTGATTGAGGAATATCTGAATCAGAATCAAAGATCCTATGCACAGAAACCATCGAATCATCTTCTTCAGGCTTAAGCTCATCTTGAAGGCCATAGATATCAATAAAGATACGATTAAGCTCTTCCTCATTCTCTTTCAGCTTAAAGAATGCTTCATTAGTCCTCTCTTTATACCTTTCATAGCACTCAGAGATCAAACCGCTCTCTCTATCTTCCAATAGCGGATGTCTAACAAAATCCCAAGAGGTTTCAAAGGAGTCCCAGTCGGATTTGGATATCAATAAATTCTCATCCACCTTTATCAAAATTGATTCTATTGAACTCTTGTCTGATATTTTTTTGTAAGGAAATTGTGCAAAAGTTCCAATTGGCAAATGAATAGTTGGATTTAGCATTTTAAATATGTAGTTTGCAATTGGAGTATTCATTACTCCAAGGACTTCTTTAAGAACATTTTTGTCATCAGAAAAAGCACTCATCGCAACTACATCATGGATGAATCCTGCTTTTCTGAATCTAATTGAAAAGTCTCCTGAAGTGACATCAGACCATGTTATTGCTTGCTTGAAGTAAGAAGATGTATTTTGAGGGCGTGATCTCTGTTTTCCTTTATCATCGACAAAGTTCTTTATCTCATATCCATCATTTTCCCAGTTAACTAGATAATCATTGTTTCCATACCATTTACGATATGATCCACCTTTTTGATAAGGAAACCATTTTTTATGAGTTGCTAATGCATCTTCACAAGATGTAGCTGTGTAACATACATTTTGTGGTGATATTTCCCACCAAAGACGCAGAAACCTCCCATTATCGGCAGTTTGCAACCCTACCAGGGTTTGGCAACTGCCGATAATGGGTTCTGCTGTAGCAAACAGGGAAAATATCGCATCACTAGCCCAATACGCTATCGGACTACCTGGTATCTTCTCAAATTGCTCAGCTGATACCTCAAAGTAATAACCATGGTTATGGTTATTGATTGCTTCAAGGAATTTTTCATTTTGTACTTCCATTCCACCTCTAAATTCTGTGAGACGAAAATAATTGCCTTTTATGTTCTCATATGTGTTTTTTAAAGTAAAAACACAAAGAGGAACAGTGGCATCTGCAAATGCAGAGTACTCAAGTTGGATGAGAGAGGTTATTGTTTTTTTCTCTATAAAATACTTCCTTAGATTTTGATATGACGAAATAAACATCCAGACATACGGTGACATGAAACCCATATATCCATTTGGATTTGCAAGGATACTACATCTCAAGAAAAAACAAGAGAACAAATCATATTTATACTCCTTAAAGTTTCTTTCAATAAAAGCCTTTAGTTCACTTCCCATATGAGAATTGCCCATATACGGTGGATTTGTTACAACAACATGGTATCTAGAAGATAAGTATTCTGAGTAATCTAGGACTTTATTGACTTTGCTTTCAATTTCTTCTGTAGAATCAAATAGATCGCCTTTCTTTGTAATTGTCAGTTTTTGTCTTAGAGTTGGAATGTCGCTAATTGCTGGAATAATCAGAGAGCCAAATGTATCAGCATGATCAAATTGCGATAAGAGGTTTTTGACTTCAGTTTTATTTTTGTTTGCAAAGAAATTGCTTGCAATCTCTAGTTCTTCATCATCAAAGATGATGTTATTGAGAACACATATGTTTGGTTCAATTTGCAATGAGAAGAATCTCCTGACTTTCTCTCTTGCCTTCATATTCAATGCAAAATATGCAAGTTGCCCTGCCCTTTCATCTATCTCGATTCCATAGAGATTATCTTTGAGTATATGTTCGACAGCATCTTTTGATGTATAGCCAAGTTCAGAGTAGATTTCAAAGAGAATATCAAATGCATATGTAAGCATATGGCCGGAGCCACAGCAAGGATCACATAGCTTTATATCTTCTGGATTTTTTACTCTTATGAAATCAGGTTCTATGTCTACTGGTTTTACATAGTATTTCATACTTTCAATTAGTCTTGATTCAGGATGATTAAGCATCCAAAGACGGCCAAGAGAGTTCTCGACAAGATATCTTACAATCCACTCAGGAGTAAATAGCTGTGTTGCTGCAGGAATTTCCTTTGATGTTGCTTTTTTGTTCTTTTTAAAGCCAGCGAACACTTCATCCTTCTTTTCTGAGATGTAGTATTGATATAGCCAGCCAATAACCTCGACTGTTTTGCAATTATCATCAGTCAAAGCTTCTCTCATGATATATAGAAAATCATCCTTTGACAGCAAATCATCGGGGAGAAGAAGCTCTGTATAGTCTGAGATATATTCGAAAAGCTTTGGAATACTCTTATTTAGCTCATTGCACTTTGATACAAGAAGGATTCTATAGATTTCTGCTTGTGCATTGTTGCTCTTTATCTCTCCAGAAAGAAGCTTATTTATTTTCTCTTCATTCGTTTTTGATAAAATAGTGCTATCGAGACTACCTGTCATTGCATCAGAGAGAATCTCTGGAAGAGTTTCTCCTTCCAATGGTGTTACAATCATCGGTCTATTGAAATCATGTGCATCCATATATCTTAGAGCACACAATCTATTGAACCATGTATATGAAACTTCTTCGACAACATTGTCGATGCCATTTTTAGCAATATTTTCTTCAAGCGTTTTGATTGCTCCACTGTTTTCTATTACAACAGCAGATGATTCTGATTTTCTCAAAAGCTCTATTCTTGTTTTGATTTGGCTTCTTAGCAAGTTTCTGGCCGCAGATGCAAAGGCCTCAATCTTAGTTCTTTCCATTTCCTACCTCTCAACTGTGAAGCCATCATCAATTGCTTTTTCAAGCTCAACTTTGAGTTTTTCTACAAATCGATCAACATCAGCTTTGTCTTTTAACAACGGAATTTCAGTAAAAACTGGCATCGTGAATATCGATTTCTTCTTTGTTTTTTTAACATCTGATGAATTTGCTTTCTCGTTTTGTGATTCTCTTTCGATAAGATCTTCAATCCCTTTCTTGCAATAGAACATTGTTGAACCGATGTTTTCTTTTGTACTTGCTTCATTTAGTTTTTTAAGCCAGTTTTGAAACGCCTCGTCAACTTTTGCTTTTTGTCCATTATTGAGGTTGATATAGTTAGAGTCTGAACAAAGACCTTTTTCATAATTTTTTATCTCTTCATAACTCTTTTGCTTCTCTTCAAGAAGTATTTTCCCAAAATATTGCTCAAGCTCAGAGCAAAGATCTGGAAGTTTTGATACAGTTGATTTTTTGAAGATGTTCTTATCATCGATTATTTCTTTGATCTCACACCAATATTGCTTGCTCTTTTCATCCAGTTCGTCTTTTCTTTTTTTTAGCAAGTTGTATGCTTGATCATATTTTCCAATTTGATCTTTCGTTGTCATAAATCTGAGCAAGTCGATTGTGTAATCATTCTCCAAATCAAGCATTTCATCTGAAATATCGCCAATAAAGGAATCAAAATACCAAGCTGTATTTCTATCAATGCAATTCCTAAGCAGCTCTTTTTCCTTATCAAGACAGACCAAGAATGGGTATCTTTCTTTATCTTTGAATTGGTCTAGCTCTTCCAGTCTAGCCTTTAGTACTTCATTTAGGTCTTTTGCAATATCCTTAGCACTATCATAAGGACACTGATTTGATGCAAAATCCTGATAAAATTGCTTGACTCGTCTTATCTTTCCTTGATCGATTTCAGCAAAAGGCTCAACAACAAGACTTTGCCATTGCTGTATTCTATTGATAAGATTTTTTATTTCTTCGATTTGCAATTCCTTGCCGTTTTGCTTGATTTCGATTTTTCCTTTTCTGTACAGAATTACAAGAAGATATATAACAGCTTGGTCTGGCCATCCGTAAGGAATTTTTATAAAGCTATCGACAAGGAATCTTATTGTAGAGCTTATGCCATTATTTTTATTTGATGCGAGTTTAGAAAGGATTTGCTTCTCTGCTTCTGAATCCGATTTGAGCATGTCGGGAGTAATATCGCAACTAAAAGCTTCCAATACAGTTTGATCGTTGTATTGACGGCCGTTGAGCATTGCTAGATTTGTATAGACTTTCTCAACAAGCAACTTGAGAGCATATTTAACTCTGTCACATACATTAGTGCTTGGCTTGATTTTCAAATCAACACCTTTGATGTACATTGGTGCATCTTCCAGGTATTTTCTTACAGAATTCTCAATATAATCTTCCCTGCTTTTCAGTGTAAGATTCTTTTGATCAATAACAAGCCTTTTCTCTTTTGGGAGAAAATCAACATTCTGATGTCTTATATATGTTTCTGTTTGCAATTTGAGAATGATATCAGGAAAAAGCTTTCCATCATCCTCAAGCATGATTACCAAATCTGTATCAGGATATGAGAAATCTTTTGAGAGATTATTTCCATTTTGATATCTTGTTGCAATTACAATCGAAATATCATACTTTGGTCCAAATGTCCTATCGTCTATTTGCTTTGTTAGTGAATAAACATTGCCAGAATCATCCTTTGCTTTGGAAACAGGTTGCAATATGTTTCTGTAGATAATTGTGTTCAATTCATCATAGATTTTACCATCTGTCAAAAGTTCATTTTTGATTTCGGTCTCGACATCTTTCTCTTCATTCGTGAGAAAATCATATTCATCAGAGTTCTTTCTCTGGATATATGTTTGTGATTCAAGAAGATCAAGTGCTTTTTGTGTCTTTTCTCTTAACTCATTTGGATTTTCATCCAAGCTAGTCAAAAGCAAGACAGATATATTTTGAACGCTAGCTTTAAAATCCTTCGGTATGTATTTCACAAGAAGCAATGCTTTAAGGACGCGAATAGCAAAAGGATTCTTATCGCCAATATTGTTCTCAGCAACAAAAATCGACTGCTTGAAATTCTCCATCAAATTATCCTCTATTCCAGAATAAAATGCGTCAAATGGAACAATTGGGACATTTGTAGACAAATCTGATCTTCCTGCTAGATTTTGAAGCACTTTATGAAAAACATCCAAGAGACTTCGTGCTCCTGTTGATGTATACTCGCCAGGAAATGCACCATGTGAAGAAAGCGCAGTAAAAGAGCTTTTAAAAAGATCGAATTGGTAAGTCACAAATGGATATGTATTGATAAATTCAGTCTCGTCTCGACAGATGCGGAAAGTTTTTGGCCCACTGACAAACCCGAAAAGAGCCCCAAGTCTATCCTTTGTTGGCGAATAGATCATGCTAAGCTTTTGCTTTCCCTCATAGTTCTTTGCCAAGAGCCTTTTCTGAATTACTTCGTTAACATTCTCGTTTGTGAGCTTCAGTTTTATATAAAATCTATCCTGTATCTTTGATACATCATTCTTCACATCATCTTTAGTTGTTTTGCTATCAGGTGATTTTATGAATTTATCCAATTCATCTTGTGATGTGACTATTACCCATGCTCTATTGTCACATTTATCAGAAAGAGTTGTGGCAACTTCTTGAAGCTCTACCATTAAGCGAATATTCTTAACAACAAATTGACCTGCTTCATCGACAAAGAAATTGAGACGAAAATCCTTGCCTTTTGAATCGATGTATCTTCTTACTTTATCTGCAAAATCAGCCAAGTTGTATTTTGCATCATATTTTTGCAACAAGTTTGGATCCACATCTTGTTCTGTTACCTTGGCATATGCTTGAGCAATTTTCGACCTATATATATTTCTTCTTTCTCTTGCTTCAGTCCACTTTTTGCCTGAGCTCGATTCGAATTCAGCAATAAACTCTTTCAATTTCCCTTCATCATCCAACTCATTTTCCATTTTTGCTATTGCAAAATCGGCGCCATAATATCCCATATGCTCATATAGCTGACGCATGAAGATAGGAAGAATCGAATCCGGTGTTCCATCCTTGTCGACTGCATTATTCTGAAACAGGTTGAAAAGTATGCTCTCTGATGGGATAGAACATGCTTTGCGCATTGCTGCCAAGAGAAGCTGATCATTGCTATCAGATAGTTTAGGCTCGAAATATGATAATGCGGTCTTTCCATTGATCTTTGCATTTTCCAAAAGATACGAGAGGATTTTCAATAGATGTGATTTACCTGAGCCAAAGAAACCTGAAATCCAAACACCATTCTTTGCAGGTCTGGCTTCATTATAGAAGGTAAAGAAATTATTTAAGTTTTTGTTGACGTCTTGTGTTACAACATACTCAGAGAATTCAATATCAAGTTCGGAACTATCATCTTTCCTTCCCGCAGAAATAACTCCATTGATCTTTCTTTGTATATCATTCTTGAATATTTCTCTTAGTTCTATGGCCATAGCTATTTTACCTCCGTGAAAATATTGAATGCTCTGTAATAGTTGACAGGTGAAAGCTTATCGAAAAGCCTGAAACAAGAGTTGCCTGAGCGTTTGTCATATGCTCCAGGATAAAAAACGACAATTGGGCGAATTGTTTTTGCTTTGGCAGGAAGAGCCTCTAGTAAACTGTGAACTCGAACAAATGGATATGCTTCTCCTATTCCAGTAAGGATAATAACCTCAGCATCAGATGAATCAATCAAAGAAGCTATATGAGGAGCCATCTTATTATTTAGATCCAAGATGTTTGAAAAATCCTCAAACAAATCATTCTTTGTTAGGTCATCAGCCTCCAAGTAGGCCTCAAGATCATCTCCAATCAAAGCAAGACACTCATCATACAGGTTAATCTCTTTTATTTTTATTCCTTTCTGGCTAAGTAGCTTTACTATATTGCTAGCCATTTTCTTGTATGCCTCTTGCTCTTTTATAGGATAAGGCAATATGTAATTTGGAATCTCAGCACCAGAGTATTCCATTTGTCTAAATGATTTGCTTTCTAGAAGTTTCTCAACATAATCCTGTATTTCATTCGGTTTGTTTGCGTAAGGATTTAATGCGCTCATTTTGTCTCACCTGGAAACAAATGAAGAAACTCATTTCCAATTGCATGCTTTGCTTTATCAGATAAATTTGCAGGAAGGATTTCATTTAGAGTATTCAGGTATCCTGCATCTCTAAGATTGTAGAAAATCACACTCTTTACTTTGCTTCTGAGACTATTGCTGATATCGCAAAGATTTTCGTATTCGACGCTTTTATCTGCAATATATTTCCAAAGATCTCCTGTTCGCAATTCGAAATCCTTATCTCTGAATTTGTTTGCTACAATCTCAGAAAACCCATATGCAAAAGGAAAAGACTTGCAAAAACCAAGCCAAAGCATAGCAAGCCTATCCTTTTCATTATCATCAGCAACTACCTGTAGTTGTGATAATTCAAGTTTTGACAATATCTTTACCATATTGTGATAATATCGATCAGATGTTGCTTGTCGTAATGTTTCAAAAAGGTTTTCTTTGAATGCAAATTCTCTTATTTCTTGCCAAGAATGATTTTCTAAATACTTACAAGAAAAGATTTTAGCTTGATAAGGCCTTAGCCCGCTCACAGTTGGTAAGGCCATCTTTTCATTAGTCACATCTTTCCCCTTTTTATGCTTCTAGACTCATAAATCCAATGACCTAAAGCCATTTGCACTTTGTTACAAAAAAGTGTAGTTTGTTGCAACTTTGGGAATTCAATGCAATAACAAAAAATATCTTGTTTATTTTAGAACAAAAATTCATGACAAATTGACTCATCAAATAATGAATTTAAAAGGCTTGAAAAAGTGCAGACAACAAACTACAGTTTCTTGTTTGTTTTTTATGTGCACTTTTTCCCATAGATCTTTGCTTTGTACCTGAATGTTGATAGTGGCATTTTGCACCTTTTAGCTGCATGAGAGCTTGGGATTTCTCCTCTTTTCCACATCTTGTATACAGAATCGAAATTATCGGGAAGAGGATGTTCTGGATGTCCGAATTTAACGCCTCTTGCTTTTGCTGCTGCTATCCCCTCTCTCTGTCGCTGTCTGATGTTGGTTCTTTCGTTCTCAGCGACAAAAGATAACACTTGCAAGAAGATATCACTTAGGAAAGTTCCCATGAGGTCCTTGCCCCTGCGAGTATCCAATAGTGGCATGTCGATAACAACAATATCAGCCATTATCTCTTTTGTTATCTTTCTCCATTGCTCGATTATCTCAAGATAGTTTCTACCGAGCCTATCGATGCTTTTTATATAAAGAATATCATCTTTTTTTAGGTGATTTAAAAGCTTTATGTATGATGGTCGTTCAAAATCCTTTCCCGATTGCATGTCGAAGTATATATTCTCAAGTGGAACTTCGCACTCTGCCATTGCAATTCTTTGCCTGTCCTCGTTTTGTTCTCTAGTACTTACTCGTATGTATCCATAAACGTTGCTCATAATCATCTCCTTTGATTGGACTACAGGATAATGGTTTAGAGCAACTCTCATAAAGATGTTACATTCAATTGGATAATGCAATTTTTGTATACAGCTTAATTAATACCGTTCATGTATATATATCTTGGGAACGTATCCTTGAACATAGCAAAAACATAAACTTGCAAATGCCCGATTTAAGAATAAAAGGCAAAAGATGATTTGGGACTGTCTTTTATCTCTCGCTTTAGATCAATAGGGTTATTGCTCATTATCTCCTCCTATTTATCTAATGCAAAAAGATAACAAAAATGATCAGTTACATGAAAATCGATTATCTGTCTAGTGACTAGAATCTAGATCACGCTATTCCAATATACTCATCAATGTCTTGTATTATTGCGTTCTCTGACATTGTATGCATGGATTCAAAGTATTTCTTGAGAAAATCATAGATGCAATATCGATCAAAGAGATCAGCAACTGTTGCTCCAGAGATTTTTTTATGAAATCGATATCTTTCCATGCAATAGATTATGAATTTGTCTTCTTTACTCATGTCTATGCCTCCTCAGGATAGTCATAAGATCCTGTCAAAAGTTCATCTTGAAACATCGTGTACAATGTCATTGGGCCATAGTGCCATAATTTCGACTCTTCATCAGAAAGCTCATTATATAGTTTTGATTTATAGAAGCGAGAAATAATTTTATCAACATCGGTATTACTGTTTTGACTAATTTGTTCTATGATCGGTGGAACAATTATTGCCAACATAGCACTGAACTGATCATCATTCATAGAAGTTCACTCCCTTCAAAATGCAAGTATTGCAATGCCTTCTCAGTAGCAAAGACCAATTGATTGAATAACTTTCTAACCTTAAGGGATGCTAAAGCCTGTTCTTTGTCTAAAACACCTGTCATGTAAAGTGTTATAGTACGATAAACGTCATCATTTGCAACAGCACCAAAAATCATATCATAAATAGTGCCTTTATATATTCCCTGTCGGTTTGAAACAACAAAATCAAGCCACTCTTCGTTTGGGCCTTCGAAGAACATTGTTTTGCAATCTTTAAATGCAACAGATTCATCAATCGAGTAGAAATTTAGAGTTGCATTCCCTGTTTTTCGTTTTGATGTCACTTTTATTGCAAAATTCGCAGCTTGATCTTTATTTGTAGTCGTATAAAAACCAGGCCCGAAATCAAGAAAACGATCATGTTTGATTAGTTTTGGAAAAATAACATCTGTATTACTTCCATGATATAAAATCATCTTACTAGATCAGCTCCTGTTTATACTCTTTAATAATACTGACTATATCGAATCATCTCAACAAGGTTTTTAAACTGGGATCTTTAAATCTCTACCATAGAATTAATGAAGACACAAAAGGGATGCAAAAGTGAAGCATCCCTTTAAATTACAACAGTTTAGTCTGCAAAAAGCGGTGTTGAAAGATAACGATCACCTGTATCAGGCAATATAACAACAATTGTCTTTCCTTTGTTCTCAGGTCTCTTTGCAAGCTGGATTGCAGCCCAAACAGCGGCTCCAGAGGAAATTCCTACCAATACACCCTCTTTCTTTCCTATTAACTTTCCTGTTGCAAAAGCATCCTCATTCTCAACTGGAATAATTTCATCATAGACCTTTGTGTCAAGAACAGCTGGAACAAATCCAGCACCAATGCCTTGGATCTTATGGCTTCCAGCAACGCCTTTGCTAAGCACTGGAGAAGTTGCTGGCTCTACAGCCACCACCTTTACATTAGGATTCTTGCTCTTCAAATATTCACCAACACCTGTAATTGTTCCACCGGTACCAACACCAGCTACAAGAATATCGACTTTACCATCTGTGTCATCCCAAATCTCCGGACCTGTTGTTGCTTTGTGAATCGCAGGATTGGCTGGATTGATAAACTGACCAGGAATAAAGCTATTAGGAATCTCCTTTGCAAGTTCATCAGCCTTGGCAATTGCACCCTTCATACCTTTAGCGCCTTCTGTAAGCACAAGCTCGGCACCATATGCTTTCATCAATTGACGACGCTCAACGCTCATTGTTTCTGGCATTACAATGATAATCCTGTATCCACGAGCAGCGGCAACAGATGCAAGTCCGATTCCTGTATTTCCCGATGTAGGTTCAATAATCACAGCGCCTGGCTTCAAAAGCCCCTTCTTCTCCGCATCATCAATCATTGCTTTTGCAATACGATCCTTAACACTTCCTGCTGGATTGAAATATTCAAGTTTGCCAAGAATTCTTGCATCAAGTCCTTTGTCTTTTTCAATATGGACAAGTTCCAGAAGTGGTGTCTTTCCGATTAATTGATCAGCAGATGTATAAATCTTGCTCATGATGTTATCCTCCTAATAGATTATCCAATTTCCTATCTTTCTTGTAGGTTTATATGGATTATAGGCACATACTATATTCCATGTCAATAGAAAGCCTCACCTTTTATTGATTTACCCACTTACCTGCTGTATAGTAGGATTTGTTTTCAAGGAGAAAGGCGGATATGCTTGTTTCAACAAAAGGGCGATATGCACTCAGAGTTATGATTGATCTAGCAGAACATCAAAAAGATGGATTTATACCTCTGAAAATCATTGCTGAACGCCAGGATATATCTGAAAAATATCTGGAGAATATCATAAAATTGCTTGTAAAATCAAAAATGGTGACAGGTGTAAGAGGAAAAGGTGGCGGCTACAAACTCGATAAAGCACCTGAGCAATACACAGTAGAGAGCATTTTACGTGTCACAGAAGAATCAATTGCTCCTGTTTCATGTCTTGACCCAGCTACAGGTGTTTGTAATCATTCAGCTGATTGTCGAACTCTTCCAATGTGGCGTGGCCTTGATAAGCTCATTACAGAATATCTTGAGAATATCACACTTGCTGATTTGATGCATAGCGAACCAGATGATTATGACTATGTAATATGATAAGGTTTGTCACTTCCAAGAGGCCAATTACGACTCTTGATAACAAATCAAGCTCATTCACGAATGGTACAATACAAAACTCTTGCATTTATAGAAGGATTGGCAAAAAAACAGGATGAAGGCAATGCCCATACACTGCCTCATCTGATATAAAAGTCTACTTTTCAATTGCCATGATTTGCTCTTTAGTCAGGCCTGAAATTTCAGAAATCAAGTCATAGGACAT
>ERZ808242.1073-NODE-1073-length-16938-cov-6.873719_pt1 | contig 16938 bp, 11 predicted proteins | sample MGYA00521244_ERZ808242 | MGnify/ENA primary metagenome ERZ808242 (study PRJEB31516, sample SAMN03275573) | gut metagenome | biome: mammalia-associated habitat; material: feces | host: Papio cynocephalus | place: Kenya | collected 2012-07-27 ... | reverse complement strand
GCGGCCTGATGCCCGACTACGATGTCAAGACCGAGGTGGAGCAGGGGAACGGAAGGACAGACCTCTTCCTGAGACCGCTCTCTTCCAACAAGGTTCCGATGATCCTCGAGTTCAAGAAGGTCGATTCAGAGAAGGACCTTGTCCCTGCCACCGAAGATGCCATCAGGCAGATCCGCGAGAAGAGATACACTCTCGGCATGCCAACGGACACCGTCCTCATCGGGATGGCCTTCTGGGGCAAGATTCCGAAGGTCCTCATCGAGGCGGCGGACGCACGATCCCGATTATTCCGGGACCGTGCGGAAAACGTTTGCTGCAGGATGCCATCCTTGCCAGCTTACACCTTTCTCGTCTTCAGGAGCCAATAGTCCAGTATGTAGAACGCGATTCCCCATGCGAGAAGACCTAAAAGGCAGAGCCAGGGGAAGTCCAGGAACTGCGGGAGTGCGGCGGCCCTTATGATCTCGCTCGAGTAGGTCAGGGGGAGGCAGTACAGAACCCCCTGGAATACAGGGTTCAGAGCGGAGACCGAGAAGAAGGTCCCGCACAGGAAGGTCATCGGCAGGATGATCAGGCTGTTGAATGTGGCCATGGTGGAATGCGATTTCGCAATCAGCGCGGCCGCCATCCCGAGGAACGAGAACACGATGCACGACATGACAGTGCACACGACGAACAGAGGCGTCAGCTCGAGCTCCATGCCTCCGATCCCCGCCGCACCGAGGGCGAGTCCGAGGCCGTAGAGGAGGAAGCATCCGATCAATCCCCTGACGAGTCCGAGCACGCACTTCCCCCAGACTATTGCGTGGAGGCTGAGCGGACACATCATCATCTCGTCGAAGCTCCTGTAGTAGAGCCTTTGGACGTTCATCCTTGTGGATGTGGAGGAGAACGACGAGTTGAGCGACGAGAGCGCGACTATTCCGGGTATGACGAACGAAACGTAAGATACCCCGATGTCCGTCACCCCCGTCCTGAGGCCGAATCCGAATGCGACGAGGTACAGGATCGGGCTCATTATGCTCATTATCAAGATGTTCACGAAGTTGTGCTTCATGTACATCAGGTCGCCCCAGGCGACGTAGTAGATCTGCTTCAGGAGGTCGGTCATTTCTGCGCCCCCACGGATTTGCCGGTGAGCTCCACGAACACATCCTCCAGGTTGGTCTTCCTGATGGTGACGTCCGCGTCGTCTATGCCGCCGGCGAAGGCCTTCGCCTCCTCGCGGTTCTTGAAGTAGCGGTACTGCGTCTTCTCGTTCTCCATGTATTCGACGGCGATCGATCCGACCCTCTCGCAGAGGTTCTTCGGTGTGTCGAGGGCGATTATCTTCCCATGATCGATTATACCAACTCTGTCGCAGAGCGCTTCCGCCTCTTCGATATAGTGGGTGGTGAGCATCACGGTGGTGCCGCGGGCATGGAGGTTGCGGACCACGTCCCACAGGAGCCTGCGGGCGTTTATGTCCAGGCCGGAGGTGGGCTCGTCGAGGAACAGGACCTTCGGGCTGTGGAGCATCGCGCATACGATCGCGGCGCGCTTCTTCCAGCCGCCGGACAGGGAGTCCACAGGCTTGTCGAGGTACTCCTCCAATCCGAAGAAGTCCGAGAGCTCCTGGATCTTGGCGTCCCGCTCCTTCCTGCCCATCATGTGGTACATGGCATGGGAGATCATGTTCTCCCTGATGGTCAGGTCCTTGTCCAGCGAGACCTGCTGCTGGATGACGCCCATCCTCTCCTTGGCTTCGATCGGGTTCTTCCTGAGGTCGAAGCCGTCGACGGTTATCGTCCCCGAATCGAAGTTGGTGAGCGTGGCTATGCACCTGACCGTGGTAGTCTTGCCGGCCCCATTCGGGCCCAGGAAGCCGAAAAGCTCCCCCTCGTGGACCCGGAGATCGAGGTGGTCGACGGCAGTCTTGTCGTCGAACCTCTTGACCAGGTCCTCTATCACGATTATGTCGCTCATCTGATCACATTCGTTATCATTTTTGTTTATTCAGGAATTGTGTCTTTGAGAATAACATGCGGTCTTCCGTCGTCATCGATGATTTTGGACGTCACCCCATAGACCTTTGCCAGGTTGTCTTCAGTGATAACCTCCCGAGGTGTTCCCATGGCATATATGGATCCGTCGCAGAGCAGTATTATCTTGTCTGAGTACTTGGCGGCGATGTTGATGTCGTGGCATATCATCACGACGAGTATTCTCTTTTCCTCGGAAAGGCGTTTGAGTAGCTTGGCGACCTCAAGTTGATGTTTGACGTCCAGGTTGGAGGTGGGTTCGTCCAGAAGGAGTACAGTAGGTTCTTGGACTAGGCCTCTGGCAAGCATGACTTTTTGATGTTGTCCGGCGGAAAGTTCATTGAATGGGCGCATGGCCAATTCTGATATTCCGAGTTGTTTGAGTGTCTCGTAGACGACATCCAGGTCATCGTCCAGTGTGCCCCATTTGCTGTATGGGTGCCTTCCCATGAGTACGGTATCGACCACACTGAGCGGGAAGGCGTCGGTTGCGGAATATGGTACATAGCTCATTATTTTGGCGAGTTCTTTAATCGGAATATCTCTGATATCCTTCTCATCCATTAATACGGTGCCTTCAGTTGGGGACAGGATCTTGTTGATGCAATGGATCAGAGTTGATTTTCCGACTCCGTTCGGCCCCAGTATGGATATGAATCCCGGGCTGTCTAATTCCGCAAAGATATTCTTCAACACAGGGGCGGTCGAATACGCGAAACTTACATTGTCGATTTTCAGTTGCATGTATGTCTCTCTCGTTTTTCGGTCTTAATGGTCAGACCCATGCGTTCCTCTTCTGTCTTATCAGAATCCACATGAAGAGCGGACCTCCGACCATGGCGCTTATCACTCCGACTGGAAGTCCGTTTGAGCCGGAAACTTTAGCTACTGTGTCGGCTAGAAGCATGAATGCAGCACCGAACGCCATGGATGCTGGAATCAGATATTTGTTATCGGATCCGACGAATATCCTAGCTACATGGGGCCCTACCAGCCCTATGAATCCGATGGTTCCTGTGAAACTGACGATGGAAGCTGTCATCAGGGAAACTATGAGGAGGGTAACAATCCTGATTCTGCGCGCATTCTCTCCGAGCGTCTGTGCTCCCCTGTCTCCAGCATACATTATGTTCAGCTTTCTATTGAGGATCCATATACACGCAATCGAAGGGACTGATACGCCTATCATCAGTGGCAACGATTTCCATCTTACTTCCGAGAACGATCCGACTCTCCACGAGTATGCATCAGCGAGGCTTTCAGAGGGTGCTGTGACCAGTATCAACTGACAAATCGAGCTGAACAGATACATAACTGCAATTCCTAGCAGGATCATCGCGGTTGGAGTCAACTTTTTGAATTTTGTTGCCACTATTATAATCAGCGTAGGTACCAGAGATAGTACGAAAGCGTTGGAGACTAGGGCAAGGTCTCCTGAAAATACAGGTATCAGTGCGATTCCGGAGACTATGCTGAGAACCGCCCCCAGGAAAGCCCCCGACGATATGCCCATCGTATATGGTTCAGCCAATGGATTCCTGAAGTTATTCTGCATCACTACGCCAGCTACGGAAAGGGCTGCACCGCTCACGATGGCACCTATGGCTCTTGGGGTGCGGACCTCCCAAATATACCTGTATGCGGACGGATCGACCTCTTTTCCCAGTAGGCAGTCGAGGAAAGTCTGAATAGATGAGCTCAAGGAAATGTCGTATATGCCGAATCCGAGTGTGAGGAAGAATGATCCGAGGGCAAGCAGAGTGAATACGAGGATGAAAGTGATGTTCTTGCGCTTTTCCGCACGGTATTCCGATTTCATGGGGTTGATCAATATATGGCCCCCGTACGCTTGTTCTGGAATACGATCAGCAGGAAGAAGATGGGGCTGCCGATGATGCTGAGTACGACACCTACTGGGATATTCGATATCTGTGATGCTATGTAGTCAGATACCAGCAGGATAAGTGCTCCTGCCGCCATCGATATCGGGATGACGAACTTGTTATCAGAACCGATGACTAGCCTAACTATGTGGGGGGCAACCAGACCGATGAAACCTAGGATTCCGGTGAATGCCACTATTGTGGCAGTCATCACAGCCATGACTGTGAGACAGAGGGTTCTGAATCTTTTGACATCCAGGCCGAGGCTGACTGCATTCTTGTCCCCTAGGGACATGATGTTGAGCTTATTCGAAACATAAAGCGTGAATGCGATTCCGATGATGCTGACTACAGCCATGATCTGGAGAGAACTCCAGGATATGTCGTCTAGACTTCCTATCTGCCACATGTACGCGCTCTTCAGCGTGTCTGCATCGGTAGACACCATCAGGTAGGTTACCATCGAATTGAAAAAGTATGAAATAGCAGTGCCCAGCAGAATCAATGTTGCTGGAGTCATGCGTATTTTTTCGGATAGAACGATGATAATTAACGCGGGAATCATGGCGCCGAGGAATGCATTGGCCACTATCCCGAACTGGTTACTTATGGTCGACACGGAGATGCCGGCTATTATTGCGGATACAGCACCGAAGCATGCTCCGGATGATATTCCGGTGCTATAGGGATCAGCGAGAGGGTTGACCATAAGAGACTGCATCAAGACTCCGCAGGAAGCTAGCGACGCGCCTGCGATTATAGCAGCAATGATGTGGGGCATCGCAGTGTTCCATATGTAGCGGTCGGCCCACCAGTACAGCGATCTCTTCTCGTACTCGTTGCCAAGAATGTGGTTCCATATGATCTCGTATGATTCTTTCAGTGTTATTCCGTTATATGCAGAAAGCGAGAACAGGCCGATGAAGACGATGATGCCGCCTATGCATATTGCGAGAACAAGAAGTTTCAAGGCTATGTTGTGATGATATCTGCTGACAAGCTCGTCTTTCGTCAGAGCTTCTTCGTTTTGCACCATCGTTACTCCGATAAAGGGGCCGAAGCCCCTGTTTTTCAGGCTTTAGCAGCCTCGTATTTGGTCAGGTCGAAGTAAGGCACAATCTGTTCGACAGTGTATCCCTGCAGAGGGGCGAGTCCCATGTCGATGCACTCCTGTAAGATACTGTTGGCCCATTCGTAGCTGATCTCTTCTCCATAGAGTGCAGCTGCTGTGTATGCGAGCTTTGCAGGCCCTGGAAGGAGGTTGTTAACATAGACAAGCTTGTTTTCAAAACCTTTGAAGTACTCTGTAGAAGAGACACCTTTGTTGCTATGATTCCATGTATCCACAATCATCTTCTTGGCATCATCATCTGTTGCTTGCCAATCTATCGAACGATTGTTGATCAGGCAATCGACGTCAGTGTAGTTGGAAAGAGCTTCTACAGTTTCCATCTTTGTCGAGTTTTTCGTATATTTGGAAGCAAAATCCGAATTGACTTCGCTGTATGGGATTCCATGCGCTGTGGATGGAGTAGATGCGAATGTCGAGTCTGGTCCGCATATATAGATGTACATTGTGAAACTTATGTATGTTTTGAGTTCGTCATTGGAGAGTTTTCCAATTTTGGAGTCTATATATGAGAGAACCTCGTCACTAAGTTTTGCATACTCCTGCCCTATAGGCTCGGTCTTCTCTCCGAAGAGGTACGAGAGAGTCACCACGGTTGCTCCTTCTACAGTTGAATCAGCCGATTCATATGCAAGTATGGGGATTCCGGCAGCTTCCAAATCCGATACTCTTTCGGATGTTATTTGAGTGATTCCGCTGTAATCAACGAGGAATGCTCCGATTCCTCCTTTTCCAGAAGCATTCAGATCTGCATCAAGCTTGGTGAAATTGGCCCAGGATGCAGCTGTAATCTGTCTCTGGCTACCCTCGAGATCTACGGCAGTAGAGGAAACAGATGCCTGAGCATTCTTATAGCTCTTGGTGAAGTATCCTGCTACATAATCGCCTCCGCCGGCATATAGTACGGGCATCTCCATGTTAGTTGCGTAAGTAACAACATTCCTAAGGGGGTAGGTGACTTCGACAGTGGTGTTGTCACCGTTCACATCGAGAGTCTCGACGTAAATCTTCGTCCCAGTTTTGTGATCCAGCATGTCCTGGAGTATTTTTTTGTCGGTTTCATCGACTTTGCCATCTTTGTTGACATCAGCCAGCGGGTAATCCTCCAAAGCCTTATTGCCAGCGATTATGTCTTCGAGAATATCCATGTCATTCTGATCAATCTTGTAGTTGTTGTCTGCGTTTCCTCTGACCATCAGAGATGCTTTAATCTCGACGTCATCCTTTTCCTTGTTATTGGAAAGAAGAAGGGCGCAAGCAGCAACCACGATGACGATCACTACAGCGACTGCTGCAATCTTCATCGTTAGTGATTTTTCCATTTTTATCACATGAGCCAAATGGTGTTTGTTTGAAGACTATTGGATGGTATAAATAAATTGGCTCATACATCCAACATCAATGCTGCTCTGTTTGTTTTCGTATCAATAGGTGTAGAAATGTCTGAATAGGATATTGAGGTACAGCCGTATCCTGTAAATTCATTTAGTCTCATGGTGACCACATTCTATAAGTCTAGCAAATCAGATTGAAAGTTGATGATGATCGTTTCAAATTCATCAAAAATATTGTCTCAAACTCATCAAAAATTCATAACCTATATAATCAATTGAATCGTGCCAGGTAATATGACTCTGACACCCGATGGATACAGGCACAGGTTGATAGAGAAAGATGTTTCAGAGTCTCTCAGAGCATTCGGTGCTGTGTTGATAGTCGGGCCCAAGTATTGCGGAAAGACGTGGGTTGCTTCCGATGCATCGAATAGTGCTTTTATGATGGGCGGGATCAACGAATACGGCGTCAGCAACAAGAGTCTGGCTGAATCGGATATCTGTATGGCTCTGGAAGGGGAGTCTCCCCACATGATAGACGAATGGCAGGAGGTGCCGAGGATATGGGATGCCGTAAGGTCCGAAGTGGATGCCAGAGCGTCCAAAGGGCTTTTCATCCTAACCGGTTCCTCGACGCCTCTGAGGAAGGACTCTGCGCCGGTGCATAGCGGAACTGGACGCATCAGGCGTCTTCGCATGCGTACGATGTCTCTGGTGGAATCAGGCGATTCCACGGGATCCATCTCTTTGAAGTCGATAATGAATGGCGAGGATATCGGAACGGTGAAAGAGGGGACTTCCTTGGAAAGGTTGGTTGAACTGGTCATTCGCGGAGGATGGCCGGGGAATCTCTCGCTTTCATTCAACGATAGTGCGAACGCAGTACGCGGTTATGTGGATTCTATTGTGGAAGATGCCTGCAATCTGGATGATGTGCGCAGAAAGGGGTCCTTGTTCAGGCCGGTGTTGAGATCTCTTGCGAGGAATGAAAGCACCTTGGCGAACCTATCGAAGCTACAGAATGATACGGGTGTTCTATTGAATAGTGAAACACCGATTCTCGATGGGGAAACGATAGTTGGCAGACCGGCCATTTCGTATAACTCTCTTGTGGATTACATGGATGTTTTGAACCGTCTGTATCTTCTGGACAATATGCCTGCCTTCGACCCTCATCTCAAATCGAGCATAAGGGTCGGAAAGGCTATCAAGAGGCATTTCACAGATCCTTCACTTGCAGCGGCGATCCTCGGTGTGAAGAAAGAGAGGCTGATGAAAGACCCTCTGACATTCGGTTATCTCTTCGAAGCGCTGTGCGAGCGCGACCTCCAGATATACGCCCGCTTCATGGATGCGAATCTCTTCCACTACCGTGACGGCAAAGGCCTCGAGGTCGATGCCATCATCGAGATGGAGGACGGAAGATGGGGGGCTTTCGAGATAAAGCTCGGAGCCGACAAGATCGACGAAGCGGCGGCCAATCTGCTGGAGTTCAAAGATGCGATGGAGAGGCGCGGAGCATCCGCCCTGCCATCCGTCCTCTGTGTGATCTGCGGATTGACGGGATACGGCTATCGCCGCAGCGACGGGGTGTATGTTGTCCCCATAACGTCGCTCGGCCCCTGATCATCCCTTGTCCTGCAGATCCTCGATCCTCTCCTCCAGCCCCATGTAGATGTCCTTCATCTTCTCCAGGGTCTCGGGCTTCGCATCCCACATGCCCCTGTCGACGGCTTCGAACAGGCGTCCCATCATATCCATCATCGCATGGGGATTCTCCTTCTCCATCCATTCCCGGGTGTCCTTGTCGAACAGATAGGTCTCCGTGAGCTTCTCGTAGACCCAATCGTCCACTATGTCGGACGTGGCGTCCCATCCGAACGTGTACTCGGTCAGGTTCGCTATCTCCGCCACGCCCCTGTATCCGTGCCTCTTCAGCCCGTCTATGAACTTCGGATTCAGGATCTTGCTCCTGTAGACGAACTGCAGCTCCTCCTTGGTGTTTCTCGTCTTTACCCTGTCAGGGTCGGACCCGTCGCCCATGAACGACATCGCATCCTTCTTCCCGTAGGCTCTAACGAACGAGTTCATCCCGCCGAGGTATCCGTAGACGTCGTCCATGTCCAGGAGGTCGATCTCGCGGTCCGGCATGTTCTTGACGGTGGCCTGCACCTCGGAGAACCTCTTCACGAATTCATCTTTCATGCATTCCCCGCGGGTCCCGCGGCCGTAGGCGTAGCTCCCCCAGGCGATGTAGATGTCCGCCAGGTCCTGCACGGTCTTCCAGTCGCTCGTCTCTATAGCGTGGTTCACCCCCGGTCCGTAGGCTCCCGGCGGGCAACCGAATATCCTCACGGATGCGCGGCGTCTCGCCTCGTCGACCGTCAGCCCCTTCTCCATGCCGTCGACGATGTCCTTCCTGAGGTTGGCGGCGAGGATGTTGTCCTCGTCGGACTCGTCGAGTCCGGAGACGAGCTTCACCGCGTCGTCGATCAGGTCTATGAGATTGGGGAACGCGTCCCTGAACAGCCCCGTGATCCTCACGGTCACGTCTATCCTCGGTCTTCCGAGCTCCTTCAACGGTATCGGTTCGAGGCCGACGACCTGCCCCCCGCTACCGGACCACACCGGGCGGACGCCCATGAGCCACAGGATGTACGCGACGTCGTCGCCGTTGTTCTTCATGGTGTCCGTGGCCCAGATGATGAAGCCTATCTCGGTCGGATAGCTCCCCTTGGCCTCGGTGTACTTCTCTATCATCTGGTCCGCCATGCGCCTGCCTATCTCCCACGCGGCCTTCGTGGGCACGATGTCCGGGTCTATGCCGTAGTAGTTCCTCCCCATGGGGAGGATGTCGGCGTTCCCCCTCGTGGGGGCGCCGGACGGTCCAGGGAGGACGTATCCGCCGTCGCAGGCGTGCATCATGTTGTCCATCTCGTCGGTCATCCTGGCAAGGTTGGGTACGAGGGTCGAGCAGATGTAGTCGACGACGCGGGCCAGCTTCTCGGATCCACCCATCCCGGCGGCGATCCTCCTGCAGGCCTCCGGATCGTAGCCGGCGGACTGCATCTCCTCGATCAGGGCGCACGTCCTCTCGTCGATCCTGTCGACGAGCACGCTGTTGAGCTCTCCTCCGGTCGTGCCGGAGCGGTCATCGAGAAGACCATCAAGGTCCAGGCCCATTGCGTCCGCGACGGATGATCTGAGCGAGGGCACGTCGCCGTTGCGGAGCCTCGTCAGCGAGTAGACGCTCTCCTCCAGGAGCTCCCCCTCGGGTGCGCGGCCGAGGACGTGGAGGCCGTCCCTTATTATCGTGTCCTTGAGGTCCGATATGTAGTCGTGGATCCTTCCGAGGTCCTTCTCGAAATCTTCGACGGAGATGTCCTCAGGTATCTCCAGCTCCTTGAGGAAATCCGCTGCCCTGGCGGCATCGAGGACCTCGGCGATCATGGCCTTGCGCTGCTCGCCCTTGGCCGCGGTGTTCTTGAACACCTCCTGCAGCGGGCCGTCGACCGATTCCAGGGTGTCGTACGACCCCGCTCTCGCCATGGTCGGGCACATGTGCCCTATCAGGACGGCTTCCGACCTCCGCTTGCATTGGATCCCTTCCCCGGGATCGTCTATCACGTAGGGATAGATGTTCGGGATGCTGTCCAGTACGAGGTCGGGGAAGCACTTGCCGGACAGTCCGACGCTCCTCCCGGGAAGCCATTCGAGGGTCCCGTGCGTTCCGACATGGATCACGGCACCCGTTCCGAAATCGTCCTTCAGCCATCTGTAGAACGCGAGGTACTGGTGGGGCATCGGGACCACGGGGTCGTGGTAGACCGCCTCCATCTGGTCCGCCCAGGACCTCAGGGGCTGGAATCCGATGTAGATGTTGCCGTTCACGATCCCGGGGATGACGAACCTCCCGTCCTGGACGGAGACCTTGCCCGGAGGCTCCCCCCAGCTGGCCTCCATGCGCTTCCTGTTGAATTCCGACAGCTTCCGGTATTCGGGCAGGTACTCGTCCAAACCCACCATGTCCGCGGCCTTGTCCCTCACCCTTTCCTCCGACGACCATTCCATGTCGTTCGTTATGTTGTCGAGGATCTCGTCTATGAGCTCCCTGGAGGTGGCCGGCACATGGTCCACCGTGTATCCGAGGTCCCTGTATCTCTCGAGCATGTCTCTGACGCTCTGGATCGTATCGAGTCCGGCGGCTCCGCCGATCCTTCCGGAATCCGGCCTGGACTGGTACATCAGGATGGCGATCCTCCTGTCCTTCCTCGGTGTGCGGGCGAGATCCGCCCATCTCTCGATCGAGGATGCCAGATGGGCTATCCTGTCCGGTATCGGCGTGTACATCTTCGGGGCTCCGCGCCCCTGCTCGTTGCTCGCGAACGGAACGGTTATGATCTGCCCGTCGACCTCGGGCCATATCACGTTCATGGCGAAGTCCGATTTGGCCATGCCTTCGGCCATCTCCTCGTAGTCGGAGAAGTGCGACGATACGGACATCGCCTGGATCACGGGGACGTCGGTGAGCGTATGGAAGAAGTTCTGCTCGTCCGGAGTGTATATCCCGTCGCAGTTCCTCGAGTTGTTGAGCTGCGAGAACGGCGTGGCCATTATCAGGACGTCGACGCGCCTCCTCTCCCCGTCCATGAAGTAGTCCTTCACCACTGAGACGGAGCCTTCGTGCCCGGGGGTGCGCGACGCCGTGTTCCCGAAGAACACCGGGATGACGTTCATGCCCTGCTTCTCCATCTCGCGTATGAACGCGTCTATGTGGCTCAGATTGCCGTAGATCCACAGATTCGAAGTGAACATGAGGCCCGCCGTCGGCTTGGAGGGGTCCAGGCGCCCTAGGTACTCTTCCAGCGTGATGTCGCGGGGGCAGTCGGGGTGATAGATCCCGTCGGGCCTCTGCTCGACAGGCTCAGGAAGCTCGCCCTCGCCGGTGAGCATGAGGTGGAGCCACATGACGATGGATTCGTCGTTCTCCCTTCCGCGTCCTCTGACGTATTCGCGCAGGCGCATGTACTCCGCATCGCTGCCTTTGAAGAGGTCTCTGTATGCCAGGGAGACGTCCAGATTGCCCGAGTAGATGTACACGAATCCCTTGCATTCCCTGAGGATCCTCTCCCACTGCTCGAAGCGGTGCATCCTGACGGGGTCGGCCATGACCCTCACCAGGATCAGATCCGCCGCCTTGGATTTCAGAACGAGCTCGTGGTACAGCAGCGGGTCCCCGTCTATTTCGCCGTCGTTGGCGCAGAACAGGTCCAGGTCCCAGCCGTTCCTCCTGCACACATCCTCCGCAGGAGCGCGGAATGTGGACGAGTCGACGCTCTGGATTGTGACGTAGACGATTCTCAGGGGCATATCGGATGTATAATCCAACGCATATATCAAAATCGGCAGTCTGGTGATTGCGGGTGCTTGAACGTATTCCGAAAAACGCAAGATCATCTTTCCGAAATCGGAAAGATTATCTTGCCGAATTCGGAAGAATTATCAATTGTGAAATCCATGGAGCATCATGGTCCTGACTCCCGAAGGCTATCGTTTCCGCTACATGGATGCGGTTCTGGAGAAGGCATTGCGCATCTGCGGGGCGGTATGCATCGAAGGGCCCAAAGGATGCGGGAAGACCTGGACTTCTCTGAATCATGCGAACAGCGCCCTCATGTTGGACGATCCGTCAAACGGATACCGCAACAGGAGGTTCGCCGAGGAAAGGCCGGAGGAGGCCGTCGTGGGGGAGGCGCCGAGGCTGATCGATGAGTGGCAGTTCGCTCCGGCCGTATGGGATTCCACCAGGCGTCTCGTCGACAGGATGGGTGCGAAGGGGCTGGTCATCCTATGCGGTTCTTCCACTCCGGACGATGGAGTGCTTTCCAGTCTCCATAACGGATTCGCCAGGATCTGTCCCTATCGCATGAGGACGATGTCGCTGTTCGAATCAGGGGATTCCGATGGTTCCGTGTCCCTTTCCTCGTTGTTCCGTAACGATCCGATAGAATCGGAATGGAGGGATGCGGACATCGGGCGCATCATAGGCCTCATACTGAGGGGAGGATGGCCGGGAACCCTGGGAATGGAGGTCGGGGATGCGATGGAGTTCAACCGCATGCTCGTCGAGTCCATAGCAGTGGATGAGGCTCCTCGCATCGACAGAAGCGTGAATCCTCAGACGGTGAGGATGCTTCTGCGCTCGTTGGCGAGAAACGAGAGCACCGTCGCCAGTGACAGGAAGATCCGTTCCGACATGGCGGAGGATTCGGGTTCCGCTCCCATGGCCCAGGAGACGCTGGTGAAATACAGAGGAGTCCTGGAAAGGCTGCATATCATCGAGGATCAGAGCGCATTCAATCCGAATCTGAGATCGTCGGTCCGTGTGGGGAAGGCGCCCAAGAGGCATCTGGCGGATCCGTCCCTGGCGGCTGCTGCCATGAGAGCCACTCCCGAACGTCTGGACGGAGACCGTGAGACGCTCGGATTCCTCTTCGAGGCGCTCTGCGAGAGAGATCTGCAGATATACGCCGAATCGCTCGGCGGCTCCCTGTTCCACTACCGCGACGGGAACGGGAAGGAGATCGATGCCGTCGTGGAGATGCCGGACGGGACCTGGGGGGCATTCGAGATAAAGCTCACGCGCTCCGGTGTCGAGGAGGGCGCACGCAATCTAATCAGGATACGCGACTATATCGCAGGACAGCCCGGCGGTAGGGCTCCTGTTCTTCTCTGCGTGATATGCGGGACGGCCGAGACCGCGGAGCTCCGCGACGACGGCGTCTACGTGGTGCCGATAACCATGCTGAAGGCATGAGGGGCTGCTTTGTTAAAATCAATATATAAACAACTTAATTAAAACGAGGGCTCAACAAAACACGTTTGCATTCTAGCAGAATAGATAAAAAATATGATAATATGATAAATCAAATAGTTATTAAATAAAGTATTATAAATATTGATTTTCATAATGTTTCATGGACGAGTCCGACTTCAAAGGCCATCTGACCGGGGAGGTCAGACGGAGGATGAACGGAGCCTATTGCTATTTCCAGCCCCACGATCTTCCTTTCGATTGGGAATGCTCGCGCGCGACTATGGCCCTCGAGTCGGCCGCTGCGAGAGAGCTCGCCCGCCTCGACGGCATGCTGAGATCGGCAGGAGAGGATGTCTTCAGCATGCTGGTCATGAACATCTCCCTGATGGAATCGGCATCCAGCTCGTCGATTGAGGGAACCAGGTCCACTGTAGACGACGTCCTGCGCTCGGAGAAGGAGGCTCCGTCCGATTCCGAGAGGATCGAGGACAACCGTGAGATCGCCAACTACAGGAGGGCCCTCCTCTACGGATTCGACAATGTGCCTGTCGGGGGACGTCTGACGGTCGATCTCGTGAAGACCCTCCACAGGATTCTCATGGAAGACGCACGCGGAAGCGACATGACCTCCGGCGAATTCAAGACCCGTCAGAATGCCATAGGACGGGCCACGGATACGCTGGAGACGGCGAAGATGGTGCCCGCGCCTCCCGAGGCTGTGGATCATCTATTGGACAACTGGCTGGAATACGTCAACTCGGCCCGGTTCGACACGGTTGAGAAGGCGGCCGTCGCCCATTACCAGTTCGAGTGCATACATCCGTTCAGGGATGGGAACGGCCGTGTCGGGAGGCTCCTCCTCCTTCTCGTGCTGCGCCGCGACGGGCTTCTCAGATATCCGGTGCTGTTCCTGAGCGGCTATCTGGATCTGAGGCGCGACAGGTACATCGATCTGATGTACGGCGTCAGCAGCAGGGATGCATTGGACGAATGGGTGGGCTTCATGTCCAGAGGGCTGGAGGAGCAGGCGATGTCCACGGCGGCTATAGCCGAATCCCTCACAGGATACAGGAGGGAGCTTCTTTCCAGGGCGGCCGATGCCAACGATATCCGCGCGATCGAGATGCTGTTCGCGAATCCGTATGTGACCTCCAAGGACCTCGTATCCGGTCTGGGCGTGTCCCCTCCGACGGCCAACAAGATCCTCAAGAGGTTCGAGGCCGCAGGGATATTGAGGGAGGTTTCCGGAAGGGAGCGCAACCGCCTGTATCTTGCCGAGGATATCATGAGGATCCTGAGGCGAGGGCGATCGACGAAGCCTCGAAGCTCTCTGTTTCTTCATGTCACATATTATATCCGGAAATTGGATGCATCATCCAATAGAGGATTCTCATGGACAAGCTCCTATTCCCGTTCGTTTCGATAGTCGGCCAGGAAGACATGAAGCGCGCGCTTCTGCTGAATATCGTAGATCCCGGCATCGGCGGCGCGCTGATCAAGGGCGAGAAGGGCACCGCCAAATCCACAGCGGTGCGCTCCCTCGCGCAGATCCTTCCATCCAGGACGGCGGTTCCGGGATGCCCCTTCGGCTGCGATCCTACCCGTCCGGACAGGCTGTGCCCGTACTGCGCCGAGAAGCTTGCAAGAGATGGACATCTCGATTCCATCGTGGAGCCGATGCGCGTGGTGGAGCTCCCCCTGAGCGCCACGGAGGACCGCGTCGCGGGAACGCTCGATATCGAGCACGTCTTGAAGACGGGGGAGAAGAAGTTCGAGCCCGGTGTCCTCGCCCAGGCGAACGGCAATCTGCTTTATGTGGACGAGGTGAACCTCCTGGACGACCACATCGTGGATCTGCTGCTGGATTCGGCGGCCATGGGTGTGAACTACGTCGAGAGGGAGGGCGTCTCGTTCTCGCACCCCTCCAGGTTCGTGCTCGTGGGAACGATGAATCCGGAGGAGGGCGAGCTCAGGCCCCAGCTCCTGGACAGGTTCGGTCTGTCCGTGGAGGTGAAGGGCGACAGGGACGCCGCCAAGAGGATGGAGGTCGTCCGCAGGAGGATGGCGTTCGACGCGGACCCGGAAGCGTACACCGCAGGAGTCGCGGAGGAGACCCGCGGGCTGAGGAAGAGGCTCGAGGATGCCAGGGCGAGGCTCGGAAGCGTCGTCGTGGACGATTCCATCCTGGCAGCGGTCGTCGCGGTGACCACCCACTTCGGGGTGGACGGACACAGAGCAGACATCACCATGATGAAGGCAGCCCGCGCAAATGCGGCGCTCGAAGGCCGCACGGCGGTGACGAAGGACGATGTCCGCGCCGTCGCGGCCCCTGTACTTTCGCACCGCATGAGGAGGCGCCCGTTCGAGGAGGAGGCCTTCGACCAGGAGGAGCTCGAGAAATGCCTGCAGGCGATCTGAGGTTCCCGTTCTCGGCCGTGTACGGCATGGACGATGCAAAGAGGGCGATACTCTGCTCCCTCGTCCAGCCCACCCTCCGCACGGTGCTGATCCGCGGAGGTCCCGGTTCGGCCAAGACCGTTCTATCGAGGGCCGCAGGGGAGCTCGCGGGGAAGAAGGTCGTCAACATCCCTCTCAACGTCACCGAGGAGATGCTCTTCGGGGGCATGGATGCCGAGGCGACCATGCGCGAGGGCCGTCCGGTGATGCAGAAGGGGCTGCTCAGCAGGGCCGACGGATGCATACTCTATGCGGACGACGTGAATCTGCTCGATCAGAGGATCCTCGCGTCGCTGCTCGACTGCGTCCTGAGCGGACGCGTCGTAGTGGAGAGGGAGGGCGTATCGGGATCGTACCCCTGCGACACGCTGCTGATAGCCACGATGAATCCGGACGATTCGGACATAAGCTCCCATCTTCTGGACAGGTTCGACCTGTGCGCATATTCCGATTTCCCGAACGACGACGGCCGCGGAAGGGAGGAGGTCCTGCGCAGGAATGCGGAGTTCGCCCGCGATCCGGAGGGCTTCGTCTCGATGTACTCCGAAGAGGAAGGGAAGCTGAGATCCGACATCGAACGTGCACGGAGGATACTCCCTCTCGTGACGATCACGGACGCGCTCCTCGGAGTGGCCGTGGAGCTCTGCGCCAAGGTCGGCGCCGAAGGGTTCCGCGGGGACATCGCCCTTGTGGAGGCCGCATATGCGATGGCGGCCCTGAACGGACGCGACGAGGTCATGAGGAAGGACGTCGAGGAGGCGGCGATGATCACGCTGGCCCACAGGCGCAGCTATTCGCAGCCACCGCCGCCTCCCGAGGAGCCGGAAGAGCAGCAGGAGCAGCAGCAGGAGGACTCCGACAGCGAGGAGGGCGACCGCAACGAGCAGCCCCCGAAACCGAACGAAGCGCCTCCGCAGAATCAGGGCGACGACAGTGAGAATGATTCCGAGCCGCCCGACGACGGGCAGCAGCCCGAGGATATAGGCGCCATGCTGGACGAGATGATGTTCGAGATCGGGGAGCAGTTCCGCGTGATAGACTATCTCCAGGACGGCCGCCGCATCATCCGCTCGACATCGAGCCGCAAGGGCCGCAGGGCGATGGCTGAGAGCAGGGACTCATCCGGCAGGTACGCCCGCTCCAGGATCCCGGAGGGGCGCGTCACCGACATGGCGTTCGACGCGACGGTCCGCGCCGCCGCCCCGTATCAGAGGTCGAGGAGGCATGACGGGCTGGCTGTCAGCATAGAGAAGCAGGACATACGTACGAAGGTGAGGGAGCGCCGCTCCGGATGCAC
>ERZ808242.1072-NODE-1072-length-16948-cov-4.763571_pt1 | contig 16948 bp, 9 predicted proteins | sample MGYA00521244_ERZ808242 | MGnify/ENA primary metagenome ERZ808242 (study PRJEB31516, sample SAMN03275573) | gut metagenome | biome: mammalia-associated habitat; material: feces | host: Papio cynocephalus | place: Kenya | collected 2012-07-27 ... | reverse complement strand
CAGACTGAGCGGGAGCAGCGGTCTGAGCAGGAGCGGCAGACTGAGCAGGAGCAGCGGTTTGGGCAGGAACAGCAGACTGAGCGGGAGCGGCAGACTGAGCAGGAGCGACAGACTGAGCGGGAGCAGCGGTCTGAGCAGGAGCGGCAGACTGAGCAGGAGCAGCAGTCTGGGCAGGAACAGCAGACTGTCCACCGATAGCTTCAAGTTCTTCGGCTTTAAGAGGAGCGGCAGCAGAAGAAACGGGCACGATGGGTTTAAGACTGTCGGCCTGGCGAGTTAAGCCTTTGGTAACAGCTTCGGCTACTTGTTTTGTATACATAGAGTTGACTGCACTTACGCGGTCGAGTAAATCTTGTCCGTCACTGAGAGCTTTAATGTCGCTGGCGTGATTGAGGAAGAAGAAAGCCATAGGGCTCAAGCAATAGTTGTTAGTTTCTGTCTCATAAAATTTAACTACAGCGCGTAAAGCTTCGGGGCTAACTTTGCGAGCCAAAGCTAAAGAAAGCAAACATTGACGTTTCAAGACGTTATTGCTGTTGGAATCGAGCTTAGGATCGCCGTTTTGCAATTTGTTGACTAAGAAGGCCATAACCTGACCTCTGACTTCATCATCCAAAACCAGATCTTTATTACTGCAAATAACACCGAGCAAAGCTACCAATTGTAAGTTCTGTTTGCGGTTCTGAATATAGTTGGTGATTAAGCTGATAGCTACTTTGTTGATGTCTGCTGTATCAATACCAAGCTGCTTCAGTATTTCCAAGCGCTGCTCGGTGGTGTATTCGGCGGTAGTGTAATTGTCTAAAGTACGAGTATAAGCAGAACTAGCCAAGGCTTCGTCCAATACTTTGACTACGCCAGCCTGGCCGCCCACTTGGAGGCGCTTCAAACCTGCCAAGTCCCAAGTGCTGGGGGCGTCGGCTTCATGCTTAATATACATATAAGTCACTTGGTTGTCAGGGGCGGTAATCTTAACGATAGATCCGTCGGCTTTGTTTTCGGCAATACTAAGTTTGGCTTTATCGGATAAAACACGGATTAAGCGGTGCTGACCGTCCCACTTGACGTTGGCACCTAAAGCCTCGCCTACAAAACGCAAAGGCACCATAGTATTGCCAGCAATAATCTGAGCGGGAGCTAAAAGCTTAACTTTTTGATCGTTTACTGTAGCTTCTGGAGCGTTGATGGTAAGAGATACTGCTGTATTTGGGGTCTGAGGATTAGCAGCTAAGGCTTCTTCGGAAGCGGTATTAGCAAAAACAGTACGGGTGGGAGCGTCCCACTTGATGCGAGCGCCCAAGGCTTCAAAAATACCGCGCATAGGCACTAAGGTGGTGCCATCTTTGAGCACGGGAGCCTGGTCTAAATAGAGAACTTCGCCATTTACGGAGACACTGATAAAATCGTCCGGAGTAGAGGCCAAAGCGGGGCAGGCGAAAGCTAAAGAAATGGCTGCGGCAGCTAAGGCATGGGAGAATTTGTTCATAAAAACCTCCAAAGGAGATATACTTTGGTATTTAAAGAAAAATCGGTTCTCGTCTTTTGTGGAGAAGTCAGCGACTTCCTCCAAGCTAATCTAAAGAGAATATTTACGTTTTTGTTTCTCAATTGAAGCAAAAAAATTAGCAAACAAAAAAGCCCTCACGCTCCGAAAAGGAACATTAGGGCTTATTGGCTGAGGCGCTAGGATTCGAACCTAGGGAATGGCGGCTCCAAAGGCCGCTGCCTTACCGCTTGGCTACGCCTCAATATTACGTGCGTGATTATACATAGATACTATACTTTTGGCAAGGGGTAAAACAAAAATTGCCGCAGATTTTTTTTGACTGCGGCAATTTTTATTTAGTCAACTGTTTGCTCTGTTGGTGATTCGTGCGTGGGAACATTGGGTTCGGTTGAAGACGACATATCTGGTTTAGCTTGAGTTTCAGAAAGCAGACGAAGCTCTTGCAAACGGTGCATCAAATGTAAATCGTCTATAGTGGTGTAGCACTCTTTCAGATTATTGAGCACTAAATTGGCACTGACTGAGGGCCCTTCTTTTACGATAAGTTCGCCTAAGAAACGCAGAACAGATAAATGATGCGGATGCTCTCGCATAATGAACAAGATGGCCATAAGTGCCAAAGTGTAACTTTCTTGCTCTTTTTCTGGTTGCAAAAGAGCCATTTCAGCTTTTAACAAATGATAATCTACTGAGCCAAAGCTGCGCGGTTCAGCTAAAGTATCAAATAGCTGATCTATAGGAGTAGGCATTCCTTGTATGTGATTGTCTTGCTCATATTCAGTTAAATATTTAGAAGCCTGATCCAGATAATCTTTGGCGTCTTTGTGTTTATTTAACTTTTCAGAAGCCAAGTAAGCCTTAAAATGCCACCAAGCTTCTTCCAAAGCAGAATCGTAAGCTTCTTGACGAATAGTGCGTTTGGCTAAAGCTAAGGCGTCGTCGGCTTGATCTAAATCCATGTACAATTGCCAAAGGGCTCTGTCTGTAGTTGCAAAGCTGGACAAAGTGAGGATAGACAGGCTCATGATTAGACCGGCCAAAGTCGATTGGGAGCTGTCATTTTCAATTTCACTGCCGGAAATTTCGTCAATTTCTTCAATAGGTTGCCAAGGAAGCTTTTCTGCTCTTTCCAGATAGAGCAGAGCCTGACGCTTTTGGTTGGCACACAAGCAAGCGTCAGCAGCCAAAATTTGCATATATTTTATGTTGTGGTAGGCATTGGCGGCGTCTTTCAAATTTTTTAAGTGCAGATCTAAAATGTCAGGATCTGGCTCAAGCTTATTCTGTTCATATAAGCTTGTAATATACGAAATTACGCTTATGTAAGCTTTAACGCCGTCTGTATACCATAAAGGCAAATCTTTTTCAGCTTGCTTGCTAAGTTCGCTTAGGCATTGCAACGCTTTGATGGCTTTATGGTTGGCCAAGTAAAATAAAGAGGCTTCCAGTACTAGATAGGGAGTGTAAATATCTACTTCATTTATTTGGGCCAGTAACTCTGCCGCTGCTACGCCTTTTCCTAAAGATTGCTCGAAATAGGCCAGGCCATAGGTTAAATCTACTTCTGTATAGCGTTGCAAATCGTAATCTTTGGTCTCTTTGGCGCATTGATGTAAGCACAGAGCTGCAGCTCTACTAGTACCGACAATTTCCAATGTTTTGGCTAAGGAAATGGAAGCGCTTACTCTGGCATCGGCATATTTGGCAATAACGGGCATTTTTATCAAGGCTTCACGTCCCATTAAAGCTGAGGAGCAAACATCAAAATCGCGGGTCACCATGCATCCAATACTGCATAATTGCCAGGAAGGATTACGGCGCATAGCCCTTTTTATGCATTGTTTAGCCAATTGCGGATTGCTGCGCTTTTTAATGCCCGCAGCGAAGATATTGGCAAAGTGGGATTGAGGTTGGCGTTTCAAATAAAAGTCGGCAACTTTATCGAAAAAAGAGCGTAAATTGCGCACACTTTGAGCCGAATCGACTTCGTCGAGATTGATAGCTGCGCAGACTAAAGTTTGATTATAAGCTAAAAAGAGTGGGGCTGCTTCTAAAGTACGTTGAAAGCAACTTTGGGCTTGTTCCAAATCGCCTTCTTTAACTAAATCGCTGAAAACATAATTGATGCGCCGTCTAATCCATACCTTTAAGTAGATCCAGGCAAAAAATAAAACGATACCAATAGCTATAATAGCAAGTGCAATAAAGATAATTTTCATAAATAAAATTAAAATAACAGCGGCAAAAAATATATCGCCCCTATGATACTAATAAACAAAAGGGCTGTAAAGATTAGCTACAGCTAGCGAGTAAAAACAAAAAACAGCCACAACTCGCAGAAAATTGGGCTGCTTTGACAAAAAAATTACTTGGAGCTAGCTGGCGGGAGTGAGCCTCTGAAGCGCCAAAAGCTGCTTACTTGCCAAGCCAACAGAAGTAAGCCTACTAAGCTAGCTAGGCAGCCCCAATAAAAAGTTTTGGGCACAAACCTAAATTCCACCGTGTGGTGGCCTGGCGGTATTACGCATCCCATAAAAGCCAAATTGGCTCTAAATATTGGCAATTCTTTTCCGTCAAGCTCAGCTTGCCAGGCTGGATAGCGATTTTCCGTAAAAAGTAAGGCCCTCTCTTGAGCAGTGTTTACATCCAACTTAAGCTCTAAGGGCTTATTTTTTATTACGTGGCAATATTCACTATCTTGCAAAGGAACCATTTTAGCTCGGTTTTGGTTCGTTTGTGGAGAAATATCATAAAATTGAGGACGACGTTCGCTCTCTTCATGTAAAGCTGCGAAATCGCCATATTCTATTTCTTGCCCGTATTCAGCTAAAAAAGCATAAGTTGGCATAGCTGGTAGGCCTTTTACGTATGCAGAAGCCAGATAAGCGCGTGGCTTGGGATCATTTATCTTATATATGCGTAAAGGATCGGCTAAACCTGGCAACTCTGTCTCTCCTATTGTTTCATAGAGAGTTAAGTCGGCCTCAACCACTTTTTCAAAAGCTAAGATGTGGCTGACATTTTGTAGCTTGTAGAGCAACCTACTTTTGCTATCTAGACGAATAAGCTTTTGCCCATCTTTTTGGCCAAAGCCTAGAGAGCTGACAGAGTCATTTTGTAAGGCGTCATAATCTGTTAGACACATGCCACCTTCGAAAATAGTGCGGTTAATGTTTTGCTTAATGCCCCAAAATACTGCTGAATCGGGAGCTAAAGAGTGAAAAAGAGAAATTATGCTCGCTTGACAATTTTTCCAGCCTTTCTTTTGCACTAGAGAAGCCCAGTGGTTTTGCACTGTAGGTGTGGCCAAACGGGAAGCTTGAGCGCACATGTCAGCTGTGAGGGGGCGCTCAAAAATAGAAGTTGGCAAATAAGTTACGTAAGCATTGGTCGTCCAATAAAAATTGATCCAAACCGCAACTAATAGTGCTACTGAAGCTAGGTTCTGACTATGTGAGGGCCATTTTTTAGGCCAATCGCTCAGCAAGGCTTCAAAACCACAACCTAGCCACAGAGCGGCCATAGTACCAAAAGGCATTAAAAAACGCGCCGGAAAGCGAAAAAGACTAAAACCGGGACACAGTTTCCAGGGCAGCCAGTATAAATATCCCTGAGGGCCCATAGCCAACACTAAGAGAATGATAGTAGCTACACCTATTTCCCAGGGAAAATGGCGGCGCCGCCATAAGGCATAAGGCATAAAGAGAAGCGCCGCCCACCCCAGATAGGGCATAGACTCCCAGAAAACGCCGTCAATCATAACGTTGCGCTTTAATTCGGAAGCTGTAGAAACAGCGGCCGGATTGCCTAGCATAAAAGGGTCTAAAAAGAGCTTAAAATGCTCCCACGTGAAGGGAAACAGTTTGAGTGAATCCCAGCTGTAAATATGGCCGCGGCTAGATTGAGAGGCCAATTCGGCGGTGGGTAAAAGCTGCAAGCCGCTGAGAGCTACGCTAATTAAAGCGCTCAAAAGCAAGGCTTTGGCTATGGGCCAAGAGTTTTGTAAGAAGTTCCGGCGCGTGTCATTTAGGCGTTTAAGCCAGAGCAAGCAAGCGTAAGTTAAAGTGCCCAGGCCGCAAACACAAGTCGCGTGAGGATGGCCAGCCAAAATTTGCATACTCCAGCATAAAGCTAAAAGTATAAGGCCACTTCGGTAAGCTACAGAAGCTGGAAAGATTTCTGTATCAAGGGTGTTGGAAGCTGAGCTTTTAGCTGGGGGAGCATAGGTGCAAATAAGTTTGACGGCGCTAAAAGAGAGCGGTAACCAAACGGCGGCCTGGAGCATATTTAAGTGCTTGAGCCTAAAAACAAGAATAGGACTAAAAGCCACAGTTAAAGCCGTTAAAGCGCTAGCTGAGCGAGAAAGACCGTGGATTCTTCCTAGCACGTAGCCACCAAAAGAAGCCCAGGCTAGCGCGGAAATAATACTAAAATTAGAGGCCCAAGCGACGGAAAAAAGACAAAAAAGAGGCAGAGTAGTAGGGTAAAATACTCCAGCTTGGCCTTCAGCTAGAAGCGGAAAACCGCAACCAATTTGTGGACTCCAAAAAGGCAAACTGCCCTCTTTGACAGCTTGAGCGGCCAAAAAACGCAAAGGCAAGTTCATGTCCAATAAATCGGAACCGGTATAGTCTCCAGCATAGATGAGGCTTGAAGTCAGCCAAGCTGGGGCAAATAGCAAAGCGGAGGCTGCTAGTGAAATTAGCAAAGCCAGTCCGTATTCGAGTAAATATGGTTTAAGTTTAGCGTACATAGGAAGGTACTTCCTTAAGGACTAAAGCAGCTAAAGCTAGACGTTGCGCCTTTGAAGATAGTTCTAAATCGGCTAAGACTGTGTCAATATGCATATTCATGAGTGGTTTTTGTAAAGAGTGGTCTTGGGGATCGAGGAAGAATTTTTCTACTAGATTAGAGTACAATTGGGCCAATCCCAGTACGGAAACAGGTAAACCGGCGGTTTGGAGCATAGCGCTTAAAGGCCCTTTGAAAGCTCGGCTGCCTACCAAAGGACTAATGGCTATTTTATGAGCCGAGCTTTTTTGGACTGCTTGCTTTACGCCTGGCAAACTTAAAATAGGCAACAAACTGACAAAAGGATTGGAAGGAGCCAACACTATAAGTTCGGCTTCGGAAATAAGATCTAAAAGGCCGGGCAGAGGCTGAGCCGCCGCCAAGCCGCGATAAGTAAAACTGAGAGCTGTGGCCTGAGCTTTGCCTTTAACAAAATATTCTTGAAAAGGTAAAGCTCCTTGAGGAGTATTTACATAAGTGGACACTTCTTCTAGAGACATAGGCCACAGGCATGGTTGCACCCCCAAACCAAGACAAAGGCGGCGGCTTACCTGAGCTAAGTTGAGGCCTTGTCCTAGCCAGTAAGTTCTTTGCAAACTCAAGGCCAGATCGGCGTCACCTACGTTGAACCAAGTTGGATTCTCTGGCCAGCGTTTAAGCATATCTAGGGCCGACCAGGTATCGCCTTTTAAGCCCCAGCCTTGCTTTTCACTATTTAGTTCAGCCAGCGTATAAAGGTTGGTATCTAGATCTGGACAGACTTTCAATCCCATCCATTCGAGGTCGTCGCCTGTGTTGACCACAATATGTAGTGGTAGGGTTGAACTATAAGCGGGAGCTAGTTCGTTTGTATCTGGAATTGCAGGAAGATACTTTTCGGACAAGGCCATTTTATAATACAAGTTGTAGAAGCCTTGGGCGAGACGAGCTCCTCCTACACCGCCGGCCAAAATGAGTGTGCGTGGCAATTTATGGCAAGCCGATAGCGAAACATTTATTTCCGAAGCAGACAATTTTTATGGCTCCATGTTTGAATGATCGCGTGGATTCCAAACTTGCGTGCTGGGATGGCCCACCGGAATAGTGGGAATAGTATGCACTTCCGTATCCAAACCGAGACTTTGGGGATCGATAGGTTGCATATTGGAGACAGGCTCTGGGCCATTTTGAGGAACGGGACGGCGCGGCCCTTCAAAAGTTAAGTTTACATCTCCCAACGTTATTACATCACCTTCAGCCAGAAGCACTTCGTCGACGCGCTGTCCGTTGACAAAAGTACCGTTGCTGCTGCCCAAATCGCGGACACGCCAACCTTCGGCTGAGCGTACTACTTCCGCATGACGGCGAGAAATAGAGTCATTGCATAAAAGAATATCGGAAGAAATATCGCGTCCTATAATAATTTGCTCTTTGTTGATGGGATAAGGAGAACGGGCTACTACTCCAGCAGGTTTAAGCCAGGCCCATTGCTGTTGCAAAGAAGGATCTGGCTCGCTGGTTTCATCGGCTATTTTCTTGAGTTTGTGAGACACGCCATAGAAAATGACCGTACCTAGCAAAGCTACAAATAGTGACAATATGATGATAACCAACATGCTGTGCGGCAAATTCAAAGCTTGAGCCAAACTCGGTGCGATTATTAGACCGAAGGCCAGGCTAGTCATAAAAGCCACTAGACAATATAGAATGTGCTTAAAAACCATCTTAAAGTTACTCCTCGAGTTTGCTCTGCCGCGGAGATGGGAAAACGACAGGGCGAAGGCTGCGAGCTGTTACAGTAAAAACTTGACAACTCACGGGGGCGAAAGTTCCGTTATCCAAATTGTAGTTGGCCAAAGAGCCAGAAAAAGAGCCTTGTGCTTGGCGCAAATGCAAAGCTCCCAAAGTAAAGGCGTCAGCCGCTTTTAAGGTTGTGTACAGTTTAGCAAGATCAGCTGTAGTCTGTTCATCCAGCAAGGAAGAATTTAATATAGCCAAAGCTTGCTTGTGGGGATGTTGATATGAAGCTAAAGACCAAATGGACACGCGTTGTTTAGCGATCCATTCTGCAGGTAAAGAGGTTCTTAGTTTCGCGACAGTAGCTGGAGTTGGTACCACAATAGCTACCTTATATTGAGAAGGCAACGATAAAACCGATTTCAGCTGTGAGGGAGATATCAAGACTAATCCACCAGGCTGTTTACTAGCAGATAATTCTTGCCAATTGCTTATGAAGTGGCAATTTTTTGGCCAAGAAGTTTTGTCTTGAGTTGTAAGTTTACAAAGAAAGCCTTTTTCCAAAATGAAGACGGGAGCAGAAGAAGCGCACTTGCGAATAGAAACTTGTACAAGCTCCGCTAAGCTTGGCAATTTGCTACTCTGGCTTAAATTAAAGTATAAAGCCGGAGGTTGCAACTGCGGGGCAAGGCTGAAATCGCTTGCAGAAGTGTGTGCCCAAGCTTTACTTACATCATAGTCACTTATAACAACTTGTGAATTAAGCTGTCCAGCTTTAGGAATAGGCGCAGCTTGGCAAAGTTGTTCATTTAGAGCATAAGCTACATCCTTTAGGGATAGTGATTTAGGGCTGAAAATTGGATTGATCATAACCCCTTTGCCCTGTGAGGTAGTGCAACTTTGTAATACTTCCTGAGCAGCTAGGGAACCGCGAGCTAGAGGAAAGTCTGTGTGGGCCGTATCTTGGGCGTTAGGCAAGATCAAACTTATAGTATTGTCCGGGCCAAGCAAAAAAGCTTGAGTTTTACTATCTAAATATAAACCGCTAGGATCGACAACAGCTTCAATCTTCTCTAAATCCTCTTTATAAAGCTTCTCATATTCGGCGTTACCGACGAAAGAGGAGTAACGCTCACAAATTAAGTTGTTCACATTATGCTTTAAAGCTTTAGCCAAGAAATCGTGAGGTTCAGCTTGGATTCTAGACTCTAAAATTTCAGCAGTTTTTAGACGGTTGATTGTGTATTTATAGACGTCACTACAATTGTCTGGGCTTAAATCTTTAGCGAAAGGTTGAATAGATTGCCATAAAACGGCCCGTCTGGAGTTAAAAGGCTCGTGTAAATTGGGCAAGTTGATATGAACGAGGCCAAATACTACAGCACAAGCCGCTGCTAAAAAGCCCCAAGATGCCAAGCCTACAAAAAACTTGATGAGGTTGCTTTTCCAGGCACCGGGCACTTCGTCGTCATCAACTGGAACTATGACTGGAGGGCCAAAATTGGGCACCGTAGGAGCATTAGATCTATTTAGAGAGGCCGCAGAAGTGGTAGAGGTCGCTCCAGAACTGGTAGAGGCAGAAGAACTTGGGGCGGGGATAAGAGCTGAAGGCGAGACTATGCTGGTGCCACCTTTATGTGGATTTGCGGTGGAGACAGTGAATGTAGCAACGTCGGGACTTTCGGCTGCGGCAGGAATGAAAGGCGGAATGGGCAGCACAGAGGAAGAAGCTTGAGAATTGCTCGTTGTTTGGGCAACTGAAGCTTGGCTGGGGGCTGCCATTGAAGGCGCAGATACTGCCACTGAAGGCTGATTAGAAGGAACTGTCCCAGAAGAAATAGCCGAACTGGTAATAGTTGAACTGGCAGCACTTAAAGGTGAACTGCTGCGTCCAACTTTTAAAAAGCGACGCAAGTCCTCTTTCATTTCCAGCATATTTTGATAGCGCTTTTCGGGAATGAGCTCGATGGCTTTTTGGATAATAGCGGCCAGTTCCGGAGAAACTTGTGGCTTTAAACTTAAAACGGGAGCTACTACAAAAGGGTTGGGGGAGAGCGTTGGGTCTTGGCCAGTTAGACACTGGTGCAAAGTCATACCTAGAGCGTAGATGTCAGAACGTAAATCGGTCTGGCCAGCATATTGCTCTGGAGGGGCATAGCCGGGAGAACCTATACGCATAGTGTCGCCGCGCTTACCAGGTGTAAAGAGGCGGGCAATGCCGAAATCGATAAGTTTTATCTTGCCTTCGCATATAATGATATTGCTGGGCTTAACGTCGCGAAAAATAATCGGCGTAGGCTTTTGACAATGCAAATAATAGAGCACAGTGGTCATTTGCAAGCCTAAATCGGCCACTTTTAATTCCGGTAAGGAGCCTTCTCGCTCCAAGATTTTGCCCAAATCGGAGCCTTGCAAGTATTCCATAGCCAAATAATACTTGCCTTGGAATTGGAAATAGTCTCGGATTTTAGGCAAATTAGGATGAGAAAGCTGGCCTAGCAAATAGGCTTCTCTCTGGAAATTGGCTAAAGCCGCTTGTTGCTCTCGAGGATCTGCATAGGTAGCTGTAAATTCTTTGACAGCCCAAACTTGGCCTGAGGGAGAACCGGAGGGAGACAGTTCTTCACAAATATAAATATTGCTCATGCCGCCTTGCCCCAAAAGGCGGATGACCTTATAGCATGTTCCTATTATGGCGCCCGGGCTTAACATTCAGTCTCCTGACAAAAGCGTATTTCTGCAAAAAAATTATATATAAAAACAGAAGGCGGCATATCCGTTACTTGAGGAACATTTGATAAAGCACAACCATAGCGCCGCCTATAAGGCAAGCAAAGATCATACCTAAAATCCAAAGCCAACTCGGTGCCCCGCCAGGCTGATTCCCCGCTCCCATAGGTACCATAGCATTGGTGCCTGCTCTTTTGGCGGCCATTTGGTAGGCTTTCGCTAAACTGTTTCTTAAATCGCTCAAACTGCTGAAACGATCGCGAGGATCATTGCGCAGCGATTTGGTAACAGCCGCTTTAGTAGGAGTGCAAAGTCCCTGACGCAGCGTATCCAAAGGAGTTTGGTTAAAAGTAGAGGAGGCCGGATTAACATTGGTCAGGAGATGGTAAAGCAAAGAGCCCACCATATAAACGAGTTGCTTGCCATCACTGCTGAAGGCGCCCGTAAATTGTTCCGGAGGAGGATAAGCAGCAATTCCACCGTCTTCCTTTAGCAAGCCGTTGATAGTTTTGAATCCTATATCCAACATGGCTATGCGACCGTCAGCTTGAAGAACAATATTACTAAGCTTTAAGTTGCTGCCAATTCCGCCTATAAAACCCTTACTTTGCAAGTAAGTGAGCAAATCGCAAAGCTGAATGCCAACATTGATAACGTCGAGTTCTGGAATAATACGACGCATAGCCAGCAAAGAGGCCAAATCGTAGCCCTTAATAAATTCGCGTACGATATAAAGACACTGACCTTGGGCAAAGAAGTCGACCAGCTTCGGAAGGCATACGTGTTCTAAGGCGGAGGCCTGATAGGCTTCTGCTTGGAACATTTGGCTCAATTTTGAGCGATCTCCGGGAGCAAATCCGTAGATTCCTATCTCTTTAACCAACCAAAACTTCCCTGTAAGGTGTGCATCTTGAGCAATATACAAGTTGCAATATTTGGTTTGAGTTATGGGACTTTGAATCCGGTAGCGGTTGCGGAGATTGCTTCCCATAGGAAGCAAAGCTGGCACTGTGATACCCTTTCTCGCACGAATTTGGCGGCTGTAGCATTTTTTTTGCTTGCTTTCAGCCGCAGGATTCGGTGGCACTTCTTGTTAGCTTTTGCCTTCCCCTGCCAAGCCTAGGAGGAAATCTCTTGGAAGGTAAGAGAGCCAATTTCGCAGAAGGGAAGGCGCTCTTCCCCGAAAGTTGGGAGATTTGATTGCAAATCGGATCTTTCCGAACATTTTGTTTTTTATACAAGCAGTGCCCGGTTGAGGGAGAGAAAAAATAAAGTGACGAGAAACTAAGCTGTAAATTCAGCTCTTAAGTTGCCGACGGCTTTTTAGACGAACAGCCGGGAAGACTGCCGAACGACGCTTGAAGTTTTTGCCGATTTTCTAAAGCTCGAAAACAAAAGCTAAATTCATTGGTCAGAAATTTGCGGAGACTATATTTTATATGGCAGAATCTAAAGATTACATAATAAAGGCGAAAGGCCTGACTAAAACTTTCGGTAAACGCGTGGCGGTGAATAAACTGTCTTTCGAAGTGGAAAAAGGCGAAATTATGGGCTTTTTAGGGCCTAATGCCGCTGGAAAAACCACTACAATGAAGATGCTTACGTGCTTCTATCCGCCTACTTCAGGTACGGCCACAGTTAATGGCTATGACGTTATGGAAGATAGCTTAGGGGTGCGCCGTTCTATTGGCTTTATGCCAGAAAATGTACCCGTTTATACTGACATGACCGTGTCTGAGTATTTGTACTTTGTGGCTCGTGCTAAAGGTATGGCTCATTTAGATATAGATGGAGCCATAAAAAAGACTTTGACTCGCTGCAGCTTAGAAAATGTGGCTAATCAGTTGATTCGCACGGTTTCCCGCGGCTATCGTCAGCGTGTAGGCTTAGCTCAAGCTATTATCAACGAACCGCCGGTACTTATTTTGGATGAGCCTTCTGTAGGCTTAGACCCGGAACAAATTAAAAATTTCCGAGAACTTATTATTAGCTTAGCTGGACAGTCTACTATTATTCTTTCCACTCATATTCTTTCCGAAGTTGCTCTTACTTGCAACAAAGTGTGTATTTTGGATCATGGCAATTTGGTCGCTGCCGATACGCCGGCCAATTTGGAAAGCAGAGTACAAAAAAGCACCGGCCTAAAAATTCAAGTTTTGGCCCCTTCCCAAGATGAGGTTATGGAAGTTTTGCGTAGCCTGGAAGGTATTACTAATGTTGTCAATCACGGAAGTGAATCTTTAGCCAACTCCAAGTTGCCGTTGTTTACTTTTACTGTAGAAGCTCCCAAAGACAGCTTAACTGTGCGCCGTGAAATTTCCCATGTTTTTAATAACAAAAATTGGGAAATTTACGGTATGCAAGATGAGCGCATCTCTTTGGAAGATGTCTTTATCAATTTAGTCAAAGAGCATGAAAGTGAAGTCGCTGAAGAAGCTAAGGAAAATGGCGACTCTACAGCCCAAAAGGATACAGCTACTGCCGAAAAAGACAAAGTTAGCGAGTCTGAAAGTAAAGCTGAAGGCCAAAATGCTCAACAGACAGAGAAAAAAGAAGAGGAAGAAAAGTAATGGGCGCAATTTTTTATCGTGAAATAAAAGCCTACTTCGGTTCGCTCTTAGCCTGGTCGCTGATTGCCGCCTTTTTGTTCATTATTGGCATGTTTATGCTCTTAGGCGTCGGCGCTTATGCCGACATGTCCGCCTCGGCCATGCAAGGTGGTATGCCATGCAATATCAACACCTATTTCCTGCCTCCTATGGTGCAGAGTATAGCTGTAATGATGATGTTTTTCTTACCCTTGCTGACCATGCGTTCTTTCTCTGAAGACAAACGCTCCGGTACTCTGGATTTGCTCTTTACTTATCCTATATCCGAGTGGCAAATCGTTTGGGGCAAATTCTTAGCCGCTTTAGTTGTTGTGTGCATTATGCTGGCTTTTTCTTCCCTTACTTTCTTCTATTTGGGATTTAATTGCACTATCGAGTGGCCGGTTTTACTCTGTGGTTATTTAGCTTTAGTTTTGGTCGCTTGCGCTATGGTTTCTATGGGAATTTTTACTTCTAGCGTCACTAACAGCCAGCTGACCGCTTCCGCTTTTAATTACGGTTTGTTGCTTTGTCTGTGGTTCTTAGCCATTCCTGACAAGAGCGCACCCTATACCGAGTTTTTCGGACAACTTTCGATTTTCGGCCATATCGAAAATCTGGCTAAAGGCGTATTGAATAGCCAAGACGTTATTTACTATGTGGCTCTGACCGCCTTTTTCTTATTCTTGACAGTGCGCTTTTTAGAAAGCCGCAAATGGAAAGGTTAAGCTGATATGAGCAAAAGAATTAATGCAGAGTCTGTATCCGAAACGAGTCGGAGCAACGACCGCTACAAACTTAATTTGGCCTTGCAAGGAATTGCGGCGGTAGCCTTGGCTGTAGTCGCTTTGCTGTTAGTTTTGGTCGTTTCCAACAATAACGTCTTTACTTATGATCTGACTGCTCAAAAGCGCTTCACTTTGTCTCCTTTTACGGAGCAAACTGTAAAGAAGCTTAAGAGTCCGATGCATTTTTATATCTTCATCTCCGATTCTAATGATGAAGAGCATAGTCGCATAGAAAATGTCTTGCGCAATTATAAAAATATTGGCGGTGACAAAATCGCTTACAGCTTTGTCGATCCACGCAAAAATCCCGTGGAAGCTCAGAAGAAAGGCGCTAGAGCTGTTGGCGACATTATCGTCAAATACGAAGGTAAGACAGAGAATCTTTACGATGTCAGTGAAGAGGGCGTCACCAGCCTGATTATTTCTTTGACAGACGAAAATAAGAGTACCATTCACTTCTTGCAAGGTCATGGTGAGCGCGGCTTTGATAAAGATGTGCTTTCTATGTCGAAGCTGAAGAAAAACTTATTGGCCGAGGGATACAAAGTAGAGGAGTTGACCTTAGGCAAGAGCGCTGATAAAGTTCCGACTGAAGTGTCCAATTTGGTTATTGTTGCTCCTAAAGTAGCTCTATTGGATAATGAAAAGAGCGCCTTGCAAAGTTGGCTTAAAAATGGTGGCAATATCTTTTTCGCTCTGGAGATGGATACACCTAAAAAAGCTTACGATTGGCTTTTAAATACTTATGGTGTCGATTCTTCCGATCTTTTACTTATCGATCCGAAAATGGCTCAAATGGGAGCTGATGTGGAACCCATCTTTGTTATGAGCAACGTTTTCGACTTTACTAACCCCATTACCAAGGGAATGCGCTTACCGTGCATCTTTAAGACTGTGTGTCCAGTCGATCAGAGCAAAAAGGCCGATCCCACTTTGGAGCGTACCGCTTTAGTTAAGAGTGACGTCACCGCTTTAGCTTGTGATTTAGCTGAAATTAGCCAAGAAAAAGGCGGCCGAATTGTGCCTGCTCGCCAAGGTGAAGAGATTCCTATTATTCAGGTAGTAGAGCGCTCTGTAGCTGAAACCAAGGCCGGTTTAGCCAAAGATGCCGCTGACAATAATCCTAAAGCTGAGCAAGGTAAAGAAGCTAAAAACAAAAAATGTCGTGCCATTTTTGCCGGTGACGCCGATTTTATGTCTAACGAATTATTTGACGCTAGTCAGTTTACTAATAAAGACTTAGTGATGAATATGTTCGCTTGGCTCGGTGGTAGCAACGATACGGCGGCTATTCGTGCTAAAGACGAAAATAGTGAGCCTTTAATGCTTTCTAAGCAGGCTTTCTGGACTCTGGCTTCTGTTTTGTGCTTGCTAGTGCCCGGTTTTATTTTCTTCTATGGCTTGTCTGTTGTTAAGGGCAGAGAAAACTAGAGGTCGGAAACAATGCGAAGCGTAATCACTATGCTCGTAGTCGTCTTGCTTTTGGGCGGCTTTTGGTACTTCCATGATATACGCGGCTCAGAGCAAAAAAGGGAAGAGCAGCGCTTAACTGAGCGTGTTTTCCCCGAATTCGCCAGCAAAGACATCAAAGCTATGGTTTGGTCCGATGGTGCGGCTACTCCGGAAACTGTGCGTCGTTTTGTACGCCAGAATCTTGGCTGGGTAGTAGAAATAGGCGAAAATAAATTTAGAGCCGATGGAACTAAGCTCAATGGCTTGGCCGACAGTGTCGCTGAATTGAGCCGCCAAGAAGTTATTTTGGAAAAGCCTGGTCAAGAGGCTCTGGCCCAGTTTGGTTTGGATAAACCAACGCATAGATTGGTTGTGGAATATACCGATAAGAGCGGCCACGATGGCAAGGCAACCCTTTTTGTGGGTAAATCTTTGATCGACGACAGCGGCTCCTATGCTCGCTTAGAAGGCAAAGACACGCCTGTTCTGTCCATAGTAGGTAGTTTCATACCTACTTTCATGTCTCTATTAGACGAATTGCGCGAGCGCAATTTGTTCGCTTTTGCGCCTGCCCAGATTCGTACCCTTCGCTATGAATCTTATGAAGGAGCTCAGCCAGGTGTATTTACTTTAAAGGCTAAACGCGAATCTAAAGACGCCGACAAAGAGGAAAAAGCTTCTTTCTTCACTTGGGGCCAAGATAAGGCTAAGGAAACGCTTGAAGATAAAGATGCTCAAGATATTTCTGAAGATAAAATGAATGAAGCTGGTCAAGAATCAGCTGACGCCAAGTGGTATATTTCTGATCCTAAGCTTGAAGGAGGTAAAGAAATTAGAGCCGATTTGCGCACTTGCAACGACTTTGTTTGGTCTTTGCAAGGTTTGCAAGTTAACAAATTTCTTTATCCAGATGATACTACTCCTATTCAAGCTAAATCTCGCTTGACTATCGAGGTTGAAGGTATAAAAGAGCCTTTTGTCTTCGTTTTTGGTCAGCCTGTGCGCGGTAAATCCGGATTGTTTTATGCTTCACGCAATCAACCAGACGAACGTTTTTGGCTCGATTGCAAGAGCTTGGAAGAGGGACTGAAGCTTTTAACTGGAAAACGCAGCCTCGATTTTATAGATCGTCATGTTGTAGACATATCTCTAGATGAAGTACAACGCTTTGAAGTGAGTGTGGCTTCCAAGCGCAGCGAAGGCCCTTATAAAGTAGTGGCTGAGCGCTCTAAGGGTGGTTGGAGTATTATCTCTCCTAGCCCTGTGCTTGAAGATAAAGCCAAACAACTGGAAATAGCCGATACCTTACTTTATAGCTTGGTTGATTTGCAATGGGAAAGCAAACTAGATAAATCTAAGTCTGTCGCCCAGAAAGA
>ERZ808242.1071-NODE-1071-length-16950-cov-4.291743_pt1 | contig 16950 bp, 14 predicted proteins | sample MGYA00521244_ERZ808242 | MGnify/ENA primary metagenome ERZ808242 (study PRJEB31516, sample SAMN03275573) | gut metagenome | biome: mammalia-associated habitat; material: feces | host: Papio cynocephalus | place: Kenya | collected 2012-07-27 ... | reverse complement strand
TTAAGACAGAAAAATTCCGCCGTTACCGCCTCGCGCGACCTCGACATTTTTATTTTTAATATCCAGCACATTGACGGTAAGGTTTTTACTTCTCATATCGAGTCCCTTGATTTTCTTAAATCGCTTAATTTTAATACACTTCCGCTTTATAAGCGCTGTAAAAATATCGAAGAGGCTATCGAAACGGTAAACGAAATAGGCAATATGCGCGGAAATATTCCTTATGATATCGACGGCGCCGTAATAAAGGTTGATAATTTAAGTTACCGTGAGGAGCTTGGAAGCACAGCGAAATATCCGAGGTGGGCGGTTGCGTTTAAATATCCGCCTGAGGAAAAGGAAACTGTGTTAAGAAAAATTGAAATAAATGTCGGCAGAACCGGCGCTCTTACTCCGACGGCGGTTTTCGACCCTATTGAGCTTGCGGGAACAACCGTAAGCAGAGCGGTGCTTCATAACGAGGATTTTATAAACTCAAAGGAAATCGCCATAGGCGATACAATTGTTGTAAGAAAAGCGGGGGAAATTATCCCCGAGGTTTTATCCGTCAGCAGGCATGCAGGGGAAAATGAAGTATTTAAAATGCCTGAGGTTTGTCCGTCCTGCGGCGAGCCTGTAACAAGAGAAGAGGGCGAGGCTGTAATAAGATGCACAAACGCCGAATGTCCCGCTCAGCTTTTAAGACATCTTATCCATTTTACCTCGCGCGACGCTATGGATATAGAGGGAATGGGCCCCGCAGTTCTTGAACAGCTTTATAACGCAGGTCTTATAAGCAATATTGCGGATATTTATAATCTTGACCCAAATGCCGTTTTACAGCTTGAAAGAACAGGTGTAAAGACCGTCAACAACCTTATGGCTTCTATTGAAAATTCAAAGTCAAGAGACCTTTCGCGGCTTTTGAATGCTTTAGGAATCAGGCATATAGGCGCTAAAGCCGCCGCCATAATCGCCGAAAATTTAAAGGATATTGACGCGGTGATGAACGCGGATACCGAAAGACTTAAAAGTATAGACGGCATAGGAGATATTTCCGCCGTTTCTCTTCACGAGTTTTTCTCTCTTAACAGCAGCCGAGAGCTTATAGAGGAGCTTAAAAAAGCAGGACTTAATATGAAGTCGCAAAAGGAGCTTAAGGGCAATGCTTTTGAGGGTAAGACCTTTGTACTGACAGGCACTCTGCCGAGCCTTACAAGAAGCGCCGCTTCGGAAATCATAACCTCTTACGGCGGAAAGGTTTCTTCTTCTGTTTCAAAGAAAACCGATTATGTTTTGGCAGGCGAAGAGGCGGGGAGCAAGCTTGAAAAGGCGCAAAAGCTCGGCGTGAAGATAATAGATGAAGAAGAATTTAAAAATTTGATTTCTTAATATGATTAAAAAGCGAAAACCGTCCTGTTTAGGACGGTTTTTCGCTTTTACCTATGGAACTCAGCAGCCGCAGCCGTTTGAGCAACCGTTATCGCAGCCGTTGTTTCCGCAGCCGCAGCAAACGAGAACGAGGATAAGGATAAGAATCCAAGAGCAATTTCCGCCAAAGTTACTGTTACACATAAAAAAGACCTCCTTTTTGTCTTCACAACATACTATGCAGAGAACTTATTTGCGGTTACAGAAGCTTTTTCAAAAAAATTTTAAAAATACTCTTGACTTTCTTTGACTTTCGTGTATAATAAAAGTCAAAGAAAGTCAAAAAGGAGATGTGGGTGTTGAGAATCAGCGATTTGATAACACAGGAAATAATAAAAATGCTTAATGAGTCAAAGGAGAATTCGGTTGAAATTCAGAGAAATGTTTTTGCAAACGGAATCGGCTGCGCTCCGAGTCAGATAAACTATGTTATATCCTCGAGATTTACTCCCGAGCAGGGCTATATTATAGAAAGCCGAAGAGGCGGCGGAGGATATATAAGAATTAAAAGGCTTATAATGGATCATTCGTCCGCAATAATGCACATAGTGAATTCTATCGGTGATTCTTTAGACCCTATGAGCGCTAGAGTTCTTATCGAAAACTGCTTGCAGTCCGAAATAATTGATGTTAATAAGGCTCGGATAATGTATGCGGCAATGTCTAATAATGTTATGGCTAATATCCCGACCGATAAAAGGGATAAGGTAAGAGCCGCGCTTTTAAAGGAAATGCTTTTAGTTCAGCTTTAATGAAAGAAGGAAATTTTATGCTTTGTGAAAAATGCGGAAAAAATAATGCGACAACGCATATACATTCTATAGTAAACGGAATTGTTACCGAAAAATATCTTTGTTCTTCATGCGCCGCAAAAGAGGGCTTCGGAGCTTTCGAAAGCGACAGTCTTACAAATATGTTATCCTCAATGTTCGGGGACGCCTTAAGCTTAAACCGCTCGGTTTCCGAAAAGCGCTGCAAATGTTGCGGGATTTCATTTTCGGATATAGCCGAAAGCGGAAAGGTCGGCTGTCCCGAATGCTATAAAACATTTTACAGCGAGTTAATTCCTTATTTAAAAAGGGTACACGGCTCTACAAAGCATTCAGGCAAAATCCCGAATAAAGCTCCGCTTGTTGTAAAATCGGAAAAGGATACCGTTGAATCTTTAAAAATCCGTCTTGCCGGCTTAATCAAGGATGAAAAATTCGAAGAGGCGGCAAAGGTAAGGGATGAAATCAAGAAGCTTGAGGAGGAAAAGAAATGAGCTGGTATAACAAATCCGCCGTCTGCGACGATATAGCCGTAAGCACAAGAATAAGACTTGCCAGAAATTTAAACGGAATTCCTTTTCCTTCAAGACTTTCCGGAGAAGGAATAAAAAAGGTTAATTCCTGTGTCAAAAAAGCTATTGAGGACAGTAATACGCCGTTTTCAAAAAGTCTTAAATACATTGAAATGCGTAATATTCCCGAGAATGAAAGATATTCTATGGTTGAAAGGCACATTTTAAGCCCCGAATTTGTATCTGATTGCGAAGATAAGGCAATAATTATATCCGAGGACGAAAGCGTCTGCATAATGCTTTGCGAGGAGGACCATATCAGAATTCAGGTTACAAACCCCGGTCTTAATCTTGAAGAAGCTTATAATATTGCGGACAGCATTGATTCTTTGCTTTGTTCGAGTCTTGATATTGCTTTTGATAAGGACTTAGGCTTTTTAACCGAATGCCCTACGAATTTAGGCACGGGACTCCGTGCGTCGGTTATGCTCCATCTGCCGTTTCTTGAAGCTTCAAAGGAGTTAGGTGCAATATCGGATTCTATAAGCAAAATCGGATTTACAGTCAGGGGAATGTACGGCGAGGGAACGAAAGCCGAGGCTTCATTTTATCAGATATCAAATGAAGTAACCTTGGGAATAAGCGAAAAAAACGCTATAGACAATCTTAAAATAATCGCAAATCAGCTGATAGAAAAGGAAAGAGAGGAAAGAAAATCCGCTGATAAAATTAAAATAGCGGATATTTCGAACCGCGCTCTGGCAATTTTGAAAAGCGCGAGAATTTTAAGCAGCTCGGAGCTTATGAAGCTGATAAGCGAAATTAAAATCGGAGTAAGTACAGGAGAATTAAATGTAAAAAATGAGCTTTTAACTTCACTTTTATTTGAAAACCAACCGTATACAATTATGTGTAAATACGGAAATTTAAACTCAAAGGAGCGTGACGAAAAAAGAGCGGAGCTTATAAGAGAAAGGATTAAAGATATTTAAAAAAACTGCTGTCGGCGGAATTTCCGCCGTTTTGAAAGGAGTTAATTTTTGTGAAATATAATTTTAACGGATTTACGGATAAAGCAAATCTTGCTTTAAATCAGGCTATAAATGCCGCCGAGCTTTTCGGACATACCTATGTAGGAAGCGAGCATTTACTGCTAGGATTGTTAAGGTCCGGAGGAATTGCCGGAACTGTTCTTAACGACTGCGGAATAACCGAAGAAAAAATCGAGGAAATGATAGTCGCAAATATCGGAAGAGGAACGCCTACAAGACTTTCTGTTGATTATTTCACTCCCCGTACAAGAGTTATTCTTGATGTTGCAAGAAGCGGAGCCGAAAATTTAGGTAAAAGGCTTATCGGCACCGAGCATCTTCTGCTCGCAATCTTAGGAGAAGAGGACAGCTTTGCGGTTAAGTTTATAACAGGGCTCGGAGTAGATGTAACCGAGCTTTGCACAAAAGCTTTAAAGGCCGCCGATATTGATATCGATAGCTTTAATCAGAAAAACGGATTTTCCCCCGAGTCATATAATTCAAATGAACAGGGCGCCAATAAAAACAGTGCCGTCGAAAAATACGGCAGAGATCTTACAAAAGCCGCAAAAGAGGGCAAGCTTGACCCTGTAATCGGAAGAGAAAAGGAAATAGAAAGAGTTATTCAGATTCTTTGCAGAAGAACTAAAAACAATCCCTGCTTAATAGGCGAACCGGGGGTAGGTAAAACCGCGATTGTTGAGGGACTTGCAGAAAGAATAATATCGGGCGATGTTCCGGACATTTTGCAGAATAAACGCGTTATTTCCCTTGACCTTACCGGAATGGTTGCCGGCGCAAAATACAGAGGCGATTTTGAAGAAAGAATTAAATCTGTTATTGACGAGGTTTCAAAGTCAAATGATATAATCCTCTTTATAGACGAGGTTCACACCCTTGTCGGCGCAGGCTCTGCCGAGGGCTCTACCGACGCCGCAAATATTTTAAAGCCTATGCTTGCGCGCGGCGATTTTCAGCTTATCGGTGCTACAACTATAACCGAATACCGCAAAAATATCGAAAAGGATGCGGCTTTGGAGCGAAGATTTCAGCCTGTAACCGTCGGAGAGCCGTCGGTTGAGGACGCAATACTCATTTTAAAGGGTATTAAAGGAATGTTCGAAAAGCATCATAAGGTTGAGATAACCGACGATGCGGTGGACGCTGCCGTTAAGCTTTCTGCAAGATATATCAATGACAGATATCTTCCCGATAAAGCTATTGACCTTATAGACGAAGCGGCTTCAAGGGTAAGAATAGGAAGCTCTACGGCAACTCCCGAGCTTAAAGAGCTTAATGCCAAAATCGAAGAGCTTTCGGCGAAAAAGGATTCCGCCGTTGATTCTCAGGATTTCGAAACCGCCGCTCATTTAAGAGACGAAATCAAGTCCCTTGAAGAAAAAAGAGAAAATCTTAAAAAGAACGCCTGCGAAGAAGGCACCTACGGTACAGTTACACCCGAAAGCATTGCCGAAATTCTTTCTTCTTGGACGGGAATTCCGGTTTCTCAGATGACCGAGGAAGAATCGCAAAGACTTTTAAAGCTTGAAGACGAGCTTCATAAGAGACTTATAGGTCAGGAACAGGCGGTAAGCGCGGTATCGAGAGCGATAAGAAGAGGCAGAGTAGGTCTTAAGGACCCGAAAAGACCGATTGGCTCATTTATCTTCTTAGGTCCTACGGGCGTCGGCAAAACCGAGCTTTGCAAGGCTCTTGCGGAAGCAATGTTCGGCAGTGAAAATCTTATGATAAGACTTGATATGTCCGAATATATGGAAAAGCATACGGTTTCAAGGCTTGTAGGCTCGCCCCCCGGATATGTCGGCTTTGAAGAGGGCGGACAGCTTACCGAGCAGGTCCGCAGACATCCTTATTCCGTAGTTTTGTTCGATGAAATCGAAAAGGCTCATCCCGATGTTTTCAATATGCTTTTGCAGATTCTTGACGACGGTGTTCTTACCGATTCGCAGGGCAGAAAGGTTGACTTTAAAAACACGGTTATAATAATGACCTCGAATATCGGAGCAAGACTTATAACCGAGAAGAAAGTAAACTTCGGCTTCGGCGATTTCAAGGATAACGAGGAAAACAAGAATATCAAGGAAACCGTACTTGCGGAGCTTAAAAACACCTTCAGACCCGAATTTTTAAACCGTGTCGATGATATAATCGTATTCAACAAGCTTACAAAGGACGAAATCAAGCAAATTGCAAAGAATATGCTTAATAACCTTTCAATGAGGCTTGAGGATCTTAATATCACCGTTTCCTTTGATGATGAGGTTGTCGAAAAGATAAGCGAAAAGGGCTTTGACGATATTTACGGTGCAAGACCTCTCCGCAGAACCATTCAGACCGACATTGAGGACGCTTTAAGCGAAAAAATTCTTGACGGCAGTATAAAGAACGGCGACAAGGTAAAATGCCGCTTAAATAAAGAAAACGACGAATATATTTTCGAAAAAGAATAACAGCTTTTGCCCTGACGCCTTAAAATAAGGCGTCAGGGCTTTTCCGTATTGACTTAAAAGATAAAATATAATAAAATAATAAATAAGTATTTAATTTCACCCGAAAACATATATTTTAAGGATATGTTTTTTGAGGTGATTGGATGAAGCTTAAAAAAAGAGTTATTTTATCCCTGTCTTTTTTATGCGCCGCGGCATTACTTGCGGTTATCGGCTCTGTCGGTGGAAGACTTTATAAAAACACTTCGGCAAAAAAGGATGATATTAAAACCGTTATTATAGACAGCGGTCACGGAGGATATGACGGGGGAGCGGTAGCCGAGGACGGAACCGTTGAAAAAAATATAAATCTTATGATTGCTTTAAAATTGAGGGATATTTTTGAATTCAACGGTTACCGAGTTGTTATGACCAGAACCGAGGATGTGGATACAGACGATTCGGATTCCGATAAATACAGCAAAAGGGGCGACCTTGAAAACAGGCTTGCGCTTATGAAAAAATATCCCGATTCGATATTTTTAAGTATCCATCTTAATAAATTCACCTCAACTAAAGCTTCAGGCGCTCAGGTGTTTTATGCGCCTGATTTTGAAGAGGCAAAGGAGCTCGGAGCCTGTATTCAAAAATCGCTTAAAGATTTAATTCAGAACTATAACAACAGAGTAATTAAAAAGGGAACAAAATCAACCTATCTGCTTTATAACGCAAAGGTTACCGCCGTTATTATTGAATGCGGATTTATCAGTAATTTAAACGAGCTCAAATTGCTCAAAACCGAAGAATATCAGTCTAAGCTTGCCTTTGCGATATTCTGCGGAACAGAAAATTATTTTTCCGAAACGAAAGGACGATAAAAATTGTCAGCAAAAACAAAAAGTGTCTTTATTTGTAATGAATGCGGCTATGAAAGCGCAAAATGGACGGGTCAATGCGGCGGATGCGGCGCTTGGAATACTATGGAAGAGCATTTAATAAGCACCGCAAAAAAGACAACTGCCGCAACCACTGCTGTGGGCTCTTATAAAATCGAAAAGGGCAGCTCGCTTTCTCAGATAGACGCTAAGAACGAGCCTCGCTTTATAACCGGAATAAGCGAGCTTGACAGGGTCCTCGGCGGCGGAATAGTAAAGGGGTCGGTAATTCTTTTAAGCGGCGACCCCGGTATAGGAAAATCAACGATTCTTTTACAGGTCTGCAATTCCTTTAAGGACGATAAAAACATTCTTTATGTTTCGGGCGAGGAGTCTCCCGTGCAGATAAAAATAAGAGCGGACAGGCTCGGAGTAAAAGGAGACAATACCACCGTTATTTCGCAGACCGATACTCAGACTGTTTGCGAATATATAAATCAAATGAGACCCGATATTGTTATGATAGACTCTATTCAGACTATGCAGATTCCCGAGCTTACATCATGTGCAGGAAGTATAGTACAGGTAAGAGAGTCGGCAAATCTTCTTTTAAAAACAGGCAAGAGCCTTGATATTCCGATATTTATCGTAGGCCATGTAAATAAAGGCGGAGATATCGCAGGTCCTAAGGTTTTAGAGCATATTGTCGATACTGTTCTTTATTTTGAGGGCGAAAGAAACCAGTCGTACAGAATACTCAGAGCCGTTAAAAACCGTTTCGGCTCAACCAATGAAATCGGCGTTTTTGAAATGACGCAATCTGGACTGAGCGTTGTTGAAAATCCGTCCGCTATGATGCTTTCGGGAAGAATTTCAAGCGTTTCGGGAGGCTGTATAACATGCGTTATGGAAGGCACAAGACCGATTTTAGCAGAGGTACAGGGGCTTGTAACCTCAACAGGCTTCGGAAATCCGAGAAGAATGGCTACGGGCTTTGACTATAACCGTCTTAATTTATTGCTTGCGGTTCTTGAAAAAAGATTAGGACTTTATTTTTCAAACTTTGATACTTATCTTAATATTGTCGGCGGAATGAGGATTGACGAGCCTGCGGCAGATCTTGCGGTGTGTATGTCGCTTGTTTCGGGACTTAGAGATATTCCTATCGACGAGCATACAGTCTGCTTCGGCGAGGTAGGATTATCGGGAGAGATAAGAAGCGTTCCGAGAATAAAAGCGAGAATTAACGAGGCGGCAAGACTCGGCTTTAACAAATGTATTATCCCTAAAAGCTGTATGAGAACGCTTATTGATTATAAACCGAAGGATATCGAAATTATTCCTGTTAGAAACTTAAAAGATGCAATAAGCTACATAGTGTGACAGAAAATCACTGTCACACTTATTTTTTTCTTGCAAAAAAGCCCGAAATATGTTAGAATAGCAACATATTATTTGTTTTATGGGGGTTTATTATGAGTTCGGCTGATATATGCACGCTTATTGCAATCGTTCTTTACTTAGTAGGAATGCTTTTGGTAGGCGCATATTATTCAAAGAAAAATAAAAATTCCACCGACTTTTATCTCGGCGGAAGAAAGCTAGGGCCTTTGGTTACAGCGATGAGCGCGGAGGCATCCGATATGAGCGCGTATCTGCTTATGGGTATTCCCGGGCTTACGCTTATGTGCGGACTTGCAGAGGCTACATGGACTGCGATAGGACTTGCTATCGGAACCTATCTTAACTGGTTGTTTGTAGCAAAGCGTTTAAGAAAGTATTCCGAAAGAATTGATGCGGTAACAGTTCCTGAGTTTTTCTCAAAGAGATTTAACGATAAAAAATGTATGCTTTCTGTAATTGCGGCAATCGTTATTATAATTTTCTTTGTTCCTTATACCGCTTCGGGATTTTCCGCATGCGGAAAGCTTTTTTCAAGCATGTTCGGAATGAATTATAAAACCGCTATGATTTTAAGCGCAATTGTTATAGTGGGTTACTGCACTCTCGGCGGTTTTCTTGCCGCTTCGATTACTGACCTTATTCAGAGCATAGTTATGACTATAGCTTTGTTTGTAGTTCTCGGATTGAGCGAGGGAATAATAGGCGGTTTTGATAAGATATTTGATACCGCAAAGAATATGACGGGTTATTTTGACCTGTTCAAGGGCTTTGATGTTGCGGCAGGAAAAACCGGCAGCTTTGGCGGATTTTCGGTTATAACAACCCTTGCATGGGGCTTGGGATATTTCGGAATGCCTCATATTCTTTTGAGATTTATGGCTATTGACGACCCGAAGAAATTAAAAACCTCAAGAAGAATTGCATCTGTTTGGGTTGTAATTTCATTGGGAATTGCGGTTTTAATCGGTGTTGCGGGACTTTCGCTTGTCAATGCCGGAATTATCAAGGAATATGCCGACGCGTCTGCCGCGGAATCCATAATCGTTGACATTTCGAGATTTTTATCTACACGCGGATTTATTCCGGCGTTTATCGCAGGTATTTTTATTTCTGGAATTCTTGCTTCTACAATGTCTACTGCCGATTCTCAGCTTATTGCGGCTTCTTCGAGTGTTACAAAGGATATTCTTGTCAATACCTTTAAGGTTAAGCTTTCGGAGAAAAAAGAAATGGTTATAGCAAGACTCAGCGTTATTGCAATTTCTTTTGTAGCTGTTTTGCTTGCCCTTAATCCCAACGGCTCTGTTTTCAGAATAGTTTCCTTTGCATGGGCAGGCTTCGGCGCCGCTTTCGGGCCTATTATGCTTTTCTCGCTGTTCTTCAAAAGAACAACAAAATGGGGCGCGCTTGCGGGAATGCTCAGCGGAGGAGCAATGGTATTTATCTGGAAATTCCTTATTTCAAGGCTCGGCGGAATATTTAAGATTTATGAGCTTTTGCCGGCATTTATAATAAGCTGTATTTTTATTCTTGTTGTAAGTTTGCTTACATCAAAACCCGAAAAAGAGGTTACCGATATTTTCGACGAAATCAAGGCTTCGGTTAAAGAATAATTGGTTTTAAAGCTGTCCGTATTAAAAACGGACGGCTTTTTTCAAAATATTTTAAATTTCGGCATAAAGTTGTTTTACTTTTTGCGTTTCTTGTGGTAAAATATATTATATATGTGAGGAAAGGACGGGGAGAAACATTTTGAATCTGTTGCAGATGAAATATGCGGTTTGTGTTGCGCAGACTCATTCTATAAATGAAGCGGCTCGCCGTCTGTATGTCGGACAGTCGGCACTGAGCCGAGCTATCAAGGAGCTTGAAGCGAGTCTTGGCGTTGTTTTGTTTGACAGGAGCGCTAAAGGAATGACCCTTACCGACGACGGAGAAATATTTATCAAATATGCTAAGACCATACTTGAAAAGGTAGACACCGTCGAAAATATGTTTAAGGATAAGGACGCGCAAAAGCTTCACTTTTCCTTGTCGGGTCCGAGAGCAAGCTATATTTCCTCGGCGTTCACCGAATTTTCTGCGGAGCTAAGCCATGAGGATAATTCCGAGGCGATTTACAGAGAAACAAATTCAATGCGAACGCTTAAAAATATTTTGCAGGATAATTATAAGCTCGGAATAATCAGATATGCGGAAATTTATGATAAATATTATAAATCTCTTTTCGATGAAAAAAATCTCAATAATGAGCTTGTCTGCAAATTCAGGTACAGATTAGCCGTCAGCGAAAGCTCTCCGCTTTTAAAAAAAGAAAATATAAGTGCGGAGGATTTGAAATCTTTGACGGAAATTTCACATGCTGACCCGTATGTTCCTTCAATTCCGTTTGCCGAGGTTAAGAAAGAGGAACTGCCCGAAAATGCGAAAAACAGAATTTTTGTGTTCGAAAGGGCAAGTCAGTTTGAGCTTTTGTCCTCAAATACAAACACATTTATGTGGGTTTCTCCGCTTCCCGAGGAGCTTAGAAGAAGATACCGAATTAAGGAAATTGTTTCCGATCTTAATAAAAAGGTTTATAAGGATGTCCTTATATTTAAAAAGGACTATTCGCTTTCATCGCTTGATAAAAAATTCATTGAAAAATTGGTTTTTAAAAAGCGTGAAATAATCGGTAATTCACTGTAGCCGAGCCTGTCAAACTCGGCAATACCGATATGAAAAAAACGCAATATACAAATAATTATAATTTTGATAAAATTATAACAGAAATACTAAGGAGGAATAAGCTTTGAATCTTGATAGGATCATTGCTGTAAGAAACAACAAAACACTTTACCGTGACGGCGACCGCTGTCTTAAGGTCTTTTGCGAGGGATATTCGAAGGCAGATGTTTTAAACGAGGCTTTAAATCAGTCAAGAATGGAAGAAGCGGGACTAAATGTTCCAAAAATTCTTGAGGTCACTTCAATTGACGGAAAATGGGCTATAGTTTCCGAATTTATTTCGGGTAAAACTCTTTCTCAGCTTATTAAGGCCGAGCCTGAAAAAACCGAGGAATATATGTCCCTTTTTATCGAGCTTCAAAAAGAACTGAGCTTAAAGACCTGTCCGGGGTTGAGTATGCTTAAGGATAAAATGAATTACAGAATTTGTAATACGGATCTTCCAGCCACCGTTAGATTTGATTTACATACAAAGCTTAATAATATGCCTAAGCACAGCAAGGTATGCCACGGCGATTTTTACCCCACAAATGTTGTTATTTCCGATAAGGATAATAAGCCGTATTTTCTTGATTGGTCCCATGCGGCATTAGGCAATGCGTCCGCGGACGCTGCAAGAACTTATATTCTGTTCATTGCAAACGGCAGGGAGGACCTTGCAAAAATTTATCTTGATTTATACAGCAAAAAAATCGGTACGGATATGAACTACTTAAATAAGTGGATTCCTATTGTTGCCGCTTCTCTTAGCTCAACCGCAAATGAGGAAGAGAAAAAAATATTGCTTTCAATGGTTAAATAACAGTACAACACGGTCGGTTTCCGCCAGCCGCAAAGGAAAACCGGTCATAAAAAATTTCTGCGGCAGTTAGGAGAATTTTTGTGAAAATAACAGTATGTATCGGCTCTTCATGTCATATTAAGGGTTCAAGACAGGTAGTAGAAAAGCTTCAGGAATTGATTAAAGATAAAAATCTTTCCGATAAAGTCGACCTTTCGGGAACCTTCTGCATGGGCAAATGTCAGCAGGGAGTCTGTGTAACGGTAGACGGCGAGTTTTTCTCTGTCGACCCTGAAACCGTTACAGAGTTTTTTGAAGAAAACGTCTTAAAAAAGGTTGGATAAATAATTGATGATAGTTCAGATCTGCGTCGGTTCGGCATGCCATATAAAGGGTTCGGAAAAAATTGTCGAGCTGTTTCAGAACGCAATTGCAAAAAACGGTCTTGAGGACGAAATAACCTTAGCCGGCAGCTTCTGCACAGGAAGATGTAACCGAGAGGGTGTTACGGTTACTGTAGACGATGAGGTTTATACCGGCTTGACTCCCGAAAAATTTGACAAATTTTTCGAAGAAAAGATTTTAAAAAACATTTCTTCAGAAAGGAACTGAGATAAATGGATTGCCTGACTCTGAAAAAATCGAATTGTAAAAATTGCTATAAGTGTATCAGGCACTGTCCCGTAAAATCAATTCGTTTTTCCGGAAATCAAGCCTATATTATCGGAAATGAATGTATTTTGTGCGGTCAGTGCTTTGTAGTATGTCCGCAGGATGCAAAGCAAATTGTAAGCGAAACCGAAAAGGTCAAGGTTTTGCTACAGTCCGGCGAGCCTGTAATAGTCAGTCTCGCTCCTTCCTTTGCCGCCAATTATGAGGGCGTGGGAATTGCTTCAATGAGAGCCGCGCTTAAAAAACTCGGATTTTTTGATGTTGAGGAAACTGCAATCGGAGCAACAATAGTCAAGCGCGAATATGAAAGAATGATAAACGAAAAAAACAGAGATATTATCATTTCTTCCTGCTGTCATTCCGTAAATCTGCTTATTCAGAAATATTTTCCCGAAGAGCTTGGCTTTTTGGCTGATGTTTTATCTCCCATGCAGGCTCACTGCACCGATATTAAAGCCCGAATTCCGAAAGCTAAAACTGTTTTCATAGGTCCTTGTGTAGCGAAAAAGGATGAGGCTTCGCATTATGAAGGAATTGTTGACGCGGTTTTGACATTTGACGAGCTTACCGAATGGCTTAAAGAAGAAAATATAGCTTTTGAAAATACAGAGGATACCGATGAGGGAGGAATAGAGCGCTTTTTTCCGACTACGGGCGGTATTTTAAAAACTATGGATACTAAGTCCTCGGGCTATACATATATGGCTGTTGACGGCGTTGATAACTGCATAGCCGCTCTTAAGGACATTCAAAACGGTAATGTTCATAAATGCTTTATAGAAATGTCGGCTTGTGCAGGTAGCTGTATCGGCGGACCTGTTATGGAAAAATTCCACCGATCGCCTGTAAAGGATTATTCCGCGATATTTAATTTTGCGGGGAAAAACGATTTTCCCGTTTCTCAGCCCGAGCCCGACGATCTTGTAAAAGTATTTGAAAAAATCAGCCATAAGTTGCAGATGCCGTCCGAAAGCGAAATTACGGAAGCTTTAAAGCAAATGGGAAAGGTTAAGCCGTCCGATGAGCTTAACTGTGGCTCCTGCGGTTACGATACCTGCCGTGAAAAGGCGATAGCTATCTGTCAGGGAAAAGCAGAGGTATCAATGTGTCTTCCGTTCCTTAAGGACAAGGCGGAAAGCTTTTCAGATACGATTGTCAGGAACACTCCTAACGGACTTATCGTTTTAAACGAAAAGCTTGAGGTTCAGCAGATAAACAGAGCCGCTCTTCGAATTCTTAATATCCGTTATGCTTCGGATGTTTTGGGCGGTCAGGTTGTAAGAATTATGGACCCGTCCGATTTCCTTTCGGTTCTGAGCAAAAACAGGAACATTCATAATAAAAGGGTATACCTTGCGGAATATGAAAAATATGTTGAGGAAACTGTTCTTTACGATAAGGAATACAGACTGCTCGTATGTATTCTCCGTGATGTTACCGATGAGGAAATGCAGCGCGAAAAGAAAGAAAGCATAAGCAAGCAGACGGTTGAAATTGCCGATAAGGTTGTCGATAAGCAAATGCGAATCGTTCAGGAAATTGCTTCCTTGCTCGGAGAAACAGCCGCAGAAACAAAAATTGCTTTAACTAAATTAAAGGAGTCGATCAGCGATGAATAATCTTTGTGCTGATATCGGCTGGAAAAGTATAAATCATGAGGGCGAGCAGCTGTGCGGCGACCATGTTGACATAATCGAACAAAACGAAAATTCAACGGTTATCGTCCTTGCGGACGGCTTGGGCAGCGGCGTTAAAGCAAGCATTCTTTCAACGCTCACTTCGAAAATCATTTCAACAATGATTGCCGAGGGACTTCCTCTTGAGGACTGCGTTTCAACGATTGCCGCAACCTTACCGATATGTTCCGTAAGAGGGGTTGCTTATTCGACCTTTACGATAATTCACCTGATAAATAATTCGCTTGCAGAAATTATTCAGTATGATAATCCGCAGGTGATTATTATAAGAGACAGCGAAATTTACGATTATCCGAAAACCGAGCTGAGTATCGGCGGAAAAACGATTTATAAATCCGAAATCAGCCTTACGGAGGGTGATGTTTTCATTGCCATGAGCGACGGCTGTCCTCATGCGGGAATAGGAATAGCTTTTAATTTCGGCTGGAAAAGGGAAGATATAGCGCAGTTTATGCTGTCGATATCCGATGTCGGATATACCGCAAAAACTCTTTCGACAATGCTTATTGACGAATGCAATAAGCAATACGGCTATCACCCCGGTGACGATGCGACCGCCTGCGTTATAAGGATAAGAAAGCGCGAGCCGATGAATATTCTTTTCGGACCTCCCAGAAATCCTGACGACTGCGACAGAATGATGTCCCTGTTCTTTTCAAAAGAGGGAAAGCATATTGTCTGCGGAGGAACAACCTCGAAAATTGCCGCCAAATATTTGGGCAAGACAGTTAAAACATCACTTAATTTTGAAAGAAGCGATGTTCCGCCGATTGCCGAGATTGAGGGAGTCGATTTGGTAACAGAGGGTGTTATAACCATAAATAAGGTTATTGAATATGCAAAGGACGCTTTGGACAAGAACGAGCTTTATGAGCATTGGAGCTTCAGCCGAGACGGCGCTTCTCTTATTTGCAGACTTCTTTTTGAAGAAGCAACCGATATCAATTTCTTTGTCGGCAGAGCCGTAAATCCTGCGCATCAGAATCCCGATCTGCCAATCAATTTCAATATCAAAATGAACCTTGTTGAAGAATTGTCCGACTGTCTTAAAAAAATGGGCAAGCGAATCAAGGTAAGTTATTTTTAAAGGAGAAAAACGATGCATAAATTTGATACTAAGGTGCAGCATCTTAAATATAAGGTTTTAAGAGAGGTTGCGAGACTTGCATGGAATGATACACTGCTTGAAAACATTCTTGATATTCCGAAAATTATAGTCCCCGGAAACACTCCGACCATGCGTTGCTGCGTTTATAAGGAAAGAGCGATTTTAAGCGACAGAGTAAGACTTGCCATGGGCGGAAATGCCGACAACCCGAATGTTATCGAGGTTATCGAAACCGCTTGCGACGAATGTCCTATGGGCGGATATGAGGTTACAAACGCCTGCCGAGGCTGTCTTGCCCACAGATGTGAGGACGCTTGCCGTTTCGGAGCAATAACCTTTGATGAAAACCATGTCGCTCATATTGATAAGTCAAAATGTAAGGAATGCGGAGCATGCTCAAGAGTTTGTCCTTATACAGCTATTATCAGCCGCCGCAGACCGTGCGAAAACGCCTGCAAAATTAAGGCGATAACCATGAATGAGAACAAAGCCGCCGCAATTGATAATTCAAAATGTATTTCCTGCGGCGCGTGTGTTTATCAGTGTCCTTTCGGAGCTATAAGCGATAAATCATATATACTTGACGCTATTGATATAATCAAGAAGAGCAAGAACAATACCGAATATAAGGTTTTTGCGGTAGTTGCTCCTTCAATTTCGAGTCAGTTCAAATATGCTAAACTCGGACAGGTAGTTACAGGCTTAAAGCAGCTCGGTTTCCATACTGTTGTCGAGGCGGCTTTGGGCGCCGATATGGTTGCCGATAAGGAGTGTATGGAGCTTGCCGAAAAAGGCTTTTTAACCAGCTCCTGCTGTCCGGCATTCGTAAATTATATTGAAAAGTCATTCCCCGATTTAAAGCAATATGTTTCGCATAATTTCTCGCCGATGGCGGAAATTGCAAAGTACATAAAAGAGCATGAGGCACCCTGCAAGGTCATTTTCATCGGACCCTGCACCGCAAAGAAGGCAGAAGTCAAAAAGGACAGCGTTAAGCCCTATGTAGATGTTGCTATGACATTTGAAGAGCTTCAGGCACTCTTTGACAGCAAGGACCTTGATATTACTTCTCTTGAAGAGGGCACGCTTGATAATGCTTCTTATTTCGGAAGAATTTTCGCTCGCTGCGGTGGACTTTCGGACGCTGTAGCTGAGGGATTAAAGGAACACGGAATTGAAGACTTTGAGCTTAAGGCATGCTCTTGCGACGGAATTGAGGCATGCAGAGTTGCACTTCTTAAGAAAAGCAAAAATCTGCTTGACGCTAACTTTATCGAAGGCATGGCATGCGTTGGAGGCTGTATAGGCGGAGCAGGCTGTCTTACACACGGCGAAAAGAATAAAGCCGAGGTCGATAAGTACGGCAAAGAAGCTCTTGAAAAGACCATAAGCGACGCAATTTCGGTTTTAAAATAAATAAGCTATAAAAAATCTTCGTTTCAAAGAATGAAACGAAGATTGAGAGTGTCGAAAAAGTCGACACTCTCTTGGACGGGAATGCCGTTCGCTCGAA
>ERZ808242.1070-NODE-1070-length-16957-cov-17.701455_pt1 | contig 16957 bp, 7 predicted proteins | sample MGYA00521244_ERZ808242 | MGnify/ENA primary metagenome ERZ808242 (study PRJEB31516, sample SAMN03275573) | gut metagenome | biome: mammalia-associated habitat; material: feces | host: Papio cynocephalus | place: Kenya | collected 2012-07-27 ... | reverse complement strand
GGCCTGCGCTCGACTTTGTCGCTTGCGTCAGCAAGAAAGGCCAAAAGTACATAGCTCAGGGCAAGCGAAGCGGCGCCCTGGGTTAGCACGTCCGACGCAACTACGCCCTGTAAGGGCAAAAGTATTCATAATCAGCATGTCTGCCGTACCTCGAATGTCTTATCACTGACAAGAGTTCCCACGTCCCAGGGAAAGGCCTGATAACATGAACCCATCCTTTGCGAAACTGCCAAAACCGCACATTAGGCTGCCACCACAGAAGGAGTTTCCCGGTAGGGCATCTTCGGGCAACGACCTCAGGCAGAACAAAGGCGTCTCGCAAGATAATTTTGAACGAGAAGCATAGCCCGTATTGATATTTTCTGTAATTTTGCGCTTGGATGTTGTCAATGACAACATAAGCCTTTCGCAGAAGAGACTTTTTGTGGTCAACACATATGAAGCCCGGACAACAGAGACTGGCAACTTGCCCCACCAAATAACCATAAACCCATAACCGCAAGCATGAAACAACTACTCCTGACCTTCACCACCATGGCCGCAGCCTTAAGCGCCTCCGCCCAAAGCCAGCCGGCAGTCAACCAGTACGTCTCACCCGCCCCCATTAAGGTGAACCAAGTAGGCTACTACAGCCAAGGCGAGAAGATAGCGACCATAGAGCCGAGGGCAAGGGCCAAGACCTTTGCCATCAAGGACCAGGCGGGCAGGACCGTATGGAAAGGCAAGGCTGTCGCCATCAAGAAGTCGCCCTTCGCTGACGTGACACGACAAGAGATCGACTTCTCAACGCTGACCACGCCGGGCACCTATATCCTCAAGGCAAGTAACTATCAACAATCCATCACCATCTCCGCCCATCCCTACAAGGAAGCGCTCAAAGCTGCCATCAAGGCTTTCTACCTGCAGCGGTCCGGCATGGAAATAGAGAAGAGATACGCAGGCGCATATGCCCGTCCCGCTGCCCACATGGACACGGTGGTCAAGATACACCCGTCGGCCGCGTCGGCAGGAAGAGCAGCGGGAGACATCATCTCCTCACCCAAGGGGTGGTACGACGCCGGCGACTACAACAAGTATGTCGTCAACTCATCATTCGCCATAGGCATGATGCTCCAATCCTACGCGCTGAACAAGGATTACCTCAACACCATCAAGGTGAACATCCCCAACAACACCAACGCTCCAGATCTCCTGGAGGAAATCATGTACAACTTAGAGTGGATGCTCACCATGCAAGACCCGTCAGACGGAGGTGTGTACCACAAGCTCACTACGCCCAACTTTGAGAGTTTCGTGATGCCCCAGGACTGCCACCAGACACGCTATGTGGTGCAGAAGAGCACGCCTGCAACCCTCGACTTCGCCGCGACGATGGCCATGGCCGCAAGAGCTTACAGCCCATTCCCACAACACACGGCCTTCTGCCAGCAAGCCCGGCAAGCCGCTGAACGCGCCTATGCCTGGGCAGTGAGAAATCCGGCACGCTATTATGACCAGGAGGACATCAACAGCAAATACGTACCGGCCATCAACACCGGAACCTATGGTGATGACAAAGCAGAAGACGAGTTTTTCTGGGCAGCCACCGAGCTGTACCTCACTACAGGAGAAAAGGCATACCTTGAGCAAGCCAAGCTATTTGCACCTGACAAGTTCACCATCCCGGCCTGGGGAGATGTGGCAGGACTGGGCATCTTGGAATGGCTTAACCAGGAGCTCACCGGCTCTCCGATGGCCAAGGATTTCGACACATCGAAGTTTAAGCAATCACTCAAGAAACAGTGTGACGATGACATCCAGTCCCTCTCCACTTCCCCGTTCCACTCAGTGTTCGGCAATAAGGCAAGCGACTTCATCTGGGGCAGCAATTCCGAGAAATGCGCAGGGCGAGGCATCGCCCAGATGTATGAGTACGCTCTGTCAAATCACAACCCATCCTACAAGGAGGCTGCACGCAGCGCCATCGACTGTCTCTTTGGAAGAAACGCCACAGGATATTGCTACCTGACAGGGTTCGGGACCCAAAAAGTGATGCATCCCCACCACCGCATCTCAGCCGCGGATGGCATAGGCGACCCACTGCCAGGACTCCTCGCAGGCGGCGCTAATGCCGGCAAGCAAGATGCAGCAAGCGTTCCGCCATACCCGTCACCGTCACCCGACGAGGCCTACCAGGACAATGAGGGCAGCTATGCTTCCAATGAGATTGCCATCAACTGGAACGCCTATCTCGTGGCGTTACTGGGATGGATGCATTAAAGCCAACTCAAGTTGAGACAGCACAGGCTAAGCCTGTGCAAGCGAACGAGGCACATACGCTCCGGCAGAGCGTTCTCCTTGTCTTGTTCCCGTCTGTAATTTCACACTAAGTGACGGTGAAAAAATAAATTGGTATGATTTGAGCCTCATATTTTTGAGCTATTTTTCTCACTCAAAGAGGGAGTATAGCGGGCTATACGACCGATGAGAGGGAGGAAAAGAGCCAAAAAGATGAGGCTGGAACCATCTCTGCATATGATAGAATTCTCTCTCAAATCGTACCAAGTTATTTTTTCATCGTCACTAAGCCCGTGTGCAAGAAATAAAAAAAGACAAGGTCAGATGGCCATGAGCAATGCCGCTACAATGGTCTTGAATTGCTCACGCCATGACGGTTCGGCAGCAAGTCCCGCGTCGTCCAACTGCTGCTTGATCTTGTTCTCGACGACATAACGGCTCAGCCTCGAGGCAAAAGCATCGTTGGAGAGCAAGATCCACAGTTCCTCATCCAGGTAGGCATAGTCCACGTTGCGCTCCATCCACAGACGTGTGGGTGAAGCGGTCGTCAGGCTGCCATGCCCTTTCCACGACAAGTGCCAAAACCCATCGGTCTGCAAGTAATAGAAAGGATACTGCAAGGGCGTGAGGTGTGTCTGCCGGCCCTGGACGAAATAGTGTCTGAACAAATCCTCATAAATCTCATTCAACTGGTCAAAGTCAAACCGGTTGGAGGTGAAAACACCGTCGCGCATCCCCTTGATGACCGACAGGATCAAGATGGGCTTGGCGATGATGCGCACGCCGTCATGTCCGCGTGTGCTGCATTGCCTCATGCGCTCCATCACCTGCTCATAATGGTCCAAGGCGGCCTCATAGTTGAAAAAACGTATTACCTTTCCCATATCCTACCCTTGTTTGTATAGAATGGGCCGCATCTAAGCGTTGCCACGCTCAATCGTCCTTCCGGCCGGCCGACAGTATGGGCGATGCGGCGCCGGGTGCTACAGCATCCACCACGACGGGCAGTTGCTGCTCTTTCCACAGCAAGATGCCGCCTTTCATGTCGACCACACGCAAGCCGTCATGCTGCAAGCGCAGGGCGGCGGCATGGCTGCGGCGTCCGCTACGACAATAGATATAATAGGTGTGAAGGGTGTCGAGGTCGTTCGCCCCCTGGGCAAAGGCCGTCTGGTTGAGCCAGTCGAGGTTGACGGCACCGGCCAAGTGCCCTTCGGCAAACTCCGACGGGGTGCGCACGTCGAGGAGCAGGGCGGTGGTGTCGGCTTGCATCGCCGCGCGGAAATCCTTCGGCGCAAGCACCCTCACCGTGTCTTGCGCGGCACATGGGCACAGCCCCAGCCAGGCGAGAAGCGATAATATCATGTGTTTCATATCGGCAAAGATACGGATTATTTGCGAGAAAGCAGACTCCATGGCCATAAAAAAACGGCCGACACGCGAGGTGCGATCCCATGGAGACCGCTGGTCACTCCCGGCATCGGGAAGGCCCCCTGACGGTCTCTTCGCCCCACGGAAGACCCAAAAGGAAAAAGGCAGGTGCCGCAGCCCGGGAAAGACTGTCGACACCTGCCTTTATCATGATCATTTTCGAGGTGGAGATTGACAGGATCCACCTACTGGAAATCGCGCTATGCAAGCGCCATCAGAGAGTTACTTCACGATGACCTTCTTGCCGTTCTGGATGACCACACCCTTGTAGCTCTTGCCCACCTGCTGGCCAGCGAGGTTGTAGACGGGCTTGGTGTAGTCGACCGCGCCCTTGGCGGCGGTGCTGACGCCCTGGATGCCGGCGGCCTCTCCGCTGAGGAAGATGGCAGGTTCCGCTGACTCGTACTGCAGGTAAGCGGCACCCTGGGGCACCACAGCGCCCTCGACAGAGGTGAAGTAGGTGTTATACTCATCCGTGGTCAGCGTCCAAGCCTTGCCCACGCTGTCGGCAGAGACGGTGAAGGCAGCCTCATCGGTGGCCACCAGGAGGTTACCCTCGACGGCGGCGGCCGTCTCGACAGGCGTCAGCGTGTAGGTGCCCTCGGCAGCCTGCAGAAGCAGACCCGTGCCCGCGGGAGCCTCAGCGACCTGTGACAGGTCGGCGACACCCTCGGTGACACCCGTCACAGCGTAAGCCTTCAAGTCAGGCACGTCGGCGAAGTTGAGCGCACGCTTGTAGCTGAAGGTGGCATAGCCCGTCTTGTCGATGGTGACGGTGATGGGCTTGATGGCCAGCGCAAAGTCGTGCCCGGCATCAACATCGGTGTTGACCGACACGGTGTCGGAGAGATAGAACTCACCCGTGGTGTCGACGGCGCAGATGGCATAGGTGCTGTCGGCCTTGAGGTCGGCAAACGCATAGCGACCCTCGGCATCGGTGAAGACGCTGTCCTTCACATTGTCAACGGTGGTGTACTCCACGAGCACGCCCTCAAGCGGCGTGTCGCCCCACTTCACCTGTCCGTAGACCTTCACGTCGGGCTTGCTGAGCTCGATGGCGGCCAGGGTGGTGTCGGTCTCGACGAAGACCGAGTCGGCATAAGTGTTGAACTTATCAGCCTCAACCTTCACCTCATAAGCCACGCCAGCCTTGATGTCGGCCACAGAGTAGACACCCTCGTCGGTGGTGGTGGCGGTGTAGCTGAGCTCGCCACTGGTGAGCGACACGGTGGCGCCAGCCACAGGAGCGTCGCGATAGACGACCGTTCCGGCCACGGTGGCGGTGGTCTTCTTCAGCGTGATGTTGCGCACCACCGAGTCAGCCAGGCTGACGCCCTCCTCCGTGTAAGGCTCATAGCCCTCGGCGCTGACGGTGAGCGTGTAGGTCTTGTCGGTCTGGATGACCGGCACGTCGTAAGCACCCTCGGCATCGGTCTTGCCCGAGTAGATCACGTCGTCGCTGGTGAGCGTCACGGTGGCATCAGCCACGGCAGCGTCGCCACTCGTCACCACACCGGTGATGGCCGTTGGCTCCTTCTGGATGGAGAAGGTCACGACAGGCGTGTACTTGCTCGACCAAGACGATCCCGTGCCGCTCTTGTAGTTGGCTGTGGAGTAGTTGGCGTCAACGGGATACTTCACGTTGACATAGTTGCCGGCATCGCTCTTCACGTAGGTGTAGAAGCGGATGGCCGACGTGCCGTCCCACACGAGCGCCTCGGGCAAGGTGGCGTTGGTGACAAACTCGCCACCGTCGGTAAAGTCGACATCATCACCATCGATGAGGGTGACGGTGGTCAGGGCGTCCAGTCCCTCGCCCGCAACATAGCTGTCCGCATCGACGAGGCCGTAGGCCAAGGTCTGGTGGAGCTGCTTCACGGTCTTGGTGGAGCTGGGCACGCCGGTAAACGACACGCCCGCGATCTTGTCGCCAGCCTTCAGGCCAAACTGGGTGAGCATCTCCGGCGTGTAGATGAAGTCGCAGAGACCGCCCTGGGCATTGTCGGCATAGTTGAGGTAGAACACCTCGTTGCCTTCCTTTGAGCTCTCAGCGCCGATGACCAGCTCACTCACGGCCTTCTCCTCCGCGACAGTCACGTCGACGGTGTCGGTGGCGAGGGTGTAGCCATCGGTGAGGTTCTTCAGCTGCGCATAGACCTTGACAAGTCCTGCGGCATGAGGCGTGTAAGCGAGGTCGAAGGTCTGCTCGGCGCCGGCAGCGATGTCGGCAGTCTGTGCAGCAGCCACCGAGTCGCCATTGGCAAAGAGGGTGACGGCGTACGAGCCGGCAGCCTCAGCCTCGGTGTTGAGGTTCTTCACGGTGAGCTGGGCCTCATACTTGTTGTTGACCACAGCCACGCTGGGCAACTTCTTGCTGGTGGTCATGAGGTCGTGAGCCACGGCCACACGCTCGAAGCCATAGATGTTGTCCACACAGGTGTAACCGGCTCCGAAGCCGATGTAATAGTTGCCTGCCGGGATGTTGTCGATGACAAACGTCTTCAGCTTGCCAAAATAATAGGTGCTGCTGACACCGCGCTCCGAGCTCATGTCCTCAGAGGCGATGGTCTTGGCAAGCGTCCAGTGCTGGCGGTCAGTGGAATAGTAGACCTTGAGGTAGACGTCGTCGCCCTCCTGGTAATAGTTGGAGCGCGCCGCATCGACGGTCATCTTCTCGCCCTCTGCCACCTTGAGCAGCGGTGTGACGAGCATACTTTCCTTGCCACGCGAGCCGTTGGAGGCCAGGTAGGGGTTGTCGTTGCCCGTGTAGTCACGCTGGGCGATGCTCCAGCTTTCGCCGAGCACCATGCCTGTCGGCACGTTCTCGTCAGCGAAAGGCTCAAAATACTTAGCGGGGTCGAGCACGGTGCCCGACACGGGGAAGGCGAAGTCGTCTACGCCATCGGCCTTGACCACGACATTGCCGGCGAAGATGCCCGGCACGTCAGTGGTGAGGGTCAGGCAGAACGTGGTGTCCTTGTGGGCAGGCAGGGTGAACGGCATCTCCACATCGGTGGCGAAGCCCTGCGGCACGTCGATGGCCGTCACGGTGAGGGGAGCGGCACCCGTGCTGCGGATGGTGAATTCCTTCTTGGCAGGCTCATTGACCATGCCATAGTCGAAGCTGTCTTCGCTGTCAATGCGTCCGTCGCTGCTGCGCACCTGCATGCCCGGCGCATAGGCCACAGGCTCTATCCACGAACCAAAGCTGGTGGTCAGCGTGAGGTTTTCCATCACGTCATAACGGTTGCGTGAGGGATAGGTGGCATAGTCGACCTCAGCGGTCAGCGTGTCGGTGGCCTGCTCGCCCACCGCCAGCGTCTTGGCAACGGGCATGGTATAGACCACGGCGTTCGACCTGCTGTAGTTGACGATGCTCAGCGAGTAGTTTTCCATGCCGGGTGTCAGTTCCACGTCACCCACGTTGGAGTATTTCACGGCATAAGAGACGGTGAACTTGCCCTCGGCGCTGCAGTCGGGCTCCGACTTGCCGAGGTTGGTCACCTTGTCGACCTTCATGGCCTTGAGCAACTGGATGTCGGCGTTGTCGGCGGCGAAGTTGTCGATGAGGACATTCTCGCCACGGATGCCGATGTAGGCAGGCTCGACCTGCTCGGGGAGGTCCACCTTCACCCACTCATCGGTAGAGAGCGTGGGTGTGGTCTCGAGCGTGATCTCGCTGCCACGCGTGTACTTGGTCCCGTCCTTGGTGACGGTGTAGAACTTGATGGATCCCTTGCTTGCAGTCTGCTTGACATAGATGCTCGAGGCACCCGTGACCAGCGGCGTGACGAGCAGGTCGTTGACCGACTCCTGGTACCAGCCGGAGCCCAACTTCTGCGAGCCAATCTTCAGCGCGCCCGATCCGTCGATGCCGTCCGTGGCGGTGTAAGTGTACTGCACATAGTTGGTCTCGTAGTCATCATCGGTGTACGATGCGACGACATGTCCCCATCCGGGAGCAGCCTTGAAGTCGTGCGCCGAGGTGCTGACGGCCGTGTTGAAGTCCACGGCATACGGACTGACATTGTCAGCCTGCGCCGTAGCGGACCCCAAGCACAGGGCCAACAGAACGGAGGAAAGGTAATGTTTCTGTTTCATAAGCACAAGTGTTGAATGATGTTATTGATAATTGTGTTTGCGGTATGTTCGGTAAAGAGGAGGTGGCATCAGGGGCAACGCCACCTCACATCATCCTGACAGGTCTGTCCAGGCGGATTGCTCAGCGCACCACCTTGACGCTCTTGCCACCCTGGCGGACGATGAATATGCCCTTCTGCGCACGCTGGCTGTCGACACGCATGCCACTGAGCGTGTAGATGCCGTCGGCCGCATTCGTGGCGGGTGCGGCATCGGCCGTGACGCCCTGGATGCCTGTTGCCAAGCCAAGCTTCACGCTATTACACTGCGTGATGTCGGCCATCTGCATGTTGCCTTGGTTCACCTCGTCGAAAGCCTTCGTGACGATGGCGCCGACGGTGATGTTCCGGCTGTCGCAAGCGGCGGGCAAGGTGTAGGTGTAGTGGGCGGTGTAGTGGTTGCCGCTGACCTGGAGCTTGTCGCCCTGCGGACGGGTGAGGTAAGCGCGGAGCACCGCGTCATGGATGTAGTTGTTGTCGACCTGTGTCTTCTGCGTGACGGTGTTGTAGGTGTTCTGTTGCGACTTCACGTTGTCCTCGGTGAGCATCACCGTCAGGGCCATGTCGCCAAAGATGGCGGGAGCGTCGGCCGCCAGGTCGCCACTCACGTCGACACCGACCAGGCGTGTAGCCTCGTCATACGTGGTCTTAAGCTGCACGGTGGCAAAGGCGGGGAACGTGTTGGCCTCATCGACGATGGAGCGGAAGCCATCGTAGACCAGCGTGGGGAACTGGACGGCGTAGTCGTTGATGTCAAACGCATAATGGAGCTCACCCATGCCGAAGTAGAAGCGGTTGACCGTGAAGCAGGGATACGTGTAAGCGTAGAGGTTGCCCAGGTAGGTCGACGCAGCCAGGGATAGCGGCTGGCCTTCCGGGTAGAGGTTGGCGGCGAAGACGTCAGAGTCGCCTGCCAGCTGCGCAAAGTAGTCGTTCACATAGGGAGCCACGACATTGTCCTGGCTGTTGTACTGCTCCACGTATTCCTTCTGGCGCTTGAAGCTCTCGCCATAGACCACCATGGGGTCGGCCAACTTGCCGCGCTCCGTCTCCACAGGTGTGTTGCCGTCAATCTTGTCGACAAAGATGTTGAGGTTGTGGCGGCCTGCGTCAACATCATTGAGCATGTCGAGCACCTTGGCAAAGGTGGTCGACTGGCCGGGATCCAACGGCTCGTCGAAGTTGACGTCATAGTACTGCGGGGTGCCCTCATCAATCTTGAAGCCCAGTCGCAAGGAACTGACAGGGGCGAGTCCTGCGTTGGCATACGACATCATGAAGTCCATCTTGCTGCCCTTCTGCTTGTAGCTGGTGCCGTTGAGCACACTGTTCAGGCTGATGGCCTTGCGTGGCAGGCTGCTCACATCGATGATGAGCTGCACGCAGAGGTTGCTCACTCCCGACAACTGATAGAACGTTTCATCCTGGAGCAGAAGCGACGCATAGGAGCTCGACGCCTGGTCTCCATAGAAGCAGAGGGCGCCCTTCCCGGCATTGACCATGGCCGCACTCTCGTTGTAGGTGAAGCCCATGATGTACTGGTCATTGTCCGTGATCTCAATTTCCTGTGCGCTGTTGAGACGCGCCTCGTTCCAGCCGGCGGCCGTGCGGCGCACGGTGTTGCTGACCAGCTGCTCGGCGTTGCCATCACTGTCAACCTTGTAAATGAAAATCTTCGACTTGCCGATGGTCTCGCTTAGGGCGAAGCGTACGCCCACAATCTTACAACCTTTGTAGCTGGCCATGACCGACGAAGGTATCATGGCCGCCACGTCGTAGGAGCCCACCTGACCGAAGTAGGCATCGCCATAAGTGATGCTGTCGCCGTGGCAATAACCCACGCCACGCTCGGTGTTGGCCAAGGCTCGACGGGGATGCGATGTGGCCGTGGCGGCCGCCGTAGGCTCATCGCCCGCCGGCTGCGCCTGCAACGTGGCAGGCACATAGGCCACACCACGGCTTCGGTCCACCTGCACCAGCTGCGCGCTCACCAGGAGACACTGCAGCAGGAGCATCATCAATAGAGTTATCTTTTTCATAAAGGATGCTAAGTTTACGTGTTATAATTCCGGCAAGGCGATGGGGTCGCAAGACACGCATCGCCTTGCCGTACATTGCTGTTTTCTTGGTTGTAAAGAGGAGGTCACTTGCGGACCTTCATCACGCCGCTGGCGCTCTTCACCACATACACGCCACGGGGCAGGCTCTTGACATCGCCATTGACCTTCTGGCCCGACAGGGTGAACACCTGCGCGTCGACGGGCATGGCGTCAGCCTTGACGGTGCCAATGCCGCTGACCACAATCTCGTAGGTAGCCATCTCGGAGGTGGCGTTCTTGTAGACAGCCTCCACGCCAATGGTGTGGTTGCCTTCGGTTAGACCCGTGAGCACGTAGCTGGGCGTGGTGCTCTCCCCTATCTTCTTGCCGTCAAGGTAGATGACGTATTTCACCACGTTGCCGTAGTCGAGCGTGAGGCCACCGCCGTCCTTGGGCTCCACCTTCACGTTGTCGACCTGTGCGAAGAAGGTGTCATAGGACACGTAGTGGATGGCGACGCGCACCTGGCGGCCCACATAGGCATCGAGCGGTGTGGAGTATTCCGTCCATCGATCGCTGGGCATGTTGGCAGCGGTGCTGATGGCGGTGAAGTCGTCGGGATTGTCGGAGCCATCCTCCGAGACGGCAAACTCGATGGTCTCGGGGTACATGTCAGAGTAGCTCTTGGCCGTGGCCTTGAGCTCGAAGCCGTCGTAGACGTTGATCAGCGGTGAGATGAGCCACTTGTCGGCTTTGGCACCTTGGGGCGAGAAGAAGATGACATACTTGTCGCCATCGGGGGCATACATGGCCGGGTCGGCAGGCAACATGGCCGGTGTGGTCTTCCAGGGATTGAAGACCATGGGCGGTACCGGCTGCGGATCGGAGGGCGTGCTGGCACCTGGGAAGTCGATGACCGTGCCGTTCAGACTGATGGGATAGACAGCCTTGACATCATCGTCATAGGACAGCCAGTCGCCGAACGACTCTGAGGCGAAGTCATCGTAGCTCTCAAAACTGTCACTGAAGCCCAGCAACTGGTTCCACTTCAGCGAAGCGTTCGTCTTGCCGTCATCACCATGGGTGAGATCGGCGGTGATGTTGTAAGGCTTCTCCACGTTGTCCTCAAGGGCTATGTCAAACGACCTGTCGGTCGTGATGTCCGTCTTGAGACTGTACTCCTTGAAGGCACCCTTCTGGATGTTGATGATATACTGTCCGGCAGGTAGCGCCTTGATGTCGGCCTTGCCGTCGGCGACGGTCACGGCATAGTTGTCGCCCGTGGCCACGGAGAGCATGTTGACCTTCTGTCCGTCGGCGGTGGCCTTGCTGTCGGCCGTCACGTTGAACACGAGGTGGGCATAGCCGGTGTTGTTCACGTCGATGGTGCCGCGCACCAGTTCACTCGTCGTGGCCTTGTAGCGTGCCCGCACGCCATAGGTGTGTACACCATCGGCCACATTCTCCAGGGTGTAGGTGTAGCCCGACGTCGTGCCGACGAGCTGGTCGTCGAAATAGACGTCGAACACCTCATTGGGGTTGGCGGGTGAGAGGGCGGGCACGGAGCCCATGCGTTGTGCCTTGCCCGTGAGCTTCTGAGCAGCCTTGGCAGCCTGCTCCGTGGTGTTGATTTGTCCCACATAGAAGTCATCGACCATGAGCATGAAGGCTCCGCCGAGGTTGGCGTCGCCGATGTAGCGGATGGCAATCTTCACCTTCTTGCCGGCGTAGCTGGAGAGGTCATACTGCATCTCATGCCACCACTTGTAGTCCACCGATTCGTAGTTGCCCGTGGTGAGCTGCTTGAAGTCGGCCTTGGCAGGATTGTCGGTCTGTGTGGTGATGTAGACCACAAACTTCTCCAGATACTTGTCGGCAGCCTTGGCCATGAAGGAGAGCACATTGTCGGTGCCCACGGTAATCTCGGGCGAGATGAGCCAGTCGTCGTTGGCCTCGCCGCTTCCAGTGCGGGTGAAGCCCACATACTGCTTGCCCTCATAGGCGCGGAGCACCGGATAGTCGTAGTACCACATGGGTTCCACGGTGAGGGGGTTCATGATCTGGGCATACTGGCGCACGCCCCTGTTGGCATAGTCGCCCTGCAGGGCGGCCGCGCTGAGCTGGTCGCCGTCGATGCCCGTCCAGTCGCCGAAGTTGATGGCGAAGGGCTCATAGCTCTCAAAGTCGTCGTAGAAGGCAGGCTTCTCCGTGTTCCAGGTGACGGTGAGCGTCTTGGCGGCCGTGTATGCGTCGACCGCCAGATGGGCGTCGAGGGCAAACGGCGTGCGCGTCTTCTCCGTCAGTTGCAAGGTGATGTTCTTGACGGCCTCGTCCTCTCCGATGGAGAACGATGTCGTGGCAGTGTTGTAGCCCGTGCGCTCCACGGTGACGGTGTGGGGGCCGGCATAGGCCTTGACGGTGGCCTTGCCCTGGGCGTCGAGCTTGACACCCGCGTAGCTCAGGCCATATTCGGTTTGCTTGACCGAGACGGCTTGTCCGAGCAAGCTCTCGCCCGTGTTGCAAGTGACGGTGATGTTGATGGTCTTGTCGCGCTCCTGCGCCATGAGGGGCAGGGCGAGGAAGACGAGCAGCACCGTGAGCACGCAAGCAAATAAGTTCTTTCTCATGAGTTTAATAAATTTCTTCAGACTGGTTGTCCAGTTGGACATGCTTGTAGGTTTAAAAGAAAAAAGGTAACGGGAACGCCCGTAGCGAGCCTTGTCGGCCGGGGGTGCCCGTTACCTTATATGATTGACCGTAAGGGTTAGCGTGCGATCTTCATTGTCTTGGTGCCGTTGGCGGTCTGCACCTTCACGATGTATGCTCCCTTGGCAAGCGTCTGGAGGGTTTGCAGGCCCTTGCCCTTGGCCACGAGCATGCCGCCCATGTTGTAGACCGAGACATTGGCATCGTTGCCGACCTCAGCGTTCACTTCCTTGACGCCGGTGACGTAGCCGAAGTGAGAGAAGGTGAAGTCGTCGTAGAACGCTGCCAGGCGATAGCCCTCCGTGTAGTCGCGCACGGCCACATAGATATCCTTGCCGGCATAGGCCGAGAGGTCTACGGTGTAGTGGTTCCAGTTGTGTCCGTCGAGATAGGGAATCTCCTGGAGCTTCATCACCTCTGTGAAGGTGTTGCGGTCCGAGGCACTGGTCTCGCTGACGTAGACACCCACCATGTGCTTGCCGTCGGGCAGCACGCTACCTGTGTTCTCCCAGTTGCGGGCATAGAAGTCGAAGGTGGAGTTGTCGGTGGCAGTGAGCTTCTTCGACACGATCCAGTTGTCGCCCTTCACGTCGTCGCTGAGGGGTGAGCCGGGGATGAGGAAGGCCTGTCCTGAGATGGGGGCCACGTTCTGGAGGTTGGATGTCTCGTAGGCCACGGCGAAGGCATAGACCTGTCCGCTTGAGGGGAACTCGGTGCCATAGCAGTTGAACGGCACGGTGGCGGTGCGGTCCACGTCGATGAGTGTGAAGTCCTTGGTCCAGTCATACTCGTAGGCGTTGTCCTCGAATGAGTAGTAGAGCACGTCCTGTGCGAGGGCTGTTCCCTCGACGGGGAGGCTCACCTGGTAACCGTTCTCAGCCTCGACGACCAGCGTGTCCTTGACGTCGCCGGCTTCCTGCAGGGCGCAGAACGTCACGTCAAACTGCTTGCCATCCTTGGCGGCGATGACATCGCCTGCCTTGAGCGAGGTGGTGAAGTGTGCGGTCTTGAAGGTGACGGTCTTGATCTTCAGGTCTTGCTCGTCCTTGTTGATGAGGGTGAAGATGTCGCCTGAGTTCACGCCCATGCCATAGTTGACCTTGCCTGCGTTCCATCCCGTCTTGTTGAAGACGGCCTTGTTGTCGGCCTTCACCTCGATGAGCACATTGTCAAGTCCGCAACCGTTGTCCTTGCCTGAGTAAGAATAGTGTACCCAGCGGAACTGCACGACCTTGCCCGCATACTGCTTGAGGTCGAAGTTCTCATTGATCCAGTAGTAGCGCTCGCCCACGGATGTGTTCTGCACGGCCTTGTCATAGTCCTGCGAGAGGTGTGCCAGTTCCTTCCACTGTCCGTCGACATTGATTTCGAAGGTCACCTTCGTGATGCCGTTGTTGTCGCCGTCCACATTGACAGGCTTGGCCAGTCCGCTCTCATCGGCGATGGCGTCGATGGGGTGCTTGTCCACCCAGTCGAAGGAGATGTTCACCTCCTCGCCCTCGGGGAGCTTAAACTCAGGTGTGGTGACCGATGACAGCTCTCCGGCGTTGAGCCACATGCTGTAGAGACAGGGTGCGGGGTTACCCTTGCCCTCGAGCAGGCTCCACTGGCGGTTGGCAATGCTGTTGGTGGTCTCTGAGGTCCAGCCGGTGGGCAGGCCCTTCAGGCCGGTGAAGTCCATGGCATAAGGATAGGTGGAGTTGGTGGCGTCCTTCTGTGTGGTGAAGCTGTACTCCTTGGAGTCGGTCTCCTCGCCAGCGGCGTTGACGCCGGCCACCTTCCAGTAATAAGTGGTCTCATAATCGGCCTGGGGCAGGGTGAAGGTGAGGCTGTTGCCCACGCTGCTGCCGTTGACCACATCGTACTGGCCCGAAGCCTTGCCGATGTAGATATTGTAGCTCTTGGCAAACTGAGCGGGTGTCCACTCAAACTTGATGTTCTTGTTGTAGATATCGGTGGCACTGTCCTCAGGGGTCTTGTAGGCCACGCCCACGGGCACACCGTCGGCACCGTAGAGGGTGGGCAGGAACACGCGGTCGAGGTAGAAGGTGCTGGTCTCGGGCACGTCGCCGTCGTCGGAGGTGACGGCGGTGTTGTGCCAGCGCACGTAGGAGCTGTCGGTGCCCACGCCGAGGTCGATGGTCTCGAAGAGGCGCTTGTTCTGCACATCGTCGTTGTCATAGTCGAAGGTCCACTTGGTGGTCCAGGTGTGGCCGCCATCGGTGGAGAGCTCCAGGGTGATGTCGTTGCTCTGGTAGGTCTCGCCGTCGGAAGACGTGAAGTCGTTGTAGTATTCGAACATCACCTTGCCGCCCTTGGTGAGGTCGAGGCGGGGCGAGGTGAGGTAGTTCTCGGTCAGCGAGGTGCTGGCGGATGCCGAGTGGTCGCCCTCCAGGGCGTTCTTGGCATCGCTCCAACCGTCGTTGGTCCAGCCAGCTGCGGGGAAGTAAGCCTCGAAGGTCTCCTCCGTCAGCCCCCCGGGTGCCTCGGTCTTGTCGGCCTTCAGCGCCACGGTGATGTCGCCGCCGTTGGTGTGGAGCACGGCGTTGCCCTCAGCGGGCGTGGTGAGCGAGGCGGTGTAGACAAACTGAAACTGGGTGGAAGCCAAGCGGTCGAGGTCGACGGTGGTGGGGTCGATGGTCATCGTGACACCCTTGGGCAGGTCCACGCTGTTGATCTTCAGGCCACTCTTGCCCGTGTTGGTGAGCTTGAACACCTCAGAATAGAACTTCTCGCCGAGATAGACCGTCCCGTAGTCGTAGCTTTCCTTGTCGATCTTGGCGACGGGGGTGGTGACAGGCGTGGCCTGCTTCACGAGCACATTGTCGAGGTAAACGACATTGGAGTAGGTCGTGTTCATCTTGTAGACGAAGGCCAGCTTCACCTTCTCACCCTGCCAGTCACTCAGGTCAATCTTGCTGGTCTGCGTCGACCAGCTCTCAAAGGGATAGCTCACGCCGCTCTCCTTGAGGTCCTCGGCGTTCTGGATGGAGAAGATGGTCTCGGCGTTCTTCAGGTCGCCGTTCTTGACCACACGCACCTGCAGGTCGTACATATACTTGTCCATGAAGGCCTGGGGCGACACCTTCCAGTCGAAGCTCAACTGGTAGGTGTTGTCGAGGTTGAGCTCCGGCGAGAGGAGCACCTCCTCACGCGGGCCTTGGCCATCGTCCTCATAGGAGGCGCCGTCGCAGCATGCCACGTGCTTGCCGGTGATGGTGCCCTTCTCGTAATAGTAATTCGACCAGACATACTTGCTGTTCGTTCCCGTGTAAGAGTTGACGGTCGTCCAACCGTCGGCCACGGGCTGCGAGAATGTCTCCGTGCTTCCTGTCTCAAAACCCTCGTCGAGGATGGTCTGCGCATGCAGGCTTGGGGCGCCTGCGAACGCAGCTGCAAGAAGCAACAAAGCGTAATGCTTTTTCATGTGCTGTAATTTTGGTTGTTATTAAATAATGTATCTTTCTACCTGGCGCCTAACAAAGGCGTACGCTAATGTCAAGCGCAAAGATAATGCTTTTTTGTCAAAAGGTGCAAAATAAGCCGTGAAATATGTAAATATTCTGCAAAATACCATAATAATGTTACAATATGAGACCAAACAGTCGCATAAATGACACATACATATTACATTTTCGACAAGGGCTACATAGCGCCATGACCTCAAAGACGGTGCAAGCCGAACGCAATGAAGGCTTGCTTTCCGGATGACTGAGCGTAGCCTGCCTTGTCTAAAAAGAGGCTCTTCCGGAATTGGGCATGACGAGACCCATGGCAGGAATGTAAGCCCATATAAACCCCATCCCTTGAGGGGGAAAGCCCTATCAGGCTGAGGCCCCATGCGAGCCTTCGCGTCTTTTGAGCCGATCTCACGACACGAAGGTTCGCATGTCTCCCCACGGCTGTCGCCGTCCCCCCTCAAGAGCTGGCTTTAAACCCAGTTAAACCGCTCACGCGCCATTCATCGGTCCCTGTCCACGGAGAGTAAACAGCATGGGCTGCGCTCGACTTTGTCGCATGACGGGCTGCGCTCGACTTTGTCGCTTGACGGGCTGCGCTCGACTTTGTCGCTTGCGTCAGCAAGAATGCCCAGTGAGTACTTAGCCCGGGGCAAGCGAAGCGGCGCCCTGGGTTAGATGCCGTGCGTGAGCCGGCGCCCTGAAGGGGCAAAAGTATAGTTGCGCATCTTGCTGATTATGAATACTTTTGGCCCTTTAGGCCGCGCATGCCGCAAACATCCGCATATCTCTGGTCATAAACCGAATGAAACCGCTTACGCATGCATGGTGCAATAGTACAGCAACGGCTCGCGCACACTGATATAGAATAGATTTTTAAGACAACAAATACAACCTTTACAACATT
>ERZ808242.1069-NODE-1069-length-16962-cov-10.697640_pt1 | contig 16962 bp, 10 predicted proteins | sample MGYA00521244_ERZ808242 | MGnify/ENA primary metagenome ERZ808242 (study PRJEB31516, sample SAMN03275573) | gut metagenome | biome: mammalia-associated habitat; material: feces | host: Papio cynocephalus | place: Kenya | collected 2012-07-27 ... | reverse complement strand
ATATCGTATGGCAGGAGCTTGAAAATTATATCAAGAACAAGGAAAGAAAGCTTGGCTACCGTCATGTTATGACTCCTTGTGTTGGTACAGTAAATCTTTACAAGACATCCGGTCATTGGGATCATTACAAGGACAATATGTTCCCTGCAATGGAAGTAGAAGGTGAGTCATTCGTCCTTCGTCCAATGAACTGCCCGCACCATATGATGATCTATGCAAACAAGATGCATTCCTATAAGGATCTTCCAATCCGTATCGGTGAGATTGCACATGATTTCCGTTTCGAAGCCAGTGGTACTTTAAAGGGAATCGAGAGAGGCAGACATTTCTGTCAGAATGACGCCCATCTGTTTGTAACACCGGAGCAGATCGAATCTGAATTCAAGCAGGTTGTTGATCTGATCTTCGATACCTATAAGGATTTCAATATCACAGATTACCGTTGTGTTCTGTCCTTAAGAGATCCTGAGGACAAGGTAAAATATCATGATGACGATGAGATGTGGAATACAGCGGAGGATGCACTCCGTAAAGTGCTGGATGATATCGGTATCGAATACACAGAAGAGATTGGTGAAGCAGCATTCTATGGTCCAAAGCTTGATGTAAATGTTAAGCCTGCGATTGGAAATGAATACACATTATCGACCTGTCAGCTTGACTTCTGTCTCCCTGCAAAGTTCAACCTGACATACATTGATAAGGATGGAACAAAGAAGACTCCTGTCGTGCTTCACAGAGCAATTCTTGGTTCCTTGGATCGTTTCATGGCATACATTCTGGAGGAGACAAAGGGTAACCTGCCACTCTGGTTAGCACCGGTACAGGCAAGAATTCTTCCTGTAAAGAATGAAGATGAAGAATTAAATGCATATGCACATGAGCTGTATGATTTCTTAGATGATAACAACATCCGTGTTGAGATCGATGAGCGTGCAGAGAAACTTGGTTATCGTGTAAGAGCTGCTCAGGTTGAGAAGGTTCCATATCTGATCATCATTGGTAAGAATGAGGTAAATGATAAGACTGTCAGCTACAGACTTCATGGTGAACAGAAGACAACAACTGTTCCTATGGATGAATTCCTTGCAATGCTTCAGGATGAGATCAAGACCAAGAAGTTAAATCCTGCAGCATCCAAGTAATACAGAGCACAAGTAAGAATAAACCACTGACCGCCGGTTAGGTGTGGTAGATTCTTCAAAATATCAGAAATCGGCACTTGATGTCCGGGTAACCGTATGCTATAATATATTAATACTTTTTGCACTGCATATCAATCTACAGTACAAACTGAGCAGGCGGTGGGATGACCACAGGGCCGGGCCACATAGGGTGGCAGCAGATAAAGAATGAATGTATGATCTGCGGGACAGTAGTTACTATTTGTTCCGCAGGTTTTTATTATTTTGGCCATAACTGGTCGTAGATAATTCTATAAAACTGATGGAAAGATTATTAATTGCGTTGCATAAAGTTATCTTATATATATGGAGGTAACTATTATGGCACAAGAAAATCAGGATTCTAAAAAAAGGGCGGCGATCGGTAAGATGACCGGGCTCACGGGTGTATTGTGTAACCTGCTGTTGGCAGGCAGCAAGCTTGTGATTGGTAAGATGGCTGCATCAACATCTATTACTGCAGACGGATTGAATAATCTGTCAGACGCAGCAAGCTCCATTGTAACATTATTTGGATTTAAGCTGGCAGAGAAACCGGCGGATAAAGAACACCCATATGGACATGCAAGATTTGAATATCTGGCAAGTCTTGTTGTGGCTGCCATGATCCTTGTGATCGGATTTGAACTGGCAAAGACATCAGTATTGAAACTGTTCCATCCGGCCTCAATCGAATTCTCCATGCTGATGACTGCGGTGCTGATCGGTTCAATTCTGGTAAAGCTATGGATGATGTTCTTTTATCGTAAGATGGGGGCTAAGATCCAGTCAAATACTTTATTTGCCGCCGCAGCAGACAGTAGAAATGATGTATTGACTACGGGTGCGGTTCTTGCAGCAACGACCGTAGAACATGTCAGCGGATGGAAGATCGATGGGCTTATGGGTGGTTTGGTATCTGTATTTATTATTATCAGTGGGATTTCACTTGCAAAAGACACGATATCACCACTTCTTGGAGAAGACGCAAATACCGGACTGCGGGAACAGCTTACCGGATATATAAGCAGCTGCCCGTTGGTACTTGGCTGTCATGATCTGATGGTGCATGATTATGGCCCGGGCAGACAGTATGCAAGTATTCATGTTGAGATTGACAAGAAGATCGATCCTATGGTATGTCACGACGAGATTGACCGCATAGAACGGGAATGTCTGGAAAGATTTGGTGTGCATATGGTTATTCATTATGATCCGGTTATTACAGACGATGCAGAACTTAATCATATACACCATCAGGTACTGGATATCTTGCAGAAAATAGATGCCAAAATTACAATCCATGATTTTCGTGTGCATACACATGAGGGAAAGAAAGAACTGGTCTTTGATATGGTTGTCCCATCGGGATGGCAGGGAAAGGAAAACGATATCATACAGGAATTGACGGAACAACTGGAAAAAGAGAACAAAGAGACATATTTGACGAAAATTACATTTGACCTTGAAGCCGGGGCGTAGTACATTAACAGAGTAGTTTGCGTTTTATGAACGTATGCAGACAAAGAGCAGACATGACAATAATGAAAATAATGGGGAAGTATATAATATGGCCGGGCAGGAGAATCATAAGGGAAAATGCAGAAATTATATATTGGTCATAGCAGGACTGGCAGTTTTTAATTTCCTGTTTCTTGGAACTGAATATGTCTTTGATAATCGGATGGCGGAACTGGTATCGGTGGATCGGGTTGTATGGGCACAGAGTATTATTCTGACAGTCAGTGCAGCAGGATTCCTGATCTATCCGGTTCTGAAACGATACCGGAGCGGACAGGCAGGAGTGATCATGCAGCTTGTTTCAGGAGTGATCTGTATGTTAAGCATCTGGATGATGACAGGCAGCAGATCAGAACAAAGCCTGATGATCTGGGGTTGTGTGTTCTTTCTGTTTGCAGGGATGTTTGGAAGTAAGGCACATGATCTGGCAGCGGCTATCTTAAAAAACAGCAGTCATATGGCATTGATGGTTGGAACAGCTTATGCGGCAGGGCTGCTGCTTCAGTTTATAAATAATAATCTGGTCACAGACAGCAGGATTCAGGCATCTGTGTTACTGATGTTTGTTGTAATCTTTGTAGTGCTGTTGGAGCACCTCAGGGCAGAGAATGAGACAGAGGTGCAGTATAATGCTTCGATTCATCCGGGTATTACCTGCGGAGCATTGGTTTGCTGTGTTCTTTTAATGGCATTTATATTTGCGGCTCTGGATAATATTGTTACTTATTACCATGCAAAAGGTACAATTGATGCCGGAGAATGGCCAAGACTTCTGTTGGTTTTAAGCGGTATCCTTGCAGGTATCTTATTTGATCTGAAGAAGCGGCGCTTTATGAGTCTGGTCATGTACTGCGTGACAATCTTATCCGTGATCGGTATTTTATTGATTGGGATGGGCGGTTCGATTCTTGCAGGACTGATTGTATTCTATCTGGCAACAGGTTTTTTCGTTGTGTTCTTCACAACCGGTTTTATGGAAGTTTCTTATTATACGAGAGTTCCTGCATTATGGGCTGGCTTTGGCAGAGCCGTTAATAATATCGGAGCCGGTATCGTCGGATTTATCTCGACCATGATGCCACATGCCATGTCGGGGAATGCAGATGGAAGTGGCATCAGCGGGGGATTATCTCCGATGCTGCTTGCGAGTATCGTGATCCTTGTTTTGTTTGTAATGATCAATATTGCAATGTTTATTTACAGCAGCCAGCTTCAGGTGAATATTATCGAGGAGTGCTTTGAACGAGAAGGAGATATGGAGGGTATCATAAAGGAAACTGCATCTGCAATAGCGGGTTCTGCATTAGATCATGCATCAGGAAAATATGATATTGGGTCAAAAAATGTGAAAGAAGAGTCGGACGGTATGAATACTGTTGATTATTATTCCCAGTTTGCAGAAGAATATCGTCTGACGGACAGAGAGCAGGATGTATTAAGAGAGCTTCTGGAATCGGATGAAAGTGTGCAGGATATTGCAGAAAAACTTTATATTTCAAGAACCGCACTCTATAAACATATCTCATCCCTGAATAAAAAGACAGATACAAGGTCAAGGATCGGCTTGATCCAGTTTTATTATGCGTGGAGAAAACCCAATAAGGATATATAAATGCGTCTGCCGGCTGAAACATAATCAGAAACCAACATATGCGATGACTAATTTTGGATGATATGAGTACTATTAACAAAAATGATCTTGATTGAATTTATGTGACGATATTGCGTTAAAAATACAAGAAAGAACAAATGTAAACTTATAAACTGTCAGTTTATCAGATATAATTCATGATATAGTATATAGTACTAACTCATGAAAGGAGGAAATGAATATGAAACATTTCAAAAAGGTATCTCTGATGCTGGCGGTTTTGTGCATGTGGGTTGGATGTGTAATGACCGTAAGGGCAGCAAGCGGACCAAATACAGGAGAGAATAGTGTAGCGTATATCATTATTTATAATGGGGACGGAACAAGTACATATCACTTGTATGCTACAGGAACACAAAAAACAGACACTGTGAAAGGGGCAGCTTATGATAAGAAGACGAATACGCTGACGCTTACGAATTACAAACAGCCGGCCATGTCGATCGAAGTAAACGAGATGGGGGATGATTTCAAGATTAAGCTGGTTGGGGACAATCAGATCAAGGGTCTTACTGTATGGGGCTATGGTTATGGCGGATCTGTTGAAGTTTTTGGTGATGGTACGCTGACTGTTAACAAGAACAAGGAAGACGGTGGTAGAATCACCATGCAGCCAGAGGGAACAAAAGCTGTTTTTAAGGTAAGCGGAAAGGCAGTTATAGATGTCTATGCGGGAACAGATAATATACCGTTCTATGTAAACTCAATATCGGAGAAATATAAGGATTGTGTTGAGGCAGAAGGAGATAAAGCCTTAAAGACAGAGACAGCATATAATGATCAGTATATTATGCATCATGTTGTAACTCTCAGTGATGAGCCTTCCGTATTTGAGGTGTACATGAAGGAAGGGGATGCAGATTCTAAATATGCGATAAAAATGTATGATACCAGCTATTATATCTACAAGCTGATTTATTGCAAGGAGTTGAATCTCTATTATGCACATGAGCTTGAATATGGATATTCAGCATTTAACCCATCAAATATGGGCTATTACAGAACTGGCGGGGAGATATCCGCATATACTTATAGCAGTAGATCCTCAAGTGAGCAGGAATACATCGAAGATAAGACCGGTAAGAAATGTATATTTAATATTAACGTTAAGAATGGTGTGATGTCTTATGTAAAATGCGATCTGATCAGTATAGGTTCAATCACTGATTCAACCGGAAAATCAGCAGACTGGTATATAGCCCGACCATCTTCTGACAATGTTGTTCTTACACAGGAAGAAATGCGTAGACTTGGTGATAATGGAAGTGGGTATACAGTATCCTGTGAGAGAGAAATGCTCAAAGGTTATGTAAATGTATATGTGTCAGGAACATCCTATCGTCTGACAGCAAAGAATACGACAGGCTGCAAGCATAAGGAGCAGGTTCAGAGTGTAAAGAAGAAAGCAACCTTCAGTGCAGATGGTAAGCTTGTGACAAAATGCAAATCCTGTGGCGAGACATTATCTACAAAGAAGATCAATAAGATCAGTAATGTAAAGCTCAGCAAGAGCATTTATACTTATGATAAGAAATCGAAGAAGCCAGCTGTCACGGTAAAGGACAGCAAGGGCAAAAAGTTGAAAAAGGGTACGGATTATACAGTGACTTATGCAAAAGGCAGAAAGTCGATCGGAAGCTATAAAGTTACGGTTCAGTTAAAAGGCAAGAAGTACAGTGGCAAGAATACATTGACATTTCGTATCGCACCTGCCGGGACATCGATCAAATCCGTAAAGGCAGGAAAGGCAAAGGTTACGGTCAACTGGAAGCAACAGACGAAGAACACCAGCGGCTATATCATCCAGTGCTCTACAAATAAGTCATTTAAAGGCTCAATCCTGACTACCGTATCTTCCAACAAGGCAAAGAGTAAAAAGGTTACGAAGTTAAGCGCAAGGAAGAAGTATTATGTACGAATCTGTACTTATAAGAATGTGAAGAAGAACGGAAAGACGACTAAAATTCGTTCAGACTGGAGCAAGGCTGTATCAGTAAAAACAAAATAAAATGAATTCGTGAATTATAAATGGAACAAGATGGGTTCCAAAGAAGATGAGGCTTGGGACTATTGATAGACAGCTGTCGGCAGATGAAAATCTGCCGGCAGTTTTTTTCTGTTTGTAACGTTATTTGATTATAAATAAAGATGCAGTATTTTACACGCGGCTCGAAAAATATGGATTGACCGGAGACGTTCAGAGTAGTAAATTGTATAAAGCTGGAAGCAATATCAAGGGATGAGGTAAATGAAATGAATTTGTTATTTACAATTAATAAGGGCTTTTTGGAACATCTGGATGACTGTGTACGATCGATTATCCGTTTCCCATCAGAAAGTGGATATGACATATATGTAATTCATTCTGATCTTGACCTGAATGATCAGAAGCAGTTAGAACGCTATGACAGGGACATTGAGGGAAACTCCGTAACATTTCATTTCATCGATATGAAGTATCGTAAAGATATGAATTTTCCGGAGACAGACCGCTATCCGATGGAGATATATTACAGAATATATGCATCGGCGTTATTGCCGGAAACATTGGATCGGATCCTGTACCTTGATGCGGATATAATTGTAATTCGTTCATTGAAGGAACTATATGAGATGGAGTTTGGAGATAATTATTTTTTAGCCTGTACACATATCAGAAAGTTCTTAAATAAGATGAACCGGTTAAGACTAGGAATAGAGGAAAAAGTTCCATATATCAATACGGGTGTCATATTAATGAATCTGGATGTTTTGAGAAAAAAGCAGGATTTTGGCAAAGTGGAGAAATTTGTAGAAGAGCACAGAAAGACGTTGACTTTACCAGATCAGGATATTATTGCAGCACTATATGGGACACATATCGGCTTGATCGATACCATGCGTTATAATCTAAGTGACAGAATGATAGCATTTTATAATATGGAGTCAAGCCATGAGAAGATAGATATAACATGGGTACGCAAGAATGCAGTGATTCTGCATTACTGTGGCAAACAGAAACCATGGAATAAGAATTATGTTGGAATATTAGATACCTTTTATCATGAATTAAAAGAGAAAGAAAAGTTACAGATAAAGGAATAGATTCAGGGAAAACAAAATGGAAACAAATAGTAGTTTTTACGGAACAGAAAAGATCAATAAAATATTCTTTAAGGTTGCACCTCCGGTCATGCTGGCACAGCTGATACAGGCACTTTATAATATTGTAGACAGTCTGTTTGTCGGAAAATGTTCTGAGAGCGGGCTGACAGCGTTATCGATCGTTTATCCGGTTCAGCTTTTGATGATCGCGCTGGCAGTTGGAACAGGAGTTGGAATTAATACAAATATTGCACATTTTCTTGGAATAAAGAGACATAAGAAAGCAGATGAAGTAGCGGGCATTGGTTTTAGTCTGGCGATTATCATGTGGATCCTGTTCGCAGTGAGCTGTTATCTTCTGATGCCGGCATATGCACGGCTGTCGACAAACTCCGAGGTGGTTATCGCAGATGTCATTACATATGGAAGGATCGTATGTGTCGGAAGCATTGGTCTGTTTACAGAGAGTATCTGGACAAAGGTGCTTCAGGCAAATGGTGATATGAAGACACCGATGGTCGCGCAGATAGCAGGAGCAATTACAAATATCGTGTTAGATCCGATCCTGATCTTTGGATTTTTTGGACTTCCGAAGCTTGGTATCGCAGGAGCAGCGTTAGCGACGATCACGGGGCAGATCGTGGCGGCACTTCTTGTTATGAAGAAAGGCTTCCGGCGTTCACCCTCCCCTCGGAAATATCCGGAAGATATTCGCAGAATATATGTGTTGGGAATCCCGAATATCATCATGCAGGCGACCTATACCTTTTATATATTTGGGTTAAATATGATACTTGCTGGTTTTTCCGATGAAGCGGTGACCGCACTTGGACTATATTACAAATGGCAGACATTTTTCTTTATTCCGCTTGGAGCCTTACAGACCTGTATCGTTCCGATCATCAGCTACAATTATGCGTCAAAGCGGCTCGACCGTTGCAAACGGACAATGACGGTTGCATTTATATGGGGAATCGCATTGATGCTTGTCGGAACCTTATGTTTTGAAGTTATTCCGAGACCTATGCTATCGGTTTTCACAAAAAACAGTGAAGTTATCCGTATCGGAGTACAGGGATTCCGCTTTATCGGGATCAGTTTTATACCGATGGTAGGTGCACAGATCTATCCGGTTTTTTTGCAGGCAACGGGATATGCATTTAAGAGCTCGTTTCTTACCATCATGCGTACTGTGTTCTTATTCGTGCCGCTGGGATATATTTTTTCCAGATTTGGTTTCGTGTATTTCTGGCTGACTTTCCCGGTTACGGAAATGATCACAACGTTTGTCGGCTTCCTGTTTTACAGTGGATTTTATAAGAAACATGAGGTAACGGTTTAAGGGTGGAACAAGTGTACATTTTCACGAATATTCAATTGTAAAAAATGCGTGAATTTATTGCAAAAAGGGATTTACGAAAAAGAAAAAAATGCTATAATGTGCATCAAAATGAGTTTTTATTTCAGGAGGTAATTTATCATGGATATTAAGAAAGTTGGAATATTTGCAGCAGGTTTATTATTTGGTACAGCAGGTATCAAGGTATTATCAAGCAAGGATGCAAAGAAGGTTTACACAAACTGTACAGCAGCAGCCCTTCGTGCTAAGAAGTGTGTTATGAATACAGCGACAACGATCCAGGAAAATGTAGATGACATTTATCAGGGTGCAAAGCAGATCAATGCAGACCGTGAAGCAGCAGAAGATGTCGTTGTAGAAGATATTCCTGCTGAGACAGCAGAAGAAACTGCTGAATGTGCTTGTGAAGCAGCAGAAAACACAGAAGCATAATAAGAAATTAGATAAGAGGATGAGCTGAATTGAAATTCATAATAAAAGATAAGATGAAGGGCAGACTTCGTGTGCATATGTGTCAGAATCGTATGTCATATGAAGAAGCAGATATTCTCTTGTATTATCTGGAGTCATTTGAACCGGTCAGCTCGGCAAAGGTGTATGACCGGACAGCAGATGCAGTGATCTGCTATACAGGAAACGATGATGTCATCATCGACAGACTTCGCAGATTCCATTATGAGGATGTAAAAGTTCCAAATGGTTATCTGGAGCGGAGCGGCAGAGAGACAAATGCAATGTATCAGGAGAAGCTGATCGATAAGGTTATCTTCCATTATGCAAGAAAATGGTTCCTTCCATATCCGATATCAGCAGCCTACACTGGTCTGATGTCAGTCAAGTATATCTGGAAGGGCTTAAAGACACTTGCAAAGGGCAAGATCGAGGTTCCGGTACTGGATGCAACATCCATTGGAGTATCTGTCTTACGTGGTGATATGAAGACTGCAGGTTCGATCATGTTCCTGCTTGGGATCGGTGAACTGCTTGAGGAGTGGACACATAAGAAATCGGTGGATGATCTGGCACGTACGATGTCGCTAAATGTTGGCAAGGTCTGGTTAAAGACAGAGGACAGTGAGATCCTGGTTGATTCGGATACGATCGTGAAAGGTGATCATGTCGTTGTCAATGTCGGAACGATCATTCCGTTTGACGGAACTGTCTGTGATGGTGAGGCTATGGTAAATCAGGCATCACTTACAGGAGAATCCGTATCCGTCAGACGTACGACAGGCAATGTGGTATATGCAGGAACCGTAGTAGAAGAAGGCTCCCTTATAATAGAAGTAAAAGAGGTATCCGGTTCCAGCAGGTATGAGAAGATCGCACAGATGATCGATGAGTCCGAGAAGCTGAAATCCAATCTGGAGGGCAAGGCGGAGCATCTGGCAGACCGTCTGGTACCATACAGCTTGGGTGGTACGATACTTACCTATCTGCTTACCAGAAACGTAACGAAAGCACTGGCGATCCTGATGGTTGATTATTCCTGCGCATTAAAGCTTGCGATGCCGGTATCGGTATTATCAGCGATCCGTGAGGCAGGAAGTCATAAGATCACAGTTAAGGGTGGAAAATATCTGGAAGCGGTAGCAGAAGCAGATACAATCGTATTTGATAAGACAGGAACATTGACCAAGGCACAGCCTACAGTGGCAGGCGTTGTTTCCTTTAACGGAACAAGTGAAGACGAGCTGCTTCGTATCGCTGCCTGTCTGGAAGAGCATTTCCCACATTCGATCGCAAAGGCAGTTGTGGATGCGGCAAAGCGAAAGAATCTGGATCATGAGGAGATGCATTCAGAAGTCAAATATATTGTAGCCCATGGAATCTCGACAACGATCGGTGATTCAAAAGCGATCATCGGCAGTTATCATTTTGTATTTGAAGATGAGAAATGTACGATACCGGAGGGCATGGAAGATGTATTTGAGAATCTTCCGGTGGAATATTCCCACCTCTATCTGGCAATCGATAATGAGCTTGCAGCAGCGATCCTGATAGAAGATCCATTAAGAGAAGAATCTGCGGACATCGTAGAACGATTAAAGGCAGTTGGAATTTCGAAGGTCGTTATGATGACCGGTGACTGTGAACGGACGGCAAAGGCGATCGCAGAGCATGTCGGAGTCGATGAATATTATTCTGAGGTATTACCGGAGGATAAGGCGGCATTTGTAGAACGTGAGAAGGCGGCAGGCAGAAAGGTTATTATGATCGGTGATGGCATCAACGATTCACCGGCACTTTCGGCAGCAGATGCAGGTATCGCGATCAGTGATGGCGCAGAGATAGCAAGAGAGGTTGCAGATATTACGATTGATGCAGACAGTCTGGATGAGATCGTGACATTGAAGACGCTTGCAAATCTTTTGATGAAGCGGATTCACAGGAATTACCGCTTTATTGTAGGCTTTAATACAGGCTTGATCGTGCTCGGGGTAGCAGGTGTGATTGCACCGACAACATCCGCACTTCTTCATAATACATCAACCTTGATGATTGGTTTAAACAGCATGAAAGATATGTTGCCCGAGTTATAATAAATGTGCTATACTGTCCCCATATGTTTGAGATGTGGAAGAGGATCTGCATTTTAGATATATGGGGATATTATTATATAGAAAGAGTTATACGAACATGCCTGAATCAAATCTTACAAAGAAAGCCATAGCATTAAGTGCAAAGGAGCTGACCCGAGAAAAGCCATATGACAAAATATCGATCAGTGATATTACAGATCGATGCGGAATCAAGAGACAGACATTTTACTACCATTTTCAGGATAAATACGAGCTGTTAGTCTGGATCTATTTCAATGAATTATTTGCTCCGAATATGAAGGGTATATCCTTAGAGAACTGGGATGAGAAATTAGGAGCAATCCTGACACAGATGCAGGAGGAGAAAAAGTTCTATATTAATACGATCAGGCATGCGGAAGAATATATTATTCAGTATATGCTTGAGGTAGCAGAGCAGACCTTTGAGGATGCCATCGATATTCTTGATGAGAAATCTCATCTGAAGAATGAGGAAAGAGCTGTATTTTCCCGATTCTTTGCATATGGAATCTGCGGGATCATCGTTGAATGGGCAAAGGGCGGCATGAAGATGACACCGGAGAAGCTCGCAACTTATATGCGTGAGATGCTTGAGAAATGTAAGCAGGCGGTTTATATATCAGATCACGACAGATTGTAGCAGAAGATGCCAGTATTTTATAAATAGCAGAGAACACAGAAAATGATAAATTTTATCAGGTGTTCAGCCTTTGTTTATACTTATTTTAGATTGCGTTTTGACATTTTAGGGTAAATGTCAAAAAAATTGTCAACCCTAAAATCTTGTATAATTACAAACAAACAAAATAATCATATTCTATGAACGGAAACAGGAAAAACGTTTCCGTTCATTTTTTGTATTAATGAAAGGGTTGATTCTATGAACAAATTTGGAAAGGCGATCGTAAAGCTTCGTGTACCGATCTTAATTATCAGTATCCTGCTTTTGATCCCGGCAGCGATTGGTTTCTTAAAAACCAGAGTAAATTATGATGTACTTTCATATTTACCAAAGGATATCGAAACCATGAAAGGTCAGGATATTCTGGCAGATGATTTCGGAACGGGTGCTTTCTCCCTGTGCCTTGTAGAAGGGATGGACGATAAAGATGTCGTCAAGTTGAAAAAACAAATGGAACAGGTAGACAATGTTGATACTGTTATCTGGTATGATTCAATTATGGATATTTCAATTCCGGATGAGATATTACCAAAAGATATCAGAGAAGCATATCGTAATGACGATTGTACGATGATGGCTATTATCTTTAAAACAACAATGTCTTCCGATGAGACAATGGAAGCGATCACTCAGATCAGAAAGTTAGCAAGTAAGCAGTGCTTTATCAGTGGTATGTCAGCCGTTGTAACAGATACCAAGGATCTGTGTGATAAAGAGGTTCCAATCTATGTAACCATAGCAGTTATCTTATCACTGATCGTATTATCACTGACTATGGATTCCTTCCTTGCACCGATCTTCTTCTTATTAAGCATCGGTATGGCAATCATATATAACTTAGGAACAAATGTATTCAAAGGAGAGATATCCTACATAACACAGGCACTTACCGCAGTCCTGCAGTTAGGTGTAACAATGGACTACTCGATCTTCCTGTGGCACAGTTATCAGGAAGAGAAAAAGGTAAATGGAAAAGAGAATAAAGAAGCTATGGCAGATGCAATTGCTTCCACCTTCTCATCGGTTATCGGTAGTTCGATCACTACAGTAGCCGGCTTCGTTGCATTGTGTTTCATGACCTTTACCTTAGGTCTTGACCTTGGTATCGTTATGGCGAAGGGTGTTGTTATCGGTGTTATCTGTTGTGTAACCGTACTTCCATCCATGATCCTGATCTTTGATAAGCCGATCGAGAAGACATGCCACAGATCCTTACTTCCTAAGTTTGATAAGATTAGTAAATTTATTGTAAATAAGTACTGGATCTTCCACATCTTATTCCTGCTCCTTCTGATTCCTGCTTTATATGGTTATACACATACAGATGTTTACTATAATCTTGACAGTTCATTACCGGAAGATCTTCCAAGTATTCAGGCAAACCAGAAGCTGGAAGAAGAATTTGATATGAGTTCTACACATATGATCCTGCTTGACAGTACATTGGATGAAAAGAAAGTTAACAATATCATTTCAGAGATTAAAGATGTAAAGGGTGTTAAGACTGTACTTGGTCTGGAATCTGTAGTTGGTCCTATGATTCCACAGAGCATGATCCCACAGGATCTGAAATCCAAGCTTGACAATGGCGAATGGAAACTGATGTTGGTCATGTCAGAATATAAAGTAGCAAGTGATGAAGTAAATACACAGTGTGATGAGATCAATGCGATCATCCACAAATATGACAGTAAGGGCATGCTGATCGGTGAAGCTCCTTGTACAAAGGATCTGATCGAGATCACAGATAAGGACTTTAACACAGTAAGTACCGTATCTATCGGTGTTATCCTGTTGATCATCTTATTCGTATTCAAATCCGTATCACTTCCAATTATTCTGGTATGTGTGATCGAATTTGCGATCTTCATCAACATGGGTATTCCGGCATATACAAATACAACATTACCATTCATCGCATCTATCGTTATCGGTACGATCCAGCTTGGTTCTACTGTTGACTATGCGATCCTGATGACAACAAGATATAAGAGAGAGAGAAGTAATGGTCTTCCTAAGAAAGAAGCAGTTACAGTTGCACTTCAGACTTCTATGGTATCCATTATCGTAAGTGCATTAAGCTTCTTCGCCGCAACCTTCGGTGTTGGCTGTTACTCTGAAATCGATATGATCAGTTCATTATGTACTCTGATGGCAAGAGGTGCTATCATTAGTATGTTTGTCGTAATCTTCCTGCTTCCTGCAGCGTTGATGTTATTCGATAAGCTGATCATCCACACAACGATTGGATTCAAGGGGATCACTGGCAAACAGAAAGCAGCTTATGCAGGAGCAGGAAATGCTGATCCGGCTCAGGAACAGAAAGCAGCAAATGATGATGATTTCCTGAATGAGGACAGGTCATTTGCAAAGAAGAGTACCGGAAAATTCGATAACTTTGATTTTGATGACAGTTACAGTGACGATGATAAATATATAGATGTAAATAATGATTCAAATGGTCCTGCTGACGGACAGTAGTAATGTAGGAGGTAATTAGTATGAGTTATAAAAATATGAAAGCAAGAAAAAGATTTATGGCGATCGCTTTAAGTGGTGCAATGATGTTATCTGTTACAGGTTGTGGCAGCGCAGCAACAGGTGAAGTACAGACATTAGAGAACCCGGAAATCATGAGCAAGAGTGATGAAGAATTATCAGATGTGCTTGGAAACTCTATCGGACTTTCTGAGGACACTGACAGTGATAAAGATGAGACCGTTTACGTTGTTGCTGATGCAGCAGGAAATAAGCAGGATGTCATCGTCAGTGAATGGTTAAAGAACACAGACGGTGCAGCAACCATTAAGGATAGCAGTAACCTGACTGATATCGAGAATGTAAAAGGTGATGAGACATTTACAGAGAACAACGGTGAGCTTGTATGGCAGGCGGATGGTAATTCCATTTACTATCAGGGCAAGTCAGAGGAGCAGATCCCTGTAGAAGTAAAGGTTACTTATTATCTGGATGATCAGGAGATTGCACCGGATCAGCTCGCAGGCAAGAGCGGCAAGGTAAAGATGAGATTTGAATATGTAAATAATTCAAAGAGCGGAGATGTATATACTCCTTTCCTGATGGCAACCGGTATGATCTTATCAAATGATAAGTTCTCAAATATCAAGGTTGAGAATGGTCAGGTTGTAAATGATGGAAACAACAGTATCGTTGTAGGTATGGGCATGCCTGGTCTTCAGGACAGCCTGGATCTTCAGAAACTGGATGTTGAGATTCCGGATTACTTCGAGGTTACAGCTGATTGTACAGATTTCTCTCTGGACATGACAATGACAGTTGCTTCAACCGGTTTCTTATCAAAGGACAGCGATAATAAAGATCTGAAAGATGCTGAATCCGATATCAACGAACTGGTCGACACATACAGTGAAGGTATGGATTCTCTGGTATCAGGAATCAAAGACTATACAGATGGTGTAGCTTCTGTATCAGATGGTATCTCACAGGTAAAGACCGGAGCAGATGATCTTTATAAGGGATCTCTTACACTGGCTCAGGGTGTTGACTCAGCTACAACAGGTGCCGGTACATTAAAGGCAGCATTTGAAGGTGATAATGGTGTCTTATCAGGATCAAAGCAGATCAGCGATGGACTTTCAAAATTAAATAAAGCAGTAAAGGGAATCAGCCTTCCAACAAAGACAGAATTAAGCGATAAAGAGAAATCTGCTGTTAAGACAACGATCACAAATAATATCACAAATAATCTGACAGCAAATAAAGATAAGATTGCAGCAAGTGTTGATAAGGATGCAGTTACTGCTGAGGCACAGAAGAATGGCAAGGCAGCAGCACCGTCTAAGGATGCAGTTATAAAAGAGGCACAGGCAGCAGCACCTTCATCTGAAACAGTAGCATCAGAGGCAAAAAATCAGTTTGCAACATATTTCAAGGACTTCGCGGATGCTTATGAAAAGATGACAGGTTCACAGCCGGATGAAGCAATGACAAAAGCATTCACAGCAGTATATGGTGATGTATACGGAGCAGCTTATAAGTCAGGTTACGGAACAGCTTATGGCACAGCTTATACAAATGCATTCACAGCCGGATATGGCAGCGCTTATGGTACAGCTTATCAGTCAGCATATGGCACAGCTTATATAGAAGGTTATAAGACAGGTTATGCTACAGCATATCAGGATGGTCTTTCCTATGGTGCAAATCTGGTACTTAACAAGTTAAGCTCATTCAGCTCACAGCTCACAACATTAAAGACCAGCGTTGGACAGCTTGCAACAGGAGCATCAGCCCTCAATACAGGATTACAGAAAGTATATTCAGGAACAAAAGACCTGTATACCGGTATGGTTAAGTTAAATGGTGGTGCAGGAAGCTTATCCAAGGGTGCAAACACTCTGAAAGAAGGAGCAGGCACATTAAAGGATGGTGCAACAAAGCTTACAGATGCAAGTGGTGATTTAAAGGATGGAAGCAAGCAGTTATCTGATGGTACAGATAAGATCGTTGATGCTGTAAATGGTGCAGAAAAGGATCTGGATTCTCTGTCAGAGAAATGTGATAAGGTCATCAAGGCCGGTGAAGCTTATGAGTCCTTCGGTGGAATCTCAGACGATATGAAGGGCAGCGTTAAGTTCATCATCAAGACCGATTCAATCAGTAAGTAATTAACAAATGAAAATCGTTTGCACTGTAAAAAGGCATTGGTTTGGACTTTGTTTACGATTTAAGACAAAAGGATGCCTCGCCAGGACATCCGCAGTAGAAAAAAGAATATAGTTTGACATAGGGACTCCGGTTTCGCATGTTTTTCAATGAATCAATCCTTGAATATATGCCGGAGTCCTTTTTATATTGTATTAAGTGCATTTCCGGTTTTATATTCTGAATATGCCGATTAACTTCCTCCTGATAAAATCTCTACATGAGACGCACTTGTTTTTCTATTTGAAACA
>ERZ808242.1068-NODE-1068-length-16970-cov-3.945019_pt1 | contig 16970 bp, 10 predicted proteins | sample MGYA00521244_ERZ808242 | MGnify/ENA primary metagenome ERZ808242 (study PRJEB31516, sample SAMN03275573) | gut metagenome | biome: mammalia-associated habitat; material: feces | host: Papio cynocephalus | place: Kenya | collected 2012-07-27 ... | reverse complement strand
TATCCGCTTTTGAGAAAGGCGTTTGCGCGCTTCGACAAGAACGACAAGCGTTTTAAAGCGTTCCTTAAAACGGGCGATTATCGCGACTACGCGCTTTTTATGGCGTTGACGGAGAAATTCAACGCGCCTTGGTACAATTGGAGCGACGAGTATAAAAAGCGTGACGAAGCCGCGCTTAACAAGTTCGAAGCCGAGAATAAAGACGAGATTTTGTTCTGGCAGTTTGTGCAGTTTGAGTTCTGGAAGCAATACTACGCGCTCAAAAAGTATGCGAACAAGTGCGGGATAAAGATTATCGGCGACATGCCGCTCTATTTTGCGTACAACAGCGTGGAAGTTTGGCGTTCGCCCGAAGAGTTTATGCTCGACGAAAATTATACGCCGAAAAAGGTTGCCGGGGTTCCGCCCGATTATTTCTGCGCGGACGGGCAGCTTTGGGGTAACCCCGTGTACAACTACGAGGTGATGAAGAAGAACGATTACGCGTTCTTTAAGTCGCGCTTAAACCACGTTTTGAACGTTTACGACTACGTGAGAATAGACCATTTCCGCGGGCTTGATAGGTTCTGGGCGGTCGATTACGGAAAACCCACCGCGCGCGACGGCGAATGGCTCAAAGCCCCGGGTCGCGAGATATTCGCTTCGTTCGAACATAAGGACAGAATTATCGCGGAGGACCTCGGCGTTATCGACGACGGCGTTAGAGATTTGATAAAGACGGTCGGCGCGCCGGGAATGAAGGTCCTTTCTTTCGCGTTCGACAGCGGCAAGGATAATCCGTATTTACCGTGGAACGTGGGCGAAAACAGCGTTGCTTACACGGGAACTCACGACAACGACACGCTCGTCGGGCATTTCAAGAGCCTCGATAAAGAAGCCTTTGAAAGGCAGAAAGCGATGGTTAAGGAAAGCCTTGACTATCTCAAGATATATAGACCTATCGGCGGAATTTACCCCGTTGCGGAGGCTGTACTCGATATCGCTTACGCGTGCGACTCTAAGCTCACTATTGTGCCGCTTCAGGACGAACTTTTGCTTGGCGGAGAGTACCGCATTAACGCGCCCGGTTCGACCGGTTGCTGGCGCGTGAGAATCAAGGAAAGCGTGCTTACGGATACCCTTTGCGCCGCAATGAAGAGACGTGCGAAACGCTTCAAGAGGGCGTAGGATTTATTGAATTTTTAGTAAAAATTGCTTTCTCTTTTTATTAGGGAAAGCTTTTTTTGTGTGCCGTTTAAATTGAGTTTTTGTTGTGTTGTCGTGGATTTTTTCTGCTTTTAAGTTGCGATTTTTGAGCTTTTTATGTGAAAACGGAATGAAACTTTTTTCTTTGTTTTTGCTTGTTTTTCTCAAAATTCCGCATTCTGCCTTGAATTTTGAGTTTTACGTCGTTTTTGCGGGTTTTAAGGAATTTCGACATTAAAGGGATAGGCGTTGACATTTTAGGTACAAATGAAGTATAATTGACCTACAAGGCTTATATCAGCACATATACGGACTACGTGTTCGAACGCCACACAGTTACGTACATAGAGTACGCGCCTGCGCGTCGTTCTCGCCAGTTGTCCGTCTCTGCACTAATCTAAGCCTTGTAGGACGTGTTGATTGTTGTTACGTCGTGCAAGCCTCCTATGGACTAACCTACTCAATAGTTGAAAGTTGAAAATTGAAAGTTGAAAATTGAAAGATGAGGACAGTATTTATACCGTAAACGGGCGGGCTTGATTGACTGTTATGTCGAAAATCAGGTTACTTGCGTTTCCCCACGCGCAATCAATAGATGAAAATTGAAAGTTGAAAATTGAAAGATATGGAAAAAAGAAAAAAACGGTTCAAAGACCGTAAAGACGGATATTATTTAGGCGAAGAGGTTCCCGCGCTTACGCGGTTTATGGTTTACCTCTTACCCGAAAGGACGAAAAACGAGGCGGTTGTCAACGAAGAAATAGAATTGGCGGCGTTAAACGAATATATTAAAGAAAAGAACGCCGCGCTCGGCGAGGACGATTTTAAGTATACGATTTTCCAGGTCGTGGTTTCGGCAATCGCAAAGACTATTTACCACCGCAAAAAGCTTAATTATTTTATTCAGGGCAGGCGGTATTACGAAAGAAAGCATATTTCCTTTTCGTTCATCATAAAAAAGAAGTTTGAGGACAAGTCCGAAGAGGCACTCGCTATTATCAAGGCGGGAACGGAGGGAGTATCTCCGCTTGACGAGGTGCGCGAAAAAATCAAAAAAGCCGTATACGACGTGCGCGTTAAGGACAAAACGGATGGCACGACGGGCATAATAGAAAAGCTTGTCAAGCTCCCGCGCTTTTTGCTCCGCTTTGTATGCCGCGTTCTAAAATTTTTGGACTATCACGGTTGGACTCCCGCGAGCCTAATGAAAGAGGACCCGTATTATTCTACGGTTTTCATAAGCAATCTCGGTAGCATAAAAATGCATGCCGATTATCACCATTTGACCGATTACGGCACTAATTCCGTGTTCGTTATCGTCGGTGAGAAACACACTTCGCCCGTGTTTAAGGACGACGGAACTTTTGAAATGAAAGAGTTTTTACCGATAGGGCTTACTATAGACGAGCGCATTGCCGACGGACTGTATTTTGCCAATTCGATAAAACTTTTGAAAAAGTATCTTGCCGACCCGAAGCTTTTAGAAGAAAACGTGGAAGTCGAATAATATTAAGCCGATATTTCCGTTTTAACCCGCAGTAAAGATTTAAGCGATAAATTTCGCATACCAAGGCAAAAGTGCGGCTATAAGCCGATTAAACGCAAAAAAATAAAGAGGATTAAAATGTCTATAGAAGAAAAGAATGCGCCGTGGCTAAAAAGTTACGGCGAAGTGAAATTCCATATCGATTACCCTAAGGGGTCTATGAGCGACGTCGTTTTAGCGACCGCCGACCGTTACCCCAACCAAACGGCTCTTTCGTGCATGGGTACGAAGATACCGTATAAGCTCATGAAACGCAAAATTTTGCAGACGGCGCGCGCGTTTGTCGCTCTCGGCATAAAGAAAGGCGATAAAGTTACTATTTGTATGCCGAACTTGCCGCAAACCGTTTATTCTTTGTACGCGCTCAACTATATCGGCGCGGTTGCAAGCCTTATCCACCCGCTTTCCGCGGAGGGCGAAATCGCGTATTACTTAAGCGAAGTCGATTCGCACATAATCTTAACGCTTGACTCGTTCTACACGAAAATGCTTGCCGTGCAGAAGCAGTACCCGATTGACAAAATCATTTTAACGGGCGCGGCGGAAGAACTCGGATTTATGAAAAAGTGGGCGTATAAGCTCATTAAAGGCAAAAAAGACAGAGATTATACCGTTGAGGACAACGTAATTTACTGGGAAGAATTCATTAAACAAAGAATGAGCGTTAAAGCCCCCGCGGCTGCGCATTTGGACGAAAACGAGCTTTCCACCATTCTCTTTTCGGGCGGAACGACGGGCGTTACTAAGGGCATAATGCTTTCGAGCAAAAACTTCAACGCATTAGCTCTTCAAACGGCGACCATGTGTAACAAGCGTATTCAGGGCAAAAAGATGCTCGCGGCTATGCCGTGTTTTCATGGCTTCGGCTTGGGCGTTTGCGTGCATACGATGATGGTTTTAGGCGGCGAATCCATACTCGTGCCTAAGTTCAACGTCAAAGATTACGCGCTTTTGATTAAGAAAAACAAGCCTAACTATATAGCCGGCGTGCCGACTTTGTACGAAGCTTTGACGAGAAACAACTACCTTGACGGCGTAAATTTGAGCTGTTTGATGGGCGTTTTCTCGGGCGGCGACAGCCTTTCAATCGAACTCAAAAAGAAATTCGACGCCTTCTTAAAAGACCACGGCGCGACCGTGAGAGTGCGCGAGGGTTACGGCACTACGGAATGCGTTACGGCGAGCTGCCTGACCCCGTATAACAAGGAAAAGGAAGGCTCTATCGGTTTGCCTTACCCCGACACTTACTATAAAATTTGCAAAGTCGGCACGACCGAGGAAGTTCCTTACGGCGAAGAGGGCGAAATTTGTTTGTCCGGTCCGACGGTTATGCTCGGTTACTACAACCGCCCCGAGGAGAACGCAAACACGCTCAAAAAGCACGCGGACGGCAGAATTTGGCTGCACACGGGCGACCTCGGCAAGATGGACGATGAGGGGTTCATATTCTTTAAACAGCGCATTAAACGTATGATAATAACGAGCGGCTACAACGTTTACCCGTCGCAGATAGAAAACGTTATCGACGGACACGAAGCCGTGCAGATGAGTTGCGTTATCGGCGTTAAGGACGAGTACAAAATGCAGCGCGTAAAAGCCTTTATCACGCTTAAACCGGGCTACGAGCCGAGCGCGGAAATGAAGAGAAGCATTCTCAATTATTGCAGAACGAGAATAGCTAAATACGCCCTTCCCTACGATATCGAATTCCGCAACGAACTCCCGAAAACGCTTGTCGGCAAGATTGCTTACACCGTTCTCGAAAAGGAAGAGAACGAAAAGATAAACGCGGCGAAAGCTACCGCGAACGCGTAAGTTTATCCGGCAAAAGCGGGGCTATAAGTCGATTAAACGACATTTTTATAAATTTTTTGTATAAGAAAAGCAGGACACTTTAAAGCCCCGCTTTATTTATATATATTATTTTAGTTCCTCGTTTTTCGGCTCGTCGGATAATACTTGAAATTCGACTAAAATTTAACGACGGGTCGGCAAAAGCAATTATACAATCGGCAAATTTTGCCATTTCGTCGTTGCGTTTTGAAATACAGTACTTGGGTGGCGTGTTTTCAAGAGGCAGATACATTACTTCGTCAAAACCCGCTTCTTTAGCGAATTTTAACTTGTAATATTTATCGTTTAAATATGGGGTAACGAAAATAAACTTTATTTGCGGATAATCCATTTTTAGTGAGCTTATGCAATTTATGACTAATTTGTCAAATTTGCCATACCAACCGCAGTAAAGTTTCGGTTCTTCGTTTAAAACGCTTAGGGTTGCTTGTTTTATCGCTTTCAAAACTTCTTTGCTGTCATTCGGAAAGCTCGAATGACCAAAATAAACAATATTCATTGTTATAGTATAGCATAATTTTTACTAAATAGCAAATATGCTATACATAGCAGTAATATTTTTTCGCGTTTAGTTAAAATAATAATAGAAAAATGAAATTCTAATATTATTTTACTTGACGGGAGAATATTATATGCTGCTTGAGGACGCGGTTGCGCTGAGAATTGAACAACTTTGCATAGAACGAAAGATAACTAAGTATGAGCTTTCAAAGCTAAGCGGCGTTCCGCAAACTACTCTTTGTTCTATAAAGAAAAAGCGCAGTACGTCAGTAAAAATCCATACTCTTTACGCCATATGTTGCGGACTTCGGATTTCACTTGAAGAGTTTTTCGAAAGCCCTATGTTCGCACCCGATAATCTTTACGACAAAAAGTAAAAAAGCGGGGCTATAAGTCGATTAAACGATAAAAAACGCGGTAAGCTTGAATGCCTGCCGCGTTTTAAAATACGAATTATTTTATTTCTTTTCCGTTTTGAAAAGCTTAGAGGAGAGGAAGTTTGCGCCCAAAAGCACGGGGAAGTCTAAGGCGATTAAGACTAAGAGGAAGATTATCGCGTCGAGGTTTTCTTTAAAGGAAAGAGCCGTAAGGTTGAAGAAGAAACAGTGCATTAAGCACGTTGCCCACACGAGAAGAGCGATTGTCACAAAACCTACGATTGCGCCGCGGTAGAGGTCGTACGGGATACAGAGAAGCACGAGGAAAACCCAACCGCCAAAAGTGAGTGCGAGCGTTGAAACCGATTCGCTTACGCCGCCCGCAAGGTTTACGCCGAAGATATGCGCGTATTCCGACAAAAGAACGTTCAAAACAAGTATCAGAGTGCCTGGGATTGCGTGGGCGAACACGAACGAGATAAAGTTGCCTTTGACCCTGTCGGAGTTGGGTTGCACGGACAAAAGCGTTGACGGCAAGCCGATTATAAAGAATTCGAGCATAAGCATGTTACCCGTCGAGAAGGGGTATTTTTGCCAGCGGATAGCCGAAATTATCGCGTAGCAGAGGGTGAACATCGTTTTCATAAGGTAAAGAGAAGCCGAGCGTTGAATGTTGTTTATAACGCGCCTGCCTTCCTTAACCACGCTCGGGAGGGAGTTGAAATTGTCGTCGAGCAAGACGAGGTGGGACAAACTCCTTGCCGCCGCCGAGCCGGAAGCGACCGTTATCGAGCAGTCGGCTTCTTTCATTGCGAGTATGTCGTTTACGCCGTCGCCCGTCATTGCAACCGTGTTGCCCGCCGACTTGATTGTCTTTATCAAGAGGGCTTTTTGTTCGGGCGAAACTCTGCCGAAAACGGAGTACTTATTTGCTGCCGCGGCGACTTCTTCGTCGGAAAGCCCCGCGAGCGAAATATAGTTTTGCGCGTTTTCAATGCCCGCGCGGGCGGCTATGCGGGAAACGGTGAGCGGGTCGTCGCCCGAAATAACCTTGACGGCTACGTCGTTTTCCTTGAACCATTTTATTGTTTCGATTGCTTCGGGGCGGATATTATCTTCCAAGGCGATGAGAGCAAAGGGAACGGTTTCGCCGACAAGCTCGTCGTTCGTTATTTTGTCCGCTTTTGCAAGCATAAGAACGCGTTTTCCGCATTCCATAAAGGATTTTATCTTTTCGGAAATTTCCGCAGTGATATTTTTGCAAACGAAGTCTGGCGCGCCGAGCGCGTAGGTCGAGCCGCCAAAAAAGGTTACGGCGGAGAGTTTACGCTTAGAGGAAAACGGCAAAACTTTTGTTGCTTCAAGCGGATTTTCGACGGCAAATTTTTTGTTGAGCGCGTCCGCCGTCATGTTTTTGTCGCCGAGCGCGTGTTCCATGGACGCTATTAAAAGGTTGACGTCGCAAGTTTTTTCGATATTCACAACGTCCGAAACTGTCATGTTTCCGTCGGTAATCGTTCCCGTTTTGTCGAGGCACAAAACGTTTACGCGGGCGAGCATTTCGAGCGAGTACATATCCTGCACCGAGGTGTTGAGCGTCGCAAGCTTGATTATGCCGACCGCAAGCGAGAGGGTTGTTAACAAGAACATGCCCGACGGTATCATACCGATTACCACCGCGACCGTTTTTTTGACGACCGCCGTGCGCAGTTCTATTCCCGAAAGGGTTTCCGAGTAAACGCCGTGATTGACGAAAGCCGTTACGATTGCTATCGGGATAATTAAAAGCCCGACGGTTTTTATGATTTTGTTCATCGCGTCGAGAAGCTCGGAACGCGTGCGTTTATATTTTTTTGCTTTTGCCGAAAGCGTTTGAACGTAAGCTTCTTGTCCTACTTTATCTGCGCGAGCAAGGCACGAACCGCCCGAAACGAAGCTGCCCGAATAAAGCATGTCGCCGTCCGACTTTTTGACGGCTACCGATTCGCCGGTGAGCATCGATTCGTCAACTTCCACGCTGCCCGATAAAAGTATGCAGTCGGCGGGGATTTGGTCGCCGAGCGAAAGTTCGATTATATCGTCCAGAACGACGTCGCCGACGGGAATCGTGAGTTTTTTGCCGCCGCGCACGACGTTTGCCGTCGGGGCTTTGACGAGCGAAAGCTTTTCGACCGTCTGTTTAGCCCTTATCTCCTGAATAATGCCTATCGCCATATTGAGTACGTAAATGACGATGAACGAATAATCGGATAGGTTAGCGGGAACCGTCAGCATTACGCCGAAGCAGATAAGGCAAAACAGGTTGAAAAACGTGCAGATATTGTCGAAAAATATTCTAAAATAGCTTTTGGAAGCCTTGTTTTTGACTTCGTTCGTAAGTCCTTGCGCTATTCTGCCGTCGACCTCTGCGCGCGTAAGCCCCGTTGCGGGGTCTGCGTTTATTCTGCCGAGGTCTTTTTTAAAATCGTAAACTTTCTTTTTCATTGTGAATAATCCTTTCTCTTCTTTTCTGTTTGTGTTTTTTCACTTTCGCTAAGTGCGAACTAAGCCGAGTTGAAAATTTAAAATTGAAAACTGCTGTCTAAGCGAATATATAAAAATGAAAATTCAAATCTTTCAATTTTCATCTTTCAACTTTCAACTATTTAATATAATAGCATTTTATGAAGTAAATTTCAAGCTATCAAGGGAATAAAAGCGCAAAAATACTTTATTGAATTGACTTTTCTTTGTTTCTTTGTTAAAATACATTATGTAAAGGCTCGGAAAAGGCTTTTTGAAACGTGCTTTTTAAAAAGTTTTGACGGGGCTAAAAGGAGTTTGTATGGCTGAAATAAAAAAATATTCTTACGCCGTTGAAGGCGAAATCGACGGCGAAAAGCTCGTCGAAAGGGTTAAAGCCTTAAAAAACGTGGCGGACGCTAAGTTTGAGAATGGCACGCTCACTTATTTTCTTCCCGAAAACGCCGACGAATACGACGTTCTCGTATCTTCTATGGAAATCTGCACGGAAATGGGTGCGGAACTAATTATCGGCGACGACGAGGAAGAAAAAAAGGAAGAAGTCGACGTTTACGAGCAGTGTTCTTCGGTCGAAGAGATTGAAGAAAACCTCGAAAAGGAAGAGAAAACGGCGGAAGGGAAAGCCGACGAAAGCGCGGAATTTTCTTCGGCGGACAGAATAGTCGAAGCGAAAAAGACCTTGAAAAAGGAAAGCCTCGTTAGGGCGATAGAGCTTGCCGTCGCGGTCGCGTTTATGATTGCCGCGTTGTTCGTGCCGTCGTCAAATTCGGTTATAAGCTTGAAAACGATATTCTCCGTTCTCGCGTTCGCGGTGGGCGGGTACGAAATTTTCTATTCGGCGATTGTCGGAATTTTCAAAAAGAAGATAAAAAATTACGACTTAATCGTCACGATAAGCTGCCTATTCGGCGCGTTTTTCGGGTATATTACCGAAATCACCGTGTTTATCGTAATCTATGCGATTGCGGACGAAGTGGCAAAGTTTGCGGATAACCTTTCCGCCGTTACGCTCGACGAAATCTTTTATACGGGCAGCGTGCCTTTAACCTTAGAAAACGGCGAAAAACGCTCGGTCGAAGCGGTCGTGAAAGGCGACAAGTTCGCGCTCGAACGTTACGACGTGGTACCCGCCGACGGGGTCGCGCTCACGGACGGCAAAGTCGACGCTTATCGCGCGGAAGGCGTTTACGAAAAGCTCGTCAAGGCGGGCGACAAGGTGCTTGCGGGTAGCGTGGTTTTGAGCGACGGACTAAAATTCGAAGCCGAAACGACTTCAAAAGAAAGCGCGCTTAGCAAAAAGAAAGAAAGCTTTTCGGAAAGAACGGAATTTTTAAAACGCGACGGCGGAAAGCTTTTTGCGCTCGACTTGGCTCTCATTTTGGCTTCGCTCGTGTGTTGCTTCGTTCTCCCGATTTTTGCGGAAAATTACGCGGCGGAACTCACGTCTTACGTCGGGATTTGCGTTTCGATAATGCTTACGGCTTCATTCTCTCTTGCAGCCGCGATTGCGGCGGAAAGCGTGTATCGCGCGGTGGTTGTCGCAAAGTATCGCGGGATAGATTTCGGCGCGGAAAAGGCGTTTTATACGCTTGCAAACGCAAATTCTATCGTCGTGCGCTCGTCCGTTCTGACTGAAAACGGAACGCTTAAAGCTGATTCGCTCGGCGCGCTCAAAGAACTTTATTTCGACGGCGCAAAGAACGTAACCACCGAGTTCGATTGTGCGGTCGAAGCCGAGGATAAAGAAAAAATAGACCTCGTGGACAAAGCTTTTAAGGGCGAAAAGAAAGTCTTTGCGGGCGGCGACGGCGAAGTGTCATTCCAAAGAGAAAAAACGGGCGAAAAGGTCGTTATCGAAAACGGCGAAATATTCATGCTCCCGCTTGCGTATAGCCTTGCGAAGAAAGCCGTCAAGCGCGAAAAGCGCATTAAAATCATATCGCCGATAGTGAAAGGCGCGTGCATAATTGCGGCGATGTTCGTTCCCGCGACAATACTTTCGCCCGTGTATTTTGCTTGCGTTTCCGCTGCCGCGACGCTTGCGTTTACGCTCTCGGCTTTTTCTTCCGCTTCCGTGAAAGAGTAAGCTTTCGCTGTCCGGACGGTGTCCGGACGAACGCGGAAGAGTTGAAGGTTGAAAGTTGAAAGTTGAAAGTTGAAAATTGAAAATTGAAAATTGAAAGTTGTGGTCGAATTATATAATATTCTCAATCCGCTTTCACTCGCACTTTATGTGCGAATATCGATTGCCGTTTACGGCAAATATCGAGCAGCTTTAGCTGCATATCACTTGCGCCTTTGGCGCAAATATCGATTTACATATTATCCCCTCATCCACCGTCGCCGCGACGACGGTCCCCCTTCCCCACAGAGCCTGCCGATTTTCGGCATGCGGGGGAATGTAGATTGCCGCCGAATATCGGCGGCTCTTTTTTTGTGCTTTACGGCAGAAAAGAGTTGAAAATTGAGAGTTGAAAGTTGAAAATTGAGGACGGGAGCGTTTTTATAAAAAATTTCGAAAAAAATTTTCTAAAAAGTATGTCGCGGGCGCATGAAAGACTGAAAAATTTTTTTCGAAAAAGCCTTGACAAGAAGCGTTTTGTAAACTATACTTTAATTTACCGGGATAATCCCTAAGCGAAAAAACAATATGCCGAAGAGGAGTAAAAATGATAAGGGTTGCGATTGTAGACGACGACGGAGCGGACAGAAAAAAGATAAGAGATTGCCTTGACTTTGTCGCCGAAGAAGAAAATCAATTATTCGAAGTGTCGGAGTTTGAAAACGCGGAATGCTTTTTTATGAAGTTCGATTGCAATTTCGATATTGTATTTTTGGATATAGAGATGCCGTATTGCGACGGAATGACGGCGGCGAAAAGGCTAAGGCAGATAGACAAGGTAGTTACGCTTGTATTTGTAACCAATCTTGCGCAGTATGCTGTCGCCGGGTATGAAGTGGACGCTCTCGACTACATCTTGAAGCCCGTCGATAAGTATTCGTTTTCTTTAAAAATGAAGAGGGTTTTGTCGCGAACGCTAAGAAACGCGGAAGATTCCGTTATGGTTCCGACTGACGACGGGGATATTGTTCCGCTTAGGATTTCGACGATAAGATACGTTGAAGTAAGAGGGCATTACGTTGTTTTTCATACCGCAGACGGCGAGTTTTCGCAATACGCAACGTTAAAAAGCGTCGAGTATAAATTAAGAGGCGGGTCGTTTTCTAAATGCAACAGATGTTTTCTCGTCAATCTTTCATATGTGGAAAAAATAAACGGCGACGAAGCCGTTGTGTGCGGCGACGGTTTGCAGATATCGCGCCCGCAGAGAAAGGCTTTCCTTTCCGCTTTTTCGGATTATTTAGGAGGAAGACGTTAATGTATTTCGATTTAGGCAGCATTGTGTTTGAAGTTGAACTTATTGCGGCGCAGAGCTTGTTTTTGTATGCATGCCCGAAACGGAAAATGTTTTGGCTTCGCTTTTTAATATCTTTTATAGCTTGCGTAGTACTTGCGTATTTTTTCCCGAAATACGAAACCCGCATTGGATATATTTTCTTAATGCTTAGGTCTTTTGCGGTACTTGCATACTCTATCGGGCTTACTTGCATTTGTTACGATTTGAAATTCCACGCTGCAATATCCATTTGCGTTGCGGGATATGCCGTTCAGCATATAGCTTATCAATCCGCGTTCCTTATTTCAAAGATTCCGGGCGCAGAGGTGCTTAATGGCAGCCTTTTTGGCTTCATCATGTATCGCGAACTCATAACCATGCCAATTGTTTTTTTCTTTGCTTGGCTGCTTGGCGGAAGAAAAGCCGCCGAAAGCAGATATTTTCTCGATAGCGATATACGCTTCGATATGATTTCGATTTTTACTATATGCGTTTGCATTGTAATGACGAGAATTTCGTATCGATTTTGCGGATTCGATTCCGTTCCGCCGAGAATTTTTCTTATTATGTGTTGCGCGTTGGCTCTCATAATTCAATTCGCGCTCTCGTCGATTCTTACGGAACGTGCGGACAGGGAAGTTGTCGAGCGTATTCGTAAAGAAGAAAAAAAACAATACGAACTAAGCAAAAAAATGATAGATACGATAAATATAAAGTGTCACGATTTAAAATTCCGGTACGGCGACGATAAGATTTTACCCGACGAAAAGAAAGAGGTTAAAGAAGCCGTTGATATTTATGACGGAATGACTCGTTCCGGTAACGATGTTCTCGACGTTATTCTTACCGAAAATTTTTTATGTTGTTTTTCGCAAGGGATAAAGTTCACGTTTATGGGTAGCGGCGATTACGTTTCGTTCCTAACTAAATCCGATATCTATTCGCTTTTCGGCAATGCGCTTGAAAACGCGAGAGAAGCCGTCGCCGGGCTGAACGACGATAAAAAAATAATTTCGCTTACTCTGTCAAAGAAGGGGCAGTTTGTTTCCGTAGACGTTTCGAATTACTTTGACGGAAATATTTCGCTTAACGACGGGTGCGTCGTGACAAAAAAGGAAACGGACAAGGATTTTCACGGGTACGGGCTGAAAAGTATAAAAACAATCGCCGAAAAGTACGGCGGAGACATGCGCATATCTTTTGATAACGGCGTATTTAACCTCGGCGTATTCCTCATCGACAATTCAAAACAAAAGTAATTCGGTAAAGACGGTCGCAAGCAAAGAGTTTGCGACTGTTTTTTGCCCTAAATTTGCAATTCGTGCCGAAAAACGACAGTTTATTCTGTTTTACATACGTTTTTTTTTGGAAATGATATAATTACGACGGTTAGGGAAAAGCTTTATCCCTAATAAAAAAAATTCGGAGGATAGCAATGAATCTTCAAAAACGTTTGGCAGAAAAAAGCGTCGGCTTTTATATTCTGCTTGCAGCAGCGTTAATCTCGGTCGTTACGGTCGTAGTTTACGCCGCAAATTACTCTAAGCTCTCGGTGTACATGTCTTGGGCGGCGGTAATAGTTATGGCGGTAGGCGCGGTTGTTTCCGTTGCTCTTTCGTTTGTCGGCGCGGACGAAATTGCCCCGGCAGTCGTGGCTTTGACAAGCCTTATCGGACTTTTGCTTTTTGTAAAAGCCATTTACGGTTATGTCGCCGTGGTTATCGTAGGTATTGACCTTAACTCTTTCGATTCGAAGTTTATAGCTTGCACGATTTTATTTATACTTTCGTATGCTATAAGCGTGACTTCGATATTCGTCCCGCAGAAAAAAACGATAAAAGGAGAGTAACACAATGAAAAAACAAACGGTAAGGCTTATTCAAAAAATTCTCATAACCGCATTTACCACGCTTTTCGCGTTTATGCTTACGGCGACGGGAATACTTAAACAAAACGAAAGCACGATTACCACGGCTCTCGGTCAAAGGGACTTTTATATAGAATACGGCGAGGGCGACGACGGTCCGAAAGAACTTTTCAAGACGGACTATAAGAGTGTAAGAGAAGTCGTTTATGCCGGTTACGAGACTCAGCTCGAAGAGCAGAAAGAAGGCACCGTGCTTTTAAAGAACGACAACGACGCGTTGCCTTTGAAAAAAGGCTCCAAAATAAGCGTTTTCGGCGCGGCTTCGGTGTACCCGTTCTACGGCGCGAGCGGCTCCGGCGGTATCAGCACAACGTATGCTTTGGATTGGTATGATTCGTTTGCGGGAACGCATTACGAAAAGGCCGATCCTAAGGCGAAGGTTACGGGCGAACCTTACTTTTCCGTTAACGAAAAGCTTAAAACCGAATATGAAAAATGGGTTGAGGTTAAGCAAACGCCTTGGTCAACCGTCAACGTCGGAGAGTATGCTCCTTCGAGCAGCGTTTCCAAAGTTTCTATAAGCGATGTTCCGTGGAATGTTTTATCCGCCGGAGAAGGCTATGCGGACATAGCAAATTACGGCGACGCGGCTTTGATGATTATAAAAAGAACGGGCGGCGAAGGTTACGATTTGCCTGCTACGACCGGTAAAAACAAACAGTACGGCAACACTTCTTACGCCACTTCCGTAAACTGTGACGGCGTTAACGGCGATTACCTTGCTTTGAACGAAAACGAAAAGTCCATTCTCGGCGGACTCAAACAACTCAAAAAAGAAGGTAAGGTAAAAAAGATAGTTCTCATTTTGAATATGGCAAGCACGATAGAACTTAGCTTTTTGAAAAACAACGATTACGATATCGACGCTTGCTTGTGGACGGGATCCGTCGGTACTTACGGTACCGTTGCGGTAACTAAACTTTTGTGCGGCGAATGGAATTTCAGCGGCGGGCTTTCCGCTACTTTGTGGTACGATAACCTTGCAAACCCCGTAAACTCCAACTTTACCGACCAGAACTATTTCTTTACGTACTCCAACTACAAGGAATTCGGCTTTACAAACCCGGCGGAAGCAGGTCAGTATCAGTCGTCGATGAGTTCTTACATGGTTTACCAGGAGGGTATGTATTTAGGTTATAAGTACACCGAAACGAGATACGAAGATTACGTTACGGGCGTAAAGAACGTAGGCGAATATAAGTATGACGAAGTAGTCGCTTATCCGTTCGGTTACGGAAAATCTTATTCGGAATTCGAGTTTACCGATATGACGGTTAAAGAAGCAGGTAAGACGTACGAAGTTTCCGTTAAAGTAACGAATACAGGCTCGAAGCCGGGAAAGACTCCGGTTCAGGTATACGTTGCAAAGCCTTACGGCGAATACGAACGCAAAAACCAAATTCAAGTTCCGTCCGTTCAGCTTATCGATTTCGGAAAGACAAGAGAACTTGCCGCAGGAGATTCCGAAACGGTGACGATATCGGTCGACCAAAAGTACATGGCGACTTACGATACTTTCGGCGCGGGAACTTACGTTATGACTCCGGGCGAATACAGACTTATCGTCGCCAAGAACGCGCACGAAGCGGTAAACAGCCTGTTAGCCGATAAAGGCTATACTCCTGAAACTACGAACAACAGAATGGATAAGGAAGGCAACACCGACCTTGTTTACAAGTTTAGCTTATCTTTGGATAAACAAACCTATTCGTTGTCGTCTGCGACAAACAATCCTATCGCAAACTCCTTCGAGTTCGGCGACATCAACACTTACTCCGGTAAGGGCGGCAATTCGGTTAAATACTACAGCCGCGACGATTGGAACGGCACGGTCGCGCTTTCGTATAGAAAAGCCGACGGAACGCTCGTTAAGCCGCATGCAACGCTCACGATGACTAAGCAGATGGCGGACGAACTCAGAGACCAGATGGACGCTAAAAAGGTTATCGAAAAAGGCGGCGAATATCCGACTTACGGCAAAAATTTAAAGGGTGTAGACGCGGAAGGATACGGTATACCGAACGACGACGCGTTAAAACTCATAGACCTTCTCGGCGAAGATTACGATTCGCCTATGTGGGAGGATTTGCTTGACCAACTCACCTGGATGGATACGGTATATCTTCTTTCCAACGGCAGACATAAAACGGTTGCAATAGCTTCCGTCGCTAAGCCGAGTACATGGGACGAAAACGGACCTAACGGTCTCAGCGGTTACTTTGCGACTTATGCAAAAGCAAGCGGCGGGTCGGCATATTCGGGTCCTTCGCTTCCGTACGCCGACCGTATAGACGACCCCGATCTCGAATCCAATTACAAAGGCACGGGCTTTTCTTCAAACGGTATTCTTGCCGCAACGTTCAATAAGGATTTAGCGAAAAAGGTCGGTAAGCAGATAGGCGAAGAATCTTTCTGGATCGGCGTTGCGGGGCTTCTCGGCGTCGGTTTGAACATTCAACGCAGTCCTTACTCGGGCAGAACGGCGGAATATTATTCCGAGGACGCTATGCTCAGCGGGCTTATCGCCGCGCCGGAAGTAAAGGCAATCGAATCCATGGGCGTTCATTGCTTCATTAAGCATTGCGCGATAAACGAATCGGAAACGGCTCGTCACGGCGTACAATGTTGGATGACGGAACAAGCCATGCGTGAAAATTATTTCCGCGCGTTCGAAATAGCTATCGAAGAAGGCGAATCCTTCAATGTTATGACTTCTTTCAGCCGTATCGGCACCCAGGCGGTTGCTAACTGCGTTCCGTTTGCTCAAAGCTTTTTACGTAACGAATGCGGTCTTCCCGGCATAATCGAAACCGACTGCGCGGGAGACATGACCGACGGCAAGCACGGCGAACCTTACGCTTCGAGAATAGTTAACGTTTATCTCGGCGCAACCGATTTGAACGAGTATAACTACGGTAACGACGTCGAAGACTATACGGGCAGCGGCATAACCTACGCAGACTTTGCTCCGGACGCTAACGGTAAAGGCGAATACGGCACTCTCGGTCAGGCTATGAGAAAAGCCGCAAAGAGAATACTTTATGCGACTTTGACGAGCAACTCCATGAGTACTATGTCGTCTGCGTCTAAGATAGTCAAAGTAACTCCGCCGTGGAAAGTAGCCGTTAACGCTGCGAACATTTCGCTCGGAATACTTCTCGGGTTATCCGTACTTTGGCTTGTAGCAGACATTGTATGGCGTTATATAAAGGCAAATAAAGCAAACTAAACAATCGCTCATACATTTTATATCTTCCTTTTTCTCCCGTAACCGATAAGGCTGCGGGAGAATTTTTATGAGTTGAAAGTTGATATATGCGTGCAAAGCACGCTCGATATGGTAAGGTGAAAGTTGAGAGTTGAAAGTTGAAAATTGCGGACGAAATAAAAATTAAAAATCGGGTGAAAATGACGACTGTGAACGGACGAAAAATAAAAATCTCGATAAAAACGGTGCAAAAGGGGGCAAGGGAAACAAAGAATGTCCGAAAGCAACATTTTGTTGCCGGGAAAAGGTATTGACTTTTGGCGATTTAGTGGTACAATTGACGTAAGAGTTTTCTCGCTTGGTTATGCGCAGACTAAGCAAGAGAAAACGTGAAAGATAAGACCAGCTATGAAAAGTCAAGCGAAAACGGCTAATTAGGCAAGACAATTCG
>ERZ808242.1066-NODE-1066-length-16976-cov-3.536375_pt1 | contig 16976 bp, 23 predicted proteins | sample MGYA00521244_ERZ808242 | MGnify/ENA primary metagenome ERZ808242 (study PRJEB31516, sample SAMN03275573) | gut metagenome | biome: mammalia-associated habitat; material: feces | host: Papio cynocephalus | place: Kenya | collected 2012-07-27 ... | reverse complement strand
TGAACCCGTCCATCTCCTTCCGCAGAATAATATACAATATACAAGCTTAAAAGTCAATAAATTTTAGGGACAAAATTAAAAAAAGTTGAAAAATAATTTTTTTTAAGAGTTTTTAATAATAAAAAACGGCAAAAAAGGCGAAAAAACCTTGGTTGCCGTTTTTTCAGCGTATGACAAAAAGACAAGTCGGAAAACTTGCCGCGTTTTAAATATTTAATTGAAAATCGTTACGCTATTTTAGCGAGTTCTTCGTTGAAACGGTCGGCGGAAGTTGCGAAGCCGAGGACTTGACGGGGATAGGAATTTACCCATGCGGAAACGCGCGCAACAGCGTATACCGTGTACGGCGCAAACGACGTGCCTTTAGGACAAAGCCGACGGATTTCGCGATTTATGCGTTCGTTAGTACCGCGCTCGTACGCCGAGTACGGGTGGCAATAATAAATTTCTGTGCGAAGCTTTTCTTTGTCAGCAAAACTAAAACGCATGCCGTCAAAGTCGGCAAATTCAGAGCCGTTGTCAACAGTAATCGATTTAAAAATTCGTGTAAATCGTTCGCCGAATCGCTTTTCGAGAGTATCTAAACATGCAACGACGTTCGCCGCGGTCTGTCGCGGAATCTTGAAAATTATCTCGTAACGGGTGAGCCGTTCTGTCAAAACAAGCAAACAATCGGTAGTAGGTCCGCAAACGCAGTCCATTTCCCAGTGACCGAACGTGTTTCGCTTGGCTATTTCTTCCGGGCGTTGCTCAATCGAAGTTCCGCGCGGCGCACGTTTCGCAACCGGTTTAGATTTTTTCTTCTTCCGTTGAAGCGGAAGAGAAGAAACCCTGACTCTGCCCATAAATCCGCGACGAATGTACGAATAAAGAGTATTCACGCAAACAATCGTTTCGAACGGGCAACCGTTACGGCGCAGTTCCCCTATAATCGCAAGCGGCGATAACTTATCGACGAGAATGCGCTTTTCAACGTAACGAACAAACTCATAATCTTTTCCGAGCTTTATCGGGCGACCTTTGTGCGATTGACCTTCTTCGAAACGCCGCTGAGCAACGGTCGCCGAGTATTCCGGGACAAAAGAATCTACGTTTTTGCCGCGAGAGTCCTTATGCCGAACTTTCTTTTGATACATGCCTCTGTCACGTTCCCGGTAAAGACTGTTTTTGTGTACGCCGAGAAGCACGGCTATTTCCTTTATAGGCATTTTTGCTTTGAGATAAGCTTCGAATTGTAGCCGTTGCATAAAGGAAATATAATGGTAGCCCTTTTTCCTTTTCTTCTTCTTTTTCTTTTCTTTCTTTTCTTGTTGTTTTTTCATACAAACCTCCATTTTAATAACCCTTACGGGAGAATAACCGCGAAAGCGGGAAAACCGTATAAAAAACGGGTGACGAAATTTGCGACGTCGCAAAAAATCTGTCGTACCGATTATACCAATTTTTGAAGAAAATATCTAATGTTTGAGTACTTAAAAAATAATTGAGAGAGTATTACACGCCCCCTTGTCTGTACGAGCGCGGCGGCTCCGCCGCCGCGGACAAGGGGGCGTGTAATACTGCAAAAAAAACTCAAAAAATACCGCCGCATGCGGCGTTTTTTTGCGCTAAACCGCTACAAGAAAAACCGCGGCAAGAGTTGTTCGGGCGGGCAAAGCATAATTTTTGTATAATCGCAAAAAATTTCGTGGTTTTTGACCACGAAAAACAACGCCCCTAAGAAAGAAGCGCAAAAGGCGAGGATATTCGGTTAATTACGACCTAATAATTAGGCGCAACTTCGCACATATCCGTACAAAGGAGATTGAAACGGAACGATATCGCGTTCGTAATCGATGACGTTATCGAAAAGAATGTATCTAATATGCATACACCCCTCGAATTCGCAACAAATATCGTCTTCTTCGTCTAAAAGCTTCGTAATTTCCGTCGGAATACCGCGCGAATAGATAATGCGCTCTCCGCCCTTGCGTAAATATTTTAAAAGATAAGCGACCGCGTCGCCGTTCTTGAATTGCATTTTCCTTACCTCCGAAAAATCGTTGCGCCCGAACTGCCGCTCAAAAAAGGTATTGATTACCGTTTCCTGCACGCAACCGCGCTTTTTTGAATAGTCCTTTCTCTTCTCCAAACGCCCGACCATTTGCCCGTCGGGGATAAACATTAAAAAATGAAAATGAAGCCTCCCGTTTTCTTCGCCATGCTCCGTAACGCCCATAAAACGCCACCCGCGCCGCGTATGCAGGTTAGAAAGGCATTTTCTAAGCTTCTTCTCGAACGACTCCGCCGTGTGCTTCTTTCCGTCGTAAGTAAACGTTACAAAGTAATTCCATTCGTTTAGGTAAGCCTTGCGGCGGAAACGCTTTTCACGCTGCCATATGTTGCGCATGCGGCGTTCTACGTTCTCGGCTATGTATTGACGAAGAAACGGGAAGTCAAGCAAATAGTCCTCGGTGAACGCGCGATAAATCTCGTCCTTTAAAAGGGTAAATTCCGAGTCTTTCTTATTCTCTGCAAAGTAAGTTTTGCAAGCCTCGTCGAAAAGAAAGTCAAAAAGACAGTCCACGTCGGTTTTTATATGTCTTAAAACCTTAGGACGGCTGTTTTTGACAACGCGGCGGGCGATATAATTGCTTCCGTCGCTGTAAACCTTATAAAGCTTTTTGAACGGGTTTTCGGCGCGTTCTAACAAATCGTACTGGTATACGGTGCTTGTTCTATTCATTTTTCATACTTCCTTTTTATTTTTCTTGACTTTTTGTTACTTTTGGCTTATACTGTTAAATAGTAACGATGATTTCAATTGAAATCGGGCTGATACTCAATGCGAGCGTTTGGCACTGTCGTTACTTTTTTTATGTCTATTTTTCTTTTTGTCGTGCGTTTTGATAATCGAATACGCTTTTTCCTTGACTTTCTTATTCTTTTAGCATATAATATTAACTAAGGTAGCGAACTCAACCGAGCTATCGGTTGTTTATGTCGGCATTGTTCCGACCCGCATCAGAGAAGTTTTTATGACTTCTCTTTTTTTAATGTTTCGGCGGATTTTTTCGCTTTGGTTGCTTCAAAGCCGATTTTGTATGTACAAGAACGCGGCTTGTGTCGTGGCTCCCGAGCTTGAATCTTTCATTTTCTTCCGGAAAAACTTTTCTATCAGATAACGATAAAGGTTTACCGGACATACGGTTTTTGCTGAATTTCTGAAAATCCACGCCCGTGCGCTTTTCTAAGCCGTATCGAGTTGCGTTTATTTCGACAAGAGCTTTGTCGGCGTTCTTACCGTCCTTATCAAAAATCTTTATCGATTTAAGCTTTGCAACCGAAACCTTTTTACCGTCGTCAACAACCACTACGTAATTGCGTTCGGGTTTTGTTTCTTTGTCTATGTACTTCGTTCTTCCGCGGTAAACTTTACCGACGTTACTTTTTGTTTTCTTATCTTTTTTCATAGTAAAACCTATTGACTTTTTAATTTGATTAGCATATAATATTTAGCAAGGTAGCGAACCTAATCGGTCTACGATTAGTTGTCGGCTTTGTTCCGACCTCGCACACAGAGAAGTTTTTATGACTTCTCTTTTTTTTACCGCTAAGGCGGAGAAAAACCGCTTTGCAAGCGGAAAATTGCCATATAAAGGAAAGCTTATCGCCTTGCGTTTTTGCGCTCGTTTGCCGCGTCACGCACGCCGCTTAAAAAGCCTTTCGCACTTTCCGAGCCGAGCTTTACCGTCTGCGAAAAGGAAGATATAAGCTTTTTTACCTTGTTTTGCATATCCTTGTCAAACTTCGGGTAATCGGTGTACATTTTTGCACCGGCGACGTAACCGTTCCCGAACGCACCGCCGCGCTTTCTGTTGTAATCAATCTTCTGCTTGAACGTATACTTTTGCATGTTTTACCTCTCAAAAATTATTTTTTCCTTTTCGGTATACCCGATTGGAAACCTTTTAGACCGAAAACTTCAACGTCGCAATCGAACGACGTTCTTTTTGTTTCCTGCGTTTTCTTTGGTTGCTTCGGTCGCTTCGGCTTCTTCTCGGTTTCGGCGTACTTTTTGATATCTTCATGGAAGAAAGAATGTTGTTTTGCAAGCTCGTTCCAAGTAGCCTTAATATCTTCATATTCGGGCATTTTATCAAGCCCGACGGTATTGTTTGCCGCGCGCTTTTCGAATATTCCCGACAAGCAATCGGTCGAATAACGCCCCGAGTACACTTTCGTTTTCATTTTATACCACTTTCTTGAAAGCACTTCGCCGTCCATTGTTCCGTTCTCAACGGAAATCGACTGCACCGAACAATCGAAAGTATTGTGAACGCCGTTTGCGTAACGGTGCAAGAACGCCGCAAACCGCTTGAAGAGATAACAACCGAGCGTATTATCGCCGCGCCGAAATCTGAAATCGGTGTAGTACGAAGAAAACTTCCCGAACACGAGCGCATGCAACGTGTCGAAAAGATAGAAAGGCGAGTAAACGGGCAGAACCGGCACGTAATCGGAATAGCCGTCGATACGCAAGACTTCGCCGAGTTCTCTCACGTCCGCGCCAAGGTTTCCCGGGCGTTGCAGGTCGGAAAACATTTTAACGAAAACTTCGTTGTCGACTACGCATGCATGTCGGCTCATTTTCCAAAGCTCGGAAAACATGTCGTTCTTTTGGTTGCACTCTTCGGCAGAACGCTTGACTTCTTGCAGCGCGGGCGAACTCTTGCGTTCCTTGTCTATCTCCGATATGACGTACACGCCGAACCCGAACGCGTTACGGTTAGGGTTGTTTTCAAGCAAGACTTTGCCGAGCCTTAACATATCGAAGTCAAGAATATGCGAATGTCGCGAATACGCTTCCCGCTCTTCCGCTGTCCTGGCAAAAAAATCTGTGTTCCAGAGCGGAAGATTGCCTTCGTCCATAAGCGCGTTATCAGAACGAATGGATATATTCGCTAAAATAAGGCTTGAACGCACGGTATATATAAAATAAAAACAAAGATAGTTTTCGGCTACCGTCCATATATCCTCGACTTTGAGCTTGTCGTCCGCATAATACGGGTAATACTCGAAGTCGTACCCGAAAATGTTCTCACGGCAAGGCTTCTTTTCAAACTGCTTTTGCTTTTTCCGAATCCACTTTCTTGCCGAAGTCAAATCAAAAATCTTTCTCTTTTCGACTAAAGCCTTAAAATCATTCTCAAGCGTTTGCCACGGAAAAAACGGGAACTTTAAATCGCATTCTATCAGCTTTTCGAAAGCTTTATCGCGGAACTGCACTTCGGCGGACAAAGCTATATCTACGCAGAACGCCGTTTTTCCCGCACCCGGCACGCCTTGAACGATTGTAACGACCCCGCGCTCATTCAAAAACCCGCGGTTGCGCATTTCGTAATGATGTAAAATCGCATATGCACGCTTACGCGCTACAACCGCGAGGACGGCAAATACGCCGACTATCCATAAAGGCAAAGGAATGAACCATAAAGCCGCGCTTAAGTCTGCTAATAGCTTAAAAAACTGCCTGTAAATATGCGCGAAGTCAAAGCTCATTACAAAGTAAAGGTAAAACGCCAAGAACTCCAAAACGATTGATATGACGTTGAAGTTCAAAAGCCATACCGTGACGAACAAAAACTTAAACCACTTCTGCTCGCGCATATATGTAAAAACGGACTTAACGTACCGCCCGACGGGCGAAAAGACGTTCTTTGCAAGCTTTTTGTAAAGCTTAAGCGGCTTGCTTTCTTTGCCGTAGTCGTTGTTTGTTTTCTGCTTAGAACGCGCTACAAGCACGAAAACGGCTATTATGAACGGCATTGCAAAGATAAGTATGCGGCTAAAATTATACCGCCGTTAAATACCCTTGTAACGTTTCAAGGTTAAACACTTTCTGCCAATACGCGCTCCACAACGCCTTGAATTCTTCAAAGTCAGTGGGGAGATTAAACGGCAGTCTGAACGGGTACTTGCTGTATTCCGTTACACTCACAACCGTATCGGAAAAGCCGTAGACAAGGACTTCGAAGTAATACTTTGCCGATAGCCCCACGTCTTGCATGCTTTCCCAGACCCGCAAGGACGAATACGGAAAAACGAAGAACGTGAAAGCAATACTTCCTAAAACTATCGCCGAAAGTATTATTACTCTGTGATTGAACCGTTTCATAGCGCGTTCCCCGCATAAAAAAGATAACCTATCAAAAGCGCCGCAAAAACAAACAGCGCGATTGACAAGACCCGCTTTAAGTTCTTCATATGTACTCCCTTTACTTGTTCGTTCTTCTCGTCTTTACCGGCTTTCTGCGCCGTCTGAATTTAATTAACTTTGTCATTTTCTTTTACCTCGCTTGATTTTGCGCTAAGTTTTTGATATAATACTAAGCATTATGAATACGAAAAAATGCTCGGAATGCGGCGAACTTTTTACTCCGCAAAACGATTTACAAAAACTTTGCTATAAATGCTGGAAAAAGCACCAACGCTTATGCAAAAACTGTGGAAAAGTAATAAACGGCGCACCCCAAAAACACAAGTATTGCAATTATTGCTATAGCAAACTTCACTCTACAAAAAGATAATCGTATACGGCGCATTTCGCTTCGTAAAAGTAATCAAGCGCGACGGAGTAAAGCTCTGCAAGCCGTGGTATACGCCTGTCACGGTTATTTTCTATCCCGTCAAACAAATTCCTTTCTAAAGCTTCCAAAACGTCGGGAATTTCGCTTTGCGGCGTTTCTCGAATGATATCTTGCACTTTAAAGTTGAGCAGGCGCTGTACGCATGTCAATTCCGATAAACCGACTTGTCCGCACTTAAGCAAAATATCCTCACGTTCGGAAAGCTCTCTTGCTTTTTCTTGTAAAATTTCTAATGCTTGTTCTTTATTCATTTCTTTTACCTCTTAAAAATTTACTTGATTTCGATAATAAAATCGGTCATTACACGGTTTAAGCAATTAAAACTGCTTTCTTCCTTAACTTCTACCTTGTAAGTCGCTTGCTTGTCGGAAGAAAGCAACGCGGAAGCGAAAAGCAAAATCATTTCGCTTTCGTCCTCGATTACAAGTTTGCTTGCAAGCGCACGCTTTCTTCCGTTAAGCTTTTGCTCGATAAATTCGTTAATCTTTTCAATATTCATTTCTTTACCTCTTTTAGTTGACTTTTTTGTCTTTGTGGGATATAATATAAAACATAGACGACATACGAAAGCTTCTGCTTTCCACTCGGTGGCGCTTGCTTTGACAAGTTGCTTACGAAGTTCGTCTATCATAGATAGCGGGATATGAAAGCTTTAAGTCTTTCTCCTCTGCGGTACTTGCTTTGACAAGTTTCCTACGACGTTCCGCTATTTTTTGTTGCTTTTTTTCCTTGAGTACCAATTCTTCGGCTTACGGTTGGTACTTTTTTTATACTGTTTAATCGTATGCCGTACTACGGGCATATCCTCTTTTGCAAACTCCCAACCTTTTTCAGGAGCTTTAAAAAACTTTTTATTTGTACCACGAACATTCAAGTGTATATATGATTGTCTGTCGTCTTTCGGATTAGGATTTTTCGTTAAAGGATAATATTTTCTATCCGCGGTAGGCGAATGAGTTAAGCCGATTGACTTATACTGTGTTTTCGTTTCGCCGAAAACATAATCAAAATGACCCGAAGCTGTCTTGCTTGTGTTTCGTCTAAATTCATTCCGCGGGGTATATTTTCTTGATTGACGTTTCTTACGTGCCATATTTTCACCTCGAAAGCTTTACAGGGAAAGAGTGTTTAAACTCTCCCCGGGGCTTTTTATTTTTTCTCCTTTTTACGCTTTCTTGCCGCCTTAAATAAACCGTTTATTGCCTTAAACGGTAAAGTAATAACGTTCAATATGAACGTAAAAATAGTGGGCAAATAAGGCAGTAAAACGACTAACAATAAGAGAAGCGCAAGCAGACCGAATATTTTCTTCCACCTATCCGTGAATTTAGAATTTAATTCCACCCCCACACTCGTTGAGTTTGACGGTTCGGAGCTTCCCGATTGTTTGTTATCTATTACTCCTAAATTGTATGTAATACCGTCTGTTACGAATTTTAAACGTAAAATAGTTACGTCACCTACAAGTGTGAAATTTTTTGAGCTTGAACCGGCAACTGTAGAGTAATTAGCAGAATAACCAGTTTCGCAAAAACGCAATACCCACTTTTTTCCTTCTAATTCACTAAGCGCAGAGTTTGTAAGTTTAGTTGCTACTTTTACGTTAAGTACTGCTCCGTAAAAAATGTTTTCACGATTTTCGCCGTTTATAAAGTCGTCAATCGTTTGAATTCTATCCCATTTATACGTTCCGGCAAACCAGCCTTCTCCCGTATGCTCGACTTTATCCGTGTATTCCAGGTGAGCATATTTATCTTCTTTTTCTCCGAACTTTTCTACATCACCAGTAATAGCAGCCCAAGAACAACCATAGGCTTGTGCCGTATAATAGACATCTGCTTCTAAAAGTTTATCTATCGGCTTATTAGTATTGAAAGCCACGAAATGACTATCACAAGCAGAGTTGTAAAGCGTAAAACCGTTTTCGTACCTTACAAAACCTACAAACTTATCCGTTACGACGATAGTTTCTATATCAACGCAATTTACGTAAGGCTTCCCGTTAATTGTTCCGAAAGCATACTGCTTGTTAACTGCATAATTAACTTCTGTAATAGTATTTCCACCACTTGCTTGTTCATCGATACTTTCGTCAAACGGTCGAAAAATAGAGCTAATTGCATAATATCGAACGTTTTCGTTCCTAACGGTAAATTCAGCGACTTTGTATTTGTAAAACACGCCGTCGGAATTTAAAAAATCAAGCTTATAGTTTGAGTAGGAGATAGAATCGTTTATAGTCGTAGAAATATTTATAGACGACGCTTTAAAGTTTTTGCTTTCTCCGCTCGGTTGGTAAACGTAAATAAAAAGCTCTTTGTTTACGCTTTCGGCAAGTTGAATAATCTTTAAAGAATAATCGTTCTCAACGGTAGGGTAATTATCGGCACTAAACGAACTATCCTTGCCTAAATCCTCTAAAACGCCCGTATATACTATTTCGTCCGCCTTGGCGCGAATTGTATAACCTGCGGAAAATAACGTTACGACGGCTAAAAAAATCGCCGCCAAAGCCGAAAGTTTTTTCTTGACTGTTTCCATACTGTTTCACCTGTCCTTTTGTGTGTTTTCTATCGGTACGGCGATTATGCCCGCTTCGTCGTAACGCTCGTTATCCGTTAAAACGCCCGTATCGTCGAATTCAACTTTTGCGACGTCGCAAACGATAAACTTCTTCTTCCCGGTTGCCATTTCTCTCACTTCCCGTTCACGGGTATGCTCGGTAAGTCTACGCCGCGAGAACTCGACGACGAGGAACCGCCCGAAGAACTTGACGAGGGCTTAGACGAGCTTGAAGAAGAGTCTTCGCTCGTTATCTCGTCCGAAGGCGGATATTTGCTTCTTATTATCGCGTTTACGCCCGCGAAAAGGGCGATACTCACTAATAGCGCAAGTATGACCGATAATAACTTTTTCATGAATATACCTCCGTTTCTGTCCTTGTCGGCGTAAAGTCCTTAAACCCGTCCGAACCGTAAATGCCTTTAGCTTCGAAAAAATAGTCGATTTCGCCTATAATATACGGCTCTTTAGAGGAAGAACTCGTTTCTTCTTCGCTCGTCTGCGCTTCGTCTTGTCTGTAAACCCGCCCGCGCACGAATGCGATTAGCGTTAGCATTATCAAAAATACGAGAACTAACGTGCAAAACGTAAAAACGCTGTTTTTAGCTTTCATTTGTCGCTCTCCTTGTGTTTAAAAATAAAAGGGCTGTCTTACCACTCTCATATTAAGACAGCCCTTTAGAACGCCTTTAACGCGCGATAGTGACGGTTACTTGCTTGATTACGCTTCCCATATCGAGGAGTTTTACTTCTTCGGTCGTTTCTATGTAGATACGGAAGTATTTCGCGTTGGTCGTCAAATCGGTTGAAAGCGTGTTAAGGTCGGCTTTCTGTAAAGCGGAAGCCTTAACGAATTCGTGCTTGTAGTTGTAAGTGTAAACGTAGTAGCCTTTAACGTCGGCTTTCTCGTCCCACGTTACGGAGTCGAACTTGTCGACAGCTATTTCGTTGCTGACTACGCCGAATTCACTTTCGACTTTCTTGCCTTTTTCGTCAAGCTGACAGATTTCGTAATCGGCGACGGAAAGGTCTCTCGTCGTGTCTACCTTGTCCAAACGCGGGATAATCGCCGCGAACGTGAATACCGCAAGCGCGATAAGCGCAACCGCCAAAACGGCGATTATTACGGAATTTCTTTTGCCTATGTTTCTCATGTTTTGTTAAACCTCTTCCCTATAAGCCTGGGAGCAAGCAATTTTTATTGTTTTTTCAAGTGTTTTAAGCCGTTGCGTGACAACGCGCCTAAAGGTTCGCGAACCTTCAATATCGTAGCTGCGAACAGGTCGAAGTCCAATTTGTCGCCGATAAGCGAACTAAGCACGGCTTGCAAGCCTTCCTTGCAACGGAACTTCGGCGTAACCCACCAATCGGTGTCCGAAGCTTCAATTTCTTCGTCGCAACGCTTCGTAAACGGACATAATTCGCAAACAACGTCCGAAAGCGGCGACATATTCACAAGTTCCTCGAAGTTCGCTTCTAAAAACTCTTTCCAAGTCGTTTCCGCCGTTATTTTGTCTTTCATGTCCGTTTACCTCGCTTTGCTTTCTGCTTGTCCACCACGAGGTACGCTACGTCCTTTCTTGTGTTTTCTTTGTTTGAAAAGAATTTCACAAGTTCGTTTTTCGTTTTTTTAGTCAAAGCCGATGTGTCGTCAACAAAGCTACAAAGACCCGTTTTAACATTCCTTTGCGTTGTTACAAAGTTCGTGTGTTTGCGGCTTACACTGCCGATTAACCGTAAATTCGAACGGTTATTGCCATAATATTGACTTGTGACTACTTTTACCTTAGCCAATTCTTTTCGCTTTGGTTGATAAACGTTTGACATTTTCCTTAAACTCCAATATAATATTTAACGATGACTTTAAGCGTCCCGAAGGGACCGGGTTAAGCTATATGCTGTGAACCCGCGAAACAACGATAGTCAACCGTTTTTCTAACCGTTCCATAACCGGAGCGGTTATTTTTTGTTTAGTCAAACATAAACGTTTGACATATTTTTTGTACCTCGCTATAATGTAATAGTCGACTTTAAGCGTCGGTCTGCGACTGGGTTAAGCTATATGCTGTGAACCCGCGAAATAACGTACAGTCGACCGTTTTTCTAACCGTTCCCTTTATGGAAGCGGTTATTTTTTTTATGTCCGGGTTATGCAAATATAATCGAACTGTCCGCAAGCGATACGCTCGTAACGAGGTCGAAAGCTGTTTCTGCACGAATATCGAAATGTGATTGCACGGCGGCAGAAACAGTTCTTACAACTTTACCGTTATAACTTAAATCATAAAAGAATTTAACACGGTTAATCGGAGCATTAAACATATCTAAGATTTTGTTCCATGCTTGTTTATATGCAACGCCGTTTTTTATTTCGGTTATTTGACTTTCCGAAAGACTACTGTTAAACTTAAACATTTTAGCCAAGTTGAAAACTTCTCCAGATTTAAAACCGCTTTTAACAATAGAAACCTTTGGCTGTCCGTCAGAAGCGTTGCCGTAAGCATTATTCAAAGAAGTTTGCAACGTGTCAAGGTCGGGAAGACTGGGAGCTTGAGCGGAAGTAAGCGCAAATTCAGAACCTGAATATTCTGGTTTTAAAGTTCCTACACCATAGGTTAAATAACCTTCACCAAAATAAATTTTTTGTCCTAATATAAAATTAGGTGTAGCGGTAAAATTTATAGTAGCTTCTTTTAAGCAATCTACCGTCGCCGTAGCTTTAAGTGACGTGACAACACGCGATGTTGCCATTACTATAACTTGCTCTCCGAACGCCGCTACTTTCTTTACTTTTGCAGTCAAAGCTCCGTCGGACGTCGGGGTTACCGTAACGTAGTCGGTTCCGACTTTACCCGTTGCCCATTCGGAAGAAGCATTCTTCCAGGCAATGGACCAGTCTATCGCTTTCATGTCGTCGGGGCAGTCCGCATTTAAAACGGCGGTAAGAGTGTACTCGGAAGTACCGTCCGTCGGTCCTTGCGTTAAAAGGCTAATCATGTCGCCTTGAGTTTCACCCGGGGTCACGACAAGCGAACCGTCTGCTTCTTTTTTCGGCTCATTCTTAGAACAACCTACGGAGAATAACATGCATACGCATGTAACTGCAATTAGAGTGAAGCACCCTATACTGCTTAGAATTTTTTTTGCTTTCATAAAAATTTACCTCTGTTTTATTTTTTTGCCGTTTTCGGCTTTTGTTTCTTTTCTATTCCGAAGTAGGCGACCGTCTTTTTATTGCGTTTGCCTTTATCGTCGTAAAAATGCTCTATAATCTGCCCTTTCGCCGTTCTGTTCAAGTCGTACGTATTGCCTTTGAACTTCGGCTTCTGCTTGTCCGTAGCCGTCACAATCATATTCGGCATATCCGTATCGACTTTTCCGACGAACGTGTACTTCGGGTTAAGCTTTAACTTTCCGTTTTTGCTCTTAACCCAAGCTTCGGAAGCGGAAATTAACCGAACGCCTTTATGCTTTAAGCTGTAATTTACATTTGACATTTTCTTGTCGCTCCTGTATAATAATAATTGCCAAGGCTCCATAAGGAGTCGCCCAAAGTGGTGAAGCTACGGCAAATGCGCGTAGACTGCGTGAGGAACTCATGGCTGAAAGGGTAGACCCACCGTTAACCGTTCGATTAACTTCGAGCGGTTATTTTTATATCTTCCGCATTCCGTAAGACCCCGCAAAATCGGATAAGCAAAGCCTTACGGAACACAAAATTTTAAAAAGGAAGATGTATGAACATAGTTTGCTTTCTCTCCTACCGTAAAGCCCCGCGCGACAAACCGTACAAAGCTTTACGGCTCTAAGAGAAAAAGAAATGTTATAATATGTATGAACTAAAATATTATTTCGGGGTCTTCGAAGTGAATATCCGTTATAGGATTTTCAATCGAAGTACCGCCTCCGCCACCGCCCGAAGCGGAACCACGAATGCCGCCGACGAACACCGCAAGCATAGCTATAAGCAGTAAAACGATAACGACAATTCTTGCTATACCTTTTGCTTTCATATCGTCACCGCCTTAAAATATCGCCGACCCGTCGGTAAAACTCACGTTTGAAACGATTTCAAAAGGAGTATAATTCGGTGTATTAAACTCAAAACTAAAATCTTCCGACACTTCGTTTATAAATTTATCATTATAATAAGTCGATAATGAGATTTTTAAACTTAAGTCCGAATAATTCTTTTGTAACAATTCAACCGCTTTATTGTAGCAAATTTTGTAAGCGACTGAATTTTCAAGTGTTTCACGGTCTTCATCGGAACAACGGAACAATCGATTTATTTCAAACGGTGCGTTGTTTTTAAAAGGCGTTCCGAAATCGAAAAAATACGTTTCTTCGGATAAGTTATGTTCGCGCATTAAGTTTCTTATCGTTTCGTTCATATCGTCGAGTAACTCAGAAGTTGAAAAAATATAGTATGATATCGACTCTAAATTAGGCGTAGTGTCTAATGTACCCGGAAGGAAAAAGTAACCGTAATTAACAACATCGCAATCACTATTAAGTTTTCCGTTTAAATATAAAAAACTCAAGTCATCATCGCGAAACCAATAAGAAGATAAGCGTTTAAAACAATCGACGGTAGCAGTTGCTTTAACTTTCGAATAATATATCGGCGTGGCGGTTACAATTATCTGTTCGCCAAAGTTGTTGACCTTTTCAAGGTTTGCCGTTAAGCCGTTTTCTTCCTTGGTGGTGAGCTTAACGTAGTCGCTTACCTTTTTACCGGAAGCCCATTGCGACGAAGCGTCTTTCCAAGCGATAGTCCAACTTACTTGTTTATACTTGTCGTTAAAAGCGATTGACGTTGTTTCAAGTTCGACCTTTAATTGACAAGTATTAGTGCCGAGCGAATCGTCGGGGTAGACCGTCAAAAGGCGAATAACTTCGCCTTGAGTTTCGCCAGGGGTTACGACAAGCGACCCGTCGGCTTCCTTGTTCGGCTCGGTCTTAGAACAACCTACGGACAACAACATGCATGCGCATGTAATAGCCGTTAGAGTGAAACACCCTAAATTCCTAAAAAATCTTTTCATTTTATCCTCACTTTGCCGCTTTTGCGACTATTTAACGACACCCGCACCGCGAGTACCTTTTTTATCTGTTCGTGCTAAATAAGCTTTTGTTTTCTTGTTGCGTTTGCCGTTTTTGTCATAAAAATGGTTTACAAGCTCATTTTTTAAACGTTTAGGCAATGCGGCAACTTCGTCAACATAACCCGTCTTAGAATTAGGCTTATTCATTTTTAAAATGAAAGACGAAAATGCCGTGTCTATTTTTCCAACGAAATCCAAAGAGGGATTAGGTAAATCATACTTTTTCGTCTTAGGATTGTAGACGTACGCTTGCTTACTGTCGACTATTTTTACGCCGGCAAGTTCTTTGTTGTACTTACTGAAAACATTTGACATAAAAAACTCCTTATTGTATAATAGTAGTGCGCTCGTGAGTCCGTAGGTACGGAAGCAATGGTTATTCGCATTGACAGAAAAGAGTGTTTAGCGCATTTTAGCACAGACTTTTCGCTTAACCGTTCGATTAAGTTCGAGCGGTTATTTTTTTACCTTGAAAAGCATTTGCTTATTACAATCGAAAACATACTCTTCGCTTTTTACAAAGGCGAACGCCGCATAGCACACGTTTAAGTCGGGAACGTCGCGCCGAATATCCGTTATAAGGTAGACCGCGGAATCGGCACGGTAATTACTATACCCGGAAGTACTCACGGGAATGAACCTTACAAGGTCGCCGACATTAAAACGGAAGTTCTTGTCGTAAGCACAGACAAAAGTTTTGCCGTAGCGGTCGATTGCCGTGCGTATATGCTCGTAACGCGACCGCTTAATTCTGACGTTGTGCAATTTCATACGGCACCGTTATCAAACAATAGCTTTGAGCTTTTTGCTTTTGCCTATCTTCGGCAAAGAAAATGCTTCGGCGGCTTGCTCTTCGATTGCTTTCTTTTCTTTCGCTTTGTATTCTTCTATCTGCTCGCATGCGTTTGCAAGCTCTTCTTCAAGCTCAACGATTTTTTTGCAAAGTTGCGGTCTTGTCCACTTTTCGAACCGAACGTACTTGTTCTTGCTTTCGTCCTCTTCTTCCGCTATCGGCAGTTCCGGCGTTGCTTTCTTCGCTTTCAAACTCTTCTTGTAGTCGCGAATTTTCTTAATGCTCCAATCGGGCTGTATAGGTTTTCTGTCGAAAGGCAACAACGGAAGCAGTTCCACGAGCTGGCTCCACGAAAACTTTTTCCATTCGTCCTTGTATGCCCTAAACCCGTCGCCAAATTCATCAACTACGTTCATAAGCCTTGACACCGTACTGCGGTCGAGGTTAAGCCTGTCCAAGCAAAACGCGAAAAAGTACCCGCTCCAACCATTACCCGCGCCCAAAAGTTTATCGGAACCAAACCGCTCTTTAAATTCTAAAGGACTTAGCTTTACGATATCTTCCGCAGCCGCGTAAGTCTGCGAATGATAAAAATCAAGAAGTTTTGCACCGATAAAGAATTTATCGTCTTTTTCTCGTTCGAGCTTTCGCCTTAAATCGTTCTCATATGCCGCGCATGCTTCTTTTTTATCTTTCGTAGAGGGAATAAAAGAAAACTTTTTACTGTTAAAATCAATCATGTGTAATCTCCTTTTAAAGAGAAAAGGCTGTTCGAGTTGTAATTTTTATAACTAAAAACAATCGAACAGCCTTGTTAAAGATTAAGCCTTTGCTTTCTGAAGCTCGTGCTTCATGAAGCGCAAGTAGTTTTCAATGAGTGATTTATCGCTCGAGCGAATAGGTCTGACGGGAACTTGCCATTCGAAACCGTCGTTATCCGTATAAGAAGCGGAGTAAGTAGTCCAAGCGCGCTTATTGCCGAGTTCGTCCGTTTGCTCGTGTTCTTCGAAGTTAAACATAAGCTTGTTAGACTGCGTAAACAACGTTTCGAGTTGGTCGTAACCGTCCCTATCCGCCGCCTTAAAATGAACGTGCTTTACTTTTCCGCAGAACGCTACAGGAACGAGATATTCGAAGTAGGTGTTAGCACCGACGTTATACGACCCGCCGCGAACAAAGTACATAGGCGGATATTTTATCGCCGTATCGACGACTTTCCCGTCCTCGTCGACGAACGTTTTTTCTGCAAGTTCTTCAGCCGCTTCAATCGCGAGTTGCGACTGGCTTTTAATGCCGCTTGGTTGTACTGTTTCGGTTTTGATTTCGGCTTCGATTTCGGTTTTTGCTTTCGTTTCCACATTTTCATTCTGTTTAACCATAATGAAATTACTCCTTTGCGGTTCCTCACCGCGTAAAAAAATTATTCTTTGAAAGTGATTTTCGGATTTTTGAACCCGTCCATCTCCTTCCGCAGAATAATATACAATATACAGCGAAAATTATAAAATAATAACGAAAAAAACGATAAATCTCTTTGACAAAGCCGCCTAATTATGATATCATAAATAGGCGGTTTGAGAAAAACGCTTAAATCGTCATACAAAAGTTTCTATATTTTTACAAAAGACGGCTTTGGAGAAGTACCCAAGTGGCTGAAGGGGCTCCCCTGCTAAGGGAGTAGTACGAGGTAATCGTAGCGCGGGTTCAAATCCCGCCTTCTCCGCCATTAGTGAATAATACGAACACCGAAACAAAAACGGGGTTCGTATTATTCTTTTCTAACGAATATTTCGGCATAAAAGTCGATTTAGACGGCAAAAAGAAGAATCGGGGCTGTCGCGTTAAGCGGCAGCCTTTAAACAAAAAAAGAACACTCGACCGAGG
>ERZ808242.1064-NODE-1064-length-16987-cov-59.818864_pt1 | contig 16987 bp, 27 predicted proteins | sample MGYA00521244_ERZ808242 | MGnify/ENA primary metagenome ERZ808242 (study PRJEB31516, sample SAMN03275573) | gut metagenome | biome: mammalia-associated habitat; material: feces | host: Papio cynocephalus | place: Kenya | collected 2012-07-27 ... | reverse complement strand
CATCAAAAGTCAAGTAGATATCGGATTTTGTTAAACTGACTGTTATGGTTATTTGCTTCTTGTCAACTAATTCTTGAAGTCTAAGAAGATTGTTTTTGATTTTCTTATGAGGAGTTTTAAGTTTTAGAATTCTATGGTCTTCTCTTGATAACTTAAAAACAATTTCATTTTCATCAAAATAAAAATCAAATAGTCTATTTCCTTTATAAAGTTTTTCTCCTTGAATATTTATAGGAAACAGTCTTTTTTCTTTGAATTGTTCTTTAGAAATAAACTTCTTCAAGTATTGTTTCAGATTATGTTTTCCACCAAAAACAATATGTTTATCTTTGTGTTTCTGAAACAGTTGTTGTCCTACTTTTATTCCACATTGAATAAACCATGAATTCCAACATTCAAATTTATCTTTTAAAAAAGTTCTAATATCTTTTTCTTTGAATCCATCCTGAAAACGATTAAATGAAAGACGAACAATATTGCTGAAAACTTTCTGTTCTTTCAGAATATCTATTTCGTTTTCTAATTTCAATTTAATCGTTGTCATGATTGTATTTACTTTTAATATATTTATTTACTTTAAATATTATTAAAAAAGTTTATTTAAAATAAAAATTTTAGTATTATATAAATATAAATAATTAAAGAATTTAATTAACAAATTCATCTAATGAAACAGAAATATATGTTGTTCAAATAGAAACAGTATTTTTGACAGGTGTAAAAACTGTAGAAATTCAACCTAATTCATTTAAAGTTATAAAAAATTGCAAAATCATAAACAAAATCGTTAAGCAATCTGATACATCAAAACTTGATGCAAAATTTAAAAAATCTTATTGATAAGGAAAATACAAAATGATAGTTGGTATTATTGGTTTAGTGCTTTTCATTGGAATTATTGGAATAATACTTAAGTTTATCGCATGGATTATTTCATGTTTCATAGATGTTTCAAGTGAAGATATTTTTAAAGTCATTGCAACGTGTTTTAGTATTCTTTTTGGATTAGCATTGATTATTGGTGCATGTTCAAGTTCAGATGATAAACAGCCAAAAGAACTATCTTTAGATGAACGTTATCAGCAGATTATAGATGCAGAACAAAATGAAAAGTGAATATTTTTAACTAAAAGTGATTCACTTAAGTTATCCATATGGATAACTTTTCATATTTAAATATATTTGAAATTGTCCAGAAATGAACGGATGAAATATTTCAATATATCTATTCAACCATTGAAATCTGGATTAGCTAATCGTGCACGTTTCAAAACTTCAACTTTAGGTGGAAAATAACAACCATCTGCTCGTAATTTTCTTAAACCTTCTTCTCCATATGTTGTTTTGATATATCGCATATATTTAATTATCATTCGTTTCATTAGATACTCAGCTGAGTGTTGATTATTTTCCATTGTAAATTTATTGTACATTAAAAATATTTAAAATTATTTACAAAAAAAAATAATGTTTTTTCAAAAGAATTGTTAAAATTTTATTAAAAATTTTTTAAATAATTTGTACAATTTAAATATGAAAGGAAATATGCTATGAAATTGACTGGAGATGAAAAAGAAATCATATATGAAATCACAAGAATTGTGAAAAATGAAACAAGTGAATGTGCTAAACAAGTACTATCGCTTTGTAGATGTCTACTTGGATGTCAGACATTTGAAAAAATAATCAATGAAAAAACAATATATTGAAATTTTTAGTTAACTTCTAATAGATTTTTTGTTATAATATATATAATTAATTATATATATGTTTAAAATATAGTGAGATGAGACCGAACGGTTAGGTAGTGGACTGCAAATCTATTTATAGTGGTTCAACTTCCACTTCTCACTTCCAAAAATTTTAGTTAATTATTACAATTTTTTTGTTATAATATAGATATAAAGGAAAAATCAGATGGATAAGTTTAAAATTAAACTACAACAGCTTAAAGATTATAAGAAAGAAATTGAAAAGGATTTAAAAGCAGTTAAACGTGAAATTAAACAACTAAAGTATGAATATAAAATGACTGTTAAAAAGACTAAAAAAACTAAGAAAGTTAAGAATTCTTTAGAAGAAAACAAAGCTTCTGAATCTACAAAAAATAAATTTGAAGTTTGATGATTTTTTAGTTAACTTCTAATAGATTTTTTGTTATAATATATATGTAAAAGACGTAAGTTAAAATACAAATATAAAAGTATAAATTATGGCAAATAAAGATTCAAATGAAGTTTCCCTTATGAAGGGTGTTTGTTGCAAGTTGAATGATGATACTTGCTTGACACTAGTGTTTTTTGCTCATACTGAAAGTCATGCTAGAAATAAATCTGAATATTTCTATGGTGGCAGAATTGACAAAATTTCAGATCTAGAAAATGAAGCTAATACAATGCTTCTAGATGAAAATCGTGTAAAGCCATGGTCTTTTCCTGGTTTAACAAAATATTCATCTATTGCATATGACAACAATGATACAAATGCAAAAGGTGCAGCATGGTATAAGAATAAGCTTAAGAAGATTGTATCTTGGGATGATTTTCTGAAAATTGTCAATGGATATAAAGCAACAAAGAAAACATATAATGACAATGCAAAATATGTTGTCACAGATTATGTCAGTACAAATGGTGTAACACTTGATGATATTACTATAGATAAGTCTAAACTAATTGCATTGGTAGGCCAACAGATTTTTCATTTCAACAATAAGACTAAAATTGCTAAACTTGAAAAAACTGTCAATAAAGAAGCTTTAAACAATGAAGAAGTTTCAGATAAACAGTAAAATATATCATGAAGAAGATTATATCAAATACAAAAGCATTTCAAGAACTTTCAATAATATATGACAAATTAGCTAAAGATAGTTATATATCTACAAAAACAATAAGTCCTGAATTGATTGAATATCTTGAAATGAGAAAAATAGCTGGTACATGGTTTTATACATGGAGACCAGATATTCTTCTAAAGAATATTTCTGAACATCAATTTTTGTCTATTGAAGATGCTGAATTTTTTAATGCACTTCTAGAAGCAATATATTGCATACAATATGAAATCAAATTTATAAAAGTTTTAATGTGGTTTTGTGGAATTGGTTCATTTGTAGCAATTGGATATATAATTGAACATTTTTTGAAATTTTAAACATAAAGGAAAAATTATAAATATGAAATACGTAAGAGGTTTATTTCAGAAGTATCTAAAGAATAGAAGTTCTAAAGATTTGTATTTTGCTGGACTTATTGGTCCAGGAACAAAGCCTGCAATTTGGGGATGGAGTAATGAAGCATTGCATCAAGCAAGTGTTAAAGCTGGTGGAAAGAACAATATATATGATCGTGAACTTACTCGGCGAGCTAAGAATGCTTCCAAGCGAAAGACTCCACGACCTGGTGCAAACACAAAGAATGCAGTTAAGCCATATGTGAAACCAGAATAAAATACAAGGCCTAGAAAAAATATGGCCTAAAATTTTTAGTTAACTTTTTGCAAACAAAATGTTATAATATATACGTAAATTAAATCAAATAGAAAGAGATAAATAATGTATACACGTTATATCACAGTCAATAATGATTCAAATTTTGAACAGAGACATCAGGCTGATGTTGCATTCAGGGAGTTTGAAGAAAACAATTGCACATTTCCTCATCTTCGGCGAATTATTTATCGGACATCTGATGAAAATACACCAAATCCAATTCTTACTACAATCGTATTTTTTGCAGATGGATCTAAGATTGTTGTGAAGAATTCAAAGCATGATTCAATTGCTCTAGAAGATAAGACTCTTTCTGACGGTTCAATTATCAAGGTTCCAACTGCTCAGTCTAAGGAAGTAGCATTGCTTTATGCTATTGTAAAGCGTATGTTCTCTAATTTTGATGTCAATGGCAAGCTTAAGGAAAGTATCTTCAACAAGTTTATCAAGAATATTGATGCATTTTCTGAAATTGAAAATGTATCTGAAGCTGAAGCTAAGATTGACAAGGCACGTGCTAAGAAGGCTTACAATGAAGCTAAGGCAAATGCCAAGCCAAAGAAGCGGCGGTATTCAATTCATGAAACACTTGAAAAGATGAATGAAGTGTTAGATAAGGTGATTCCATATGTGAAATCAACACCTGAACAAAATGACAAGAAGATTCCTATTGAAGCTGAAAAGCCAAGCAATCGGATTGATGTTCCAGTGACTGATGGTTCAGAAGAAGAAAAGGAAAAACCTAAGAATACTAAATCTGATTCTGTTATTAAGACATTATCTGATGTTTCTGATGCTTTAGAAAAAATCACAAAGATTTTTAAGGATTAAAAAAGTTGGCAACCATTTGGTTGCCTTTTTAAAACAATATGAAAAACAATGAAAGTGTATTTAAAATCATTGGAGCTTCAAATCATTGCAAAGATGAAAGAGAAGAAAATGATTTTTATGCAACTGATCCTAATGCAGTTGAAGAGCTATTAAAATACGAAAATTTTGACAAAAATATTCTAGAACCAGCATGTGGTGCAGGACATATTTCAAAATGTCTAGAAAACCATGGTTATAATGTTGTATCTAAAGACTTAATCAATAGAGGTTATGGTGAAGCAAATGTAGATTTTTTAAGTAATGATATCACAGATTGGAATGGAGACATTATAACAAATCCTCCATACAAATATGCAAAAGAATTTGTTAAAAAAGCATTGTCAATCATTCCAACTGGCAATAAAGTAGCAATGTTTCTAAAACTTACATTTGCTGAAGGTCAAAATAGAAGAAAGCTATTTTCAGAAAATCCACCTAAAACAGTTTATATTGCTTCAAAACGATATGAATGTGGCAAAAATGGCATTTTCACTGGTGGTTCTGCTGTAGCATATGCATGGTGGATTTGGAAAAAAGGATATAATGGTGATACTATAATGAAATGGATATAATGGTGGTACTATAATGAAATAGATTGTATTTTATGAATTTTATATTTTAATTAAAAATTTTAGTTAACTTTATCTAAATTTTTTGTTATAATATATATGTAAATCAAATCAATAAAGAAAAATAAAAGAAAGATAAATAATAAAATGAATACAGAAATCCAAAATGAAATCATGAAGTCGTTTATGTCACGTGTCAATAAGTTGACAGTTGGACGGTCAACATATGATAAGTTTTTTGGAACAGTGACGCTTAAGAAAGCAGCAACTGAAACAAAGAATGGTTCTCGTAAGTTTTCTGTGTCTGACAGTTCGATGATTCGTTCTGGTGCATATACACTTGGTGGTCTTCGGAAGGCACTTTCTAAGGCGATTAATGCCTAAAATTAAATTTCACAGTTTAAGTGAAACTAAGATCGGTGGTTTAAAACCGATCTTTTTTTGACAAGTTAAAATGATGGATAAATATAAAATATTGTTCAATCAACCATTTACTGTCACTAATCTTGACACAGAACATACATGCAATGTCAACTTTCATGTTTCTATAGTAAACTATAAAAACAAATCATTTTTAGATTTAGTGTCATTTATTATCAAAAACCCAGATGGTTCAATAAACTATAATTATGATTATTCACAAATAGGAACTAATTATTATGAAACTCGTTATAAATTTTCAATTGAATTAAAACCAAATGAATCTGTAGAAATAAAGAAGAAAACAACAAATCTTGATGTTGTTATCTATAATATCAAATTTTCTAAAGAACAAATATTTGGTGATGACAATGGCAGTAGATCTGCTGGAGCAAATACTTTGATAAAACTGTCAGGAAACATCAATTCTCTTATAACATCTGATTTTACAAACCCTGATGTAAAAGTTCCATATGGTTTCTTTCTTAGACTTTTTGCATATAATGAATTTCCAGTTATATATGCAGATGAATTGCTTCTTCCAAGCACAAAACTATCAGATAGCTGCTATCGTGAAATGTTTTTGTACAATAGAAATCTTTAGACAACACCTAAGACATTGCCAGCAGAGTTTGTTCCACAGTATGCATATGATTCAATGTTTGAAGAATGCAAAAACATCAATGTTATTCCAGATATTCTAGCAAAAAGATTTGGACATTTCAGCTGCAGAAAAATGTTCAATTACTGTACATGTCTTCATGATATATCAAATTTTCCTAGAAACATCAATTATATAAGAAAACATGCATTTGAATGTACATTTGCATTATGCAAAAATCTTGAAAAACTACCTGAATATATTTCTGTCAAAAATAAACTAGATGAATTTGCCTTTGACAATATGTTTTTTTCAGCATTTGTCAAACACAATAATTGCAAAAATATTCAAATATATTTTAATCCAGAAAAAATAGAATACGGAGCTTTGCAGCAAAGCAAAAATGGAAATATCAAATTGACAACAGATATAAAATTGTCTGAATTCAGAAAAATATTTGTCTATGGATATGGACATATTAGTCAATGAATACTTCATGGGTTAAACAGTTCTGAAAGTTATATATATCTATATTGACTGTTCAATTCTGGAACAATTCATTTTCCTAGAAATTTTAGTTAACTTTATCTAATTTTTTTGTTATAATATATATGTAAATTGAACAACTAATTGAGATAAATATAATGATTACTGAAATTCATACACATATCTATAGCGATGATTTCAATGCAGTGCTAAATATATTGTATAGATATATGCTAATTTCACATTGTGGACGTACACAAGTCAAAAATGCTAGAAATGTCAAAATCATACATGAATCTGATGGTGAATCACATATCAATGTAAAATATCCTGGATCTAATACAATCTATTTAAATGCATTTGATGAAGATAAATTTTTCAATTGGTTGGCTAAGATGTTTAAGCGTTATGCTGTAACATGCAATTATAGCTATAAAGATAGATGGAAACGAAACAATTTCAAGGATATTGTTTTTGACAAAAATAGCATATCTAATTCTGTTTATAATCGTGACATAAATCTTTCTAATGATGTTTATATTGGTGATATCTATTGCATTTATGATATTCTTAGAAAAACAGAAAAAATCGACAAGAAATATCCTGAAGATGTTTTGAATAGATGGCGTGGAGTCCAAAGAGATCCATTAGAAGCTGAAGCTATACGTCTTTGCAATGAAGAAATTGAGAAAATAAATTTTAGATACAGTATACTGATTAATGATTGCAATTTTTATGGTTATAAATCTAATCATAACTCTTTAACTAAAACATCTGCAGCAGAAGAAATGCATAAGCTTTATATGAAACTTGAAGATGAAAAAAATCTTCTTTATTCTGAACTTATAAAAAAATTCAATGAAAAAGTGAAACAACTTGAAGAAACTGTCGGCAAGAAATGGAAAGATGAAGCCAAACGACTTGAACAAAGAAGACAAGAGAAAATCAAAGCTCTTAAAAATTCATTGAATATTTTCTGAAATGAAAGTTAAATTTGATAATTTTGAATTGAATCTGAATGAGGTGTTTTTGTCAGATAAAAAAGATCTTAATTCTATATTGAAAGTCATTAAAGATAATAAAACTATCCAAGAAGAAATCTTTGAACTTTCATTGCAAGGATTTGAAGCAAGACCATTTGATGATAATCTTATAAATGACATTCAGAATTCTACAGTTTATGGAAATGCGTATATATTCAAATATCTATTGATTCCAACTAAATTCTATTCTGAATATAAAAAAATTGAAATCTTGACACCTTGGAATATCTATCTGTCAGATATTGTCTGTGATTCTTCAATTAAATTCAGTTCTTCATTCAATATGAGGATCTATTCATTTGACAATTCTGAATATATCATCAATCCATATCCAGAAACAAGCGATCAATTGTTGATTTATCCTTCATTCATCGATTCTTCTGATAGATCTATTAAATATTTGCATTCACATGATGTTAAAACAATCCAAACAACAGAAAATTTTGAAATTTTTAGATTTTGCGCAAATAGAATCATTAGTGATTTGGATCCAACAAAGCCATCAAAACAATTTCTAGAAAAATATGGAATGAAATTCTAAAATGAAAAAAATATTCATAGATAGATTTTCTGAAGATCAATTCTCTCTAGATTTAAATTCGAATTTGTTTCTCATTGAAAGAAACCAATTCAACAAATATCTAGATATATTACATGAAACAAACTCTCTAGAAGAATCTATTTTGGAATGTACTTTAAATGATTTCGACCAAATAGATCTAGAAACGTTTAATTTCAATGACAACATAGATAAAATAATCTTGATTCCATGCCATTTAAATGATTCTATTTTTAAATCAGTTTATCCTATTTCCGTAGATATATCCAAAAAACAACATGATCTTTTGTCTCCATGGCAAATCTGCAAAAAAATTCCATTGCCAATTTTAGAACAAAGAAAACCAACAATCAAACTAGATAGTCTTGCTAATCTTTCATACAACCAAAACAATGGCTACCTAAATTTGAATCCACAAACAAAAATCGCATTCACAAATAAAAACCGAATTAAAAAACTAAATATCTTTGCATTGAAAAATGATGGATCTGATTCAATGGAATGGTATTGTCAAGATGAATATTTCAACATTTATAAACACTAAATGCGTATAATTTAATTATGGATGACAAAAAATATCTAGATTATGAATATTCATATAAACAACCATTCACAATCACCAATATTGGATCTGGAGTCTGCATAATTGTCATCAACCAGACAACAAAAATCAATGGCGTCCCAACAGATTCATTGTACAATTACAATGTCTTTGATTCAAACAATGTTTCTGTAGATCCATTAATCGAATTCAAACACAAAATCAAATTTGGAATAACAGATGTCTACATAAAACTCAAACCAAAAGAATCATTGTCTATTTGCGCAAAAAATGATTCAGTATTCAAATTAAATGATTCATATGTACATGTCATAAACAACATCAATGTCGATGATTCTATAACGTATGATCATTCTATAGAACTTTCTGGAAACATCAATTCATTGTTGACATCCAATTTCACAGATGAAAATATACGTTTAGATCCTGGATGTTTCCAAGGATTGTTTTCAGAAAATAGTGCTTTGAAACATACAGACAAACTTGTTCTTCCAAGCAAATATTTGTCATATAGATGCTACCAAGACATGTTCAATGGATGTATGAATCTCTTGACACCTCCTAAAATCTTGCCGGCAAACAAAATTCCAACATGCGCATATAAAAATATGTTCAGAAATTGCCAGAATTTAATATATATCCCTGATATTCTTGCAACACAATTCAATGCTGACTGCTGTACTGCAATGTTTGCACGTTGCTTAAAGTTATCTGACATTTCAAATTTTCCAAAAGATTTTGATTACATTTGCATGTGCGCTTTTTACGACATGTTCACAGCTTGCTGCAACTTGAAAATATTTCCGAAATATTTTAAAATCAAAAATAAAGTCGAAAGCAATGCTTTCACATGTTTATTTGATCGAAATCTCATCTTAGGAAGAGACTCTCATAATATCGACGTCTATTTTGATGAAAACAAAGCAGAACCTGCAGCATTTGATTTGACTGGAGACAATTCAAATTCAATTACATCCAGTGCATTTTCAATTACATCCAGTGCATTCAGAAATAATTATTCATTCAGAATTCAACGTCTGAAATTCATTCCAATTTCAAATAGTCCATTGTCTGTTTTCAGAAAATATTATTTTGGATTCAAATTAGACAATTCTGATTCAGAATGTTCTGAATCAGTTCTGGAAAAACAATGAAATCTGAAAATTTTCAAATCAAAAAGAAAGACATGAAAAATCATGACAAAATTCGAAGAACTGCAAAATGACATCAAATCAGCAATGATTTCCAGAGATTCTCTCAAAAGAGACTGTCTTCGGACAATTGTTTCTGAAATCAAAAACCAGACAGTAAATGCCGGAAAACCGATCACAGATGAAATTTGTGTGAAAACAATCCAGAAATCTGTGAAAATGCACAATGACAGCATTTCTCAATTCAAAACCGCAAATCGCCTGGATCTTGCTGAAAAAGAAGAGTCTGAACTGAAAATCCTCCGAGGATATTTGCCAAAAATGCTTTCTGAAAATGAAATTCATCTGATTGTCGATTCTCTTGTCGTTGATTCCAGGATCGATCCAGTGAAAAAGAACATTGGGCAATTCATGAAACTCCTGGCGAAATATCGTTCGAAAATGGACATGAGTGCTGCTTCAAATTATTTGAAATCAAAATTGTCTTGAAAAAGAAAAAGGAAAGAAAAACATGGAAGTGAATACTGTCAAAATCTTGTTTGCTGCATTTGGTGGAATCTTGTCGATTCTTGCAATTTGTTTTGGAGCATTTCTGATTCGATCTCTGATGATTCTGAGAAGAATCAAAAATTCGAAAGAAAAACAGTGAGAAAAACTGTTTTAGAGGATATATGTTTGATTTAGACAATGTCTAGACAATATCTAGAAAAATATATGATGTTGAAAATATGTGTTTGAAATGTCATTGGTGGTTTTTAGAATAGATGAATCTAGTTGTTGCAACTTGCATCTAGATGATATTTTGACATTTGTTTATAAATATATATTGTTTTGTTTGATTTTTCAGATGTTTGAAATATTATAATTTTCAATTATCATTTTTTAGATAAAAGTCAAACAAAACATTTTCTAGATTGTTGATTGTTTTCTAGGTTTTTCTAGGTTTATTGTCTTTTAAGAAAAATACATATATTATGAAAATTCAATTTGTTTTATATTGTTTTTGTTTTCATTTGATTTATATTTTTCTGATGGATATATGTTTTCAATGAAAATATCTGAAACTTTATATATAAAATATTTTATGTTTTGGTTTTTGTTTTAAGATATTTTTGTCAAATGAAATTCAGAAATTTTTATTTCTATCTGCAAAAAAAATGCATTTATTTAAAAACTATTTTCAGTTGTTTGTAAATTGATTTTAAAAATGAATAATATATATTGTCATCAAATGAATTTATAGAAATCAACTTTCATAGTTTATATTGTATAGTTTGCAAGTCTAAGTTTTTAGATGACATCTTTATTGTTGACAGATGAAAATATCTTTGATGATGTTTGATTTTTTGAAAATATGAAGATATATATGGTTTTTTGTTTTTCTATGAACGTATATTTTTGTTGTTGATTATGGAAAATTCTGGAAAATAGTTGTCTGACAAATGTTTAGATTTGAATGGTTTTTCATTGGATTTGAATTAGAGCATGTTTGTCATTGAATAGAATTTGCTAAATACATATTTTGACATTGTCAAGAATTCTAAAACTTTGGATGAAGAAATAATGCAATGCATTTTGAATGGATTCAAATATGTTGATGATTTTTCAAATGTGAATTTCAAAAACCACAATGATGATATTCTTTTGATTTCTTGCAGATTGACATCTGTCGACAATTTATGCTTGTTTGATATAGATGAATTATCTAAATATGATGGAAAATATAGTTTTGAGTTTTTGTCTCCATGGAAAATTACAGCAGTAAACAATTAGATGATATATTTAGATTGTTTGCTGAACATCAAATCTGAAAACTGCAACAACAAAAAAACAACTAGTTATTGTCTAGGTAGTTTCTATGTCGCTTCTTGCAAAAAACATGTTGTTTTCACAAACAACAACATGTTTTAGAAAAAACATCCAGGTTCATTGATGAAAAATTTCTGAAAATGACTTTGTGAACTCTATGCCATGTTGAAGATATAGCATCTTTCTCGTCAATTTTTTTTTGTAAAATATATTCAAAAATGAGGAATTTTGAAAATGGTCTATTTAGAAAATACTTATGAATTATGTCATGATTTAAGTTAGTATGGCAAGGAAATGTTAATGAAAGACATTATATGTGAAATAGGTTTAAATCCTTATGAGTCAAATGTAGTTGATTTGTTTGAAGAATTATTTTTTAAATAATAGGATATTTCTAGATTAATTTTAGAAATTTTTATAGATATGTTAATAAATTTATTAATTTTAAATTAAAGTAATTCTAGGATTAATCTAGAATTCATATATGAATTTAACTTAAAAAAGGAAAAACAAAAATGATAAAATTATTGAATATTGTTGCAGGTTCACTTATATGTCTAAGTGGTTGCAAAATTTCTCCAGATTCACAAAACAACAATTGGTGGAGCAAAATATCATATGAATCAGTTGAGAAATCTCCTAAAACATCAGCTTTAGTGATTGGTGTTGAAAATGGAAAGAAATATGGACATTGTCCTGGAAGCATAATTGATTCAAACAATATGTTCAATTTGCTGAAGTTCTACACTGACAATATTGTTTTGCTGCAAGATGAAGCTGCGACAAAAGACAAGGTCATATCTGAACTTAAGAATGTCGTGACAAATGATCTAGCTGTGATTTTCTATTCAGGACATGGTGGAAGCTACAATTTCAATGATGAAAAATCAAAGCTAGAAGAAGATGGAACTGATGAATTTCTTTGTCTGTATGATGACTATCTTCGAGATGATGACATATGGGACATAATTTCACAGTCTTCAGGAAGAATATTTTTGATATTTGACTGCTGCCATTCTTAGACTATGTTCAAGCTCAATCCTCTTTCTGCACTCAAACGTGGATTGTCAACTTCTTCAAAGCAAGTCAACATGCTATGTTGGAGTGGATGTGAAGATGCAAGTTCAAGCTATGGTTGGGCAAATGGTGGTTTTTTCACAAAAACACTTGTCAAAAATTTCAGAAGTGACTACACATATGAAGATTTATGGAACATTCTTGTCAAATCTGAAGATCTTAGCACATATCAAAACATTCAATAGACAAAGCTTGGTGATTTTGATTTGAAGCAAACTATATTCAAGTGATAGTTGAAATACTATGAAATTCAAATGCCATGTTGAACATGGCATATTTTTTTGCAAATTGCATACATTGCTCAATGTATTTGTACAATATTTTAAAAAAGGAAAAAATAAACAATAAATGCAAAAGAAAAACTATAATGATGGTCATGATTTGAACAAATCAGATGCAAAATCAAATATTGAATCAAATGTCAATCATCCAAAACATTATCAATCTGAAAATGGTCTAGAAGCTATTGATGTTATAGAAGCATTTAATCTTGGTTTTTGTCTAGGAAATGTAGTGAAATATGTTTTGAGATGTGGACATAAAGACAATGAAATCCAAGAACTAGAAAAAGCAAAATGGTATTTAGACAGGGAAATAAAAAATCGTCTTAAACATTGATTTTTTAGTTAACTTTTAAATATTTTTTTGTTATAATTAAATAATTTATAAAAAACTATTAAATACTATTAAATTTTATGTATATTATTTAATGAATTGTAAATAAATATTGTATGAAAGCAAAAGAAGTTTTAAAAATTCTTCAAATAACTAGACCAACATTAACAAAATATATTAAAGACGGTACAATTAAAATACTTTCAAGTCATAACGGTCAATATGTTTATGATGATAATAGTGTATATGCATTTATTGGTTTAAAACAAAAGAAAAATAAACGTATTAATGTTATATATGCTAGAACATCAAATCCGCCTAGAAAACGTACAGAAGAATAGGCTAATAGAATTTTAAATTATTGTACATCTAACGGTATTACAATTGATAAACAAATTTTAGATGTTAAATCAGGAATGAATTTTAGTCGTGATGGTTTATCTGAATTAATTCAGTTAATAGTTAAAGGACAAGTTGAATTAATTGTTATTGAAAATAAAGATAGACTATGTAGATTTGGATTTGAATTATTTGAACATTTTTGCAAATATTATAAAACTAAAATTTTAGTCGTGAATAATTTATCTGAAAAATCTTATGAATAGGAATTAACTGAAGATCTTATTTCTATTATTCATTATTTTTCGATGAAAAGTTATTCTCATCGAAGAAAATTAAATAAACTTCGAAAAGATATTGAATCTAAAGTAAATAAAATTATAAAAAATAGTAAATAATATTAAAATATGTTGAAATTTTAAATGGTTTTAGAGTAAATAATTATATGAAAACGATAAAATGCAAAATCATAAATAAGATTGATATTTTTGAATATCTTCAGAAATATAATTCAGTTTTGCATATTTCATATAACTAGTTAAAAAATGGAATTTCATAGTCAAACATTAAGAAAGATATTAATCAGAAATATAAAGGTTTAAATAGCTTTATTATTTAGAATGCTATTGTTCAAGCTTAGGGAATTCTTAAAAGCTTTCAATCTAGAAAAATAGAATATGAAAAGAAAAATCCTGGAAAAAATTTAAAAGAGGTTTATTTTGGTGGAAGAAAAAATCTTAAAGATTATTTAAAAGGTTTAATATCAAAATCTGAATATAAAATTAATAGACTTAAACCAATAACTATTGCTGGTGAAACTAGACAAAAAGGTAATAGATTGTTTAATTTAGATTTTCAAAATAATAGAGTCGAATTTAAACCTAAAAATAAAATTAAAATTAATATTCAATTTATTTTATCTAATAAATAGAAATAGGAATTACTGAAAGTTCAAGAATTATGTCAAAGAAAGGAATTTTCAATTGCTATAAGTTTTAATAATAAAAATATTTATTTTTGTTATGATGAAATAAAATTAAATTCAACTAAATATTTCTATTCTAATTTAAAGCATAATAGAATTTTAGGAATAGATCAAAATCCAAATTATATAGGAATAAGTGTACTTGAGTTTAATAATAATGATAATTTCAAAGTACTACATAAATAGGTATTTAATTTAAAATAGTTAACACAAAAATCAGGAAAATCCAGTAATGACAAAAAATCTAAGTATTTAATTAATAAACGAAAGTTTGAAACAATAAATCTTAGTTATGAAATAGATAAACTTGTAAATTATTGGAAATGTAAGAAAGTTATTGTTGAAGATTTAAACTTTAAATCATCTAATTTTAAATGTAGAAATTTAAATAGATTATGTAGAAATTCTTGGGATAGATGTCTATTTGAAAATAAGTTAAAGATGTTATCAAAACTTCATGGATATGAAGTCGTTGAAATCAATCCAAGTTATACATCAATTATTGGAAATATTTTATATGGAAATGAAAATACTCCTGATATGATTGCTGCATCTATTGAAATAGCAAGACGTGGATTTAAAAAATTTGAAAAAGGATGGTTTTATCCAAAATTTGATAGGAGTTTGAATCAAATGAATGAGCAATGGAAGCAAACATCATTTGATAATTCTATCGATGATTGGAAAAAACTATTCAGTCTAATTAAAAACTTGAAACTTAAATATCGAGTTCTTCTTGACGATATTTTGAATAAAAATATTAGAAGTTTTAGTTTAAACAATAAAAATAGTATGGTACAATATATATTGTTTAATACTTTTTAATAGTTTAAATATTTAATTAAATTGTTTTGATAAAATTCAAATTGAAAATAATGAAGTACGATTATAATAATAAATTCAATAAAACAAAGAATTCATCTGATAAGATTGTCAGACATAATTACAGTATCAAAAATCTATATTGCAGAATTATTGAAAATGGAAAAGCATTAGATATAATGAGAACATCTGATGCAATTGCATATGCTGAAAATCTGAAACAAGATTTGATTGAAATTGGATATGATAAAGTTAACAATTGCAGTAATTGCAAGCTTGGTGACTATTCTAAGTATATGTATGAAATGAAGAAAAAGGAAAAGACAGCAAAGAAATTAGCCAGAGTAAATACAGTCGATATCAAGACTGTTCAAATGACTTTGACGACAGATGTTGCTGACAAAAATAGAATGATTAAACATGCTATTGAATTTTTGAATGCAGGTGATAAAGTCAAAATTTCATTGAGATTCAGAAACAGAAGAGAATTAGAAAATATTGATTTAGCTAAAGAATTAATGAAAGATGTAATGAATCAATTCAATGGAATTGCAGTTTTAGATTCAAATCCATCATTGAATGGCAAAGAAATGTTTTGTATTTTAAGAAAATCTTAAAGAAGGTTAAATATATATGAAATTAGTTACAATTAAAGATGGCACTAAAGTAATCAATCTAGATATGATTAAATTTATTGAATTATATCCAGTGAAAGATATTGACAAACTTGATAAAAATACATCTAAATGCGTAAATCTTGCTGGTTGTGATGTAGATGTTTCAATTAAAGAATTCAATGATCTTGGTTTACCAATTAAAGTCCATATCAAAAACAATAAAATACTTTTTTATAAAGGATAAAATTAAAACATTTTAAAATGCATAGAAAATATTAGTCACACATCAATGTGTGACATATTTCTTGTTAAAAAATTTTTTAAAATTTTGAGTTATATTGTTGTATTTTGTACAATTTAAATTATATTTATTTATTCAAAAAAGGTTTGTAGTATATGATTACATTAATTGAAAAAAGTCGTTTGTTCAATAATCTTACTGACAATAGTGTCATAGTTCATTTAGTTACATGTACAGGAAAAATAACATCAAATATTGCATACAATATCAATTCAAAATTTCCTAAATGGTTTACTGACTATCATGGATATTGTTCATGGTTTCAGAAACATGAACGAGAAATCTTAGGAACATTTCATGTTTTCAATGCTAGCAAAAATTTGATAGTTTGCAGTGCATTTGCATCTTTAGGCACATCATATGAAAAACAGAAAATTGATATTGATGCATTGATAAAAGTATTGAAAAAAATTGAACATTAGACTAGAAATGTGAATAAAATCCAAAATAAAAATTGGGTTATTCATATTCCATACAATATTACTACAATAGAATTATATGATGACAATGATGAAAAACATATAGTTCAAGACTATATTGACATAATTTTCAAAGATTCACCAGTTGAAGTGCAAATTCATAAAAGTTAAATGAAAAACATTTTAGTTAACTTATCTTAAGTTTTTTGTTATAATTTAACTGAAAAGAGGATTCAAAATGTCACAGTT
>ERZ808242.1062-NODE-1062-length-16999-cov-5.102632_pt1 | contig 16999 bp, 11 predicted proteins | sample MGYA00521244_ERZ808242 | MGnify/ENA primary metagenome ERZ808242 (study PRJEB31516, sample SAMN03275573) | gut metagenome | biome: mammalia-associated habitat; material: feces | host: Papio cynocephalus | place: Kenya | collected 2012-07-27 ... | reverse complement strand
CCCCTCTTGTGTTCTCCCCCGACGGGGGAGATAAACGCTAGAAATGATACCGCTAGAGATTAACATTCACCACTTCTGTCCAACATAGTACCGAACTACTCTACAGTATCATCAAGCACAAATCCCATCGGTCGAAATGACGAATACGGCAAGAGGCACATGCAAGAAGCCCAATCCCCAGGGCCTAGTTACTAGCCACTAATCCCAGTCACCAGTCACCGCTATAGCAAGACGCCTACAACGATATTGTCTTATTTCCTTCCTACCGCTAGTGCGAGCTATCCCCCCTGCCCCCTTTCAGCGAAAGGGGGTATCCGCTAATGCTTCTACCGTTACAGCCCCTACCCCCCAGTCACGAGTCACCAGTCACGAGTCACCAAAACCCCACCAAAAAAGCCGGCCCCCAGGCCGGCTCTTTTTTTATTCCGTCACTACAGACACGTGAACGGTGCTGGTCACCTGCTGGTGAACCCACACTTCTACGTCGTATTCACCGACAGTTTTGATCGGTGCTTTCAGTTTGATATTTTTCTTTTCCAGTTTGAATTTGTACTGTTTTTCCAGTGCTTCGCTGATGTCTTTGCTGGTGACGGAGCCGAAGATTCTGCCGTCTTCGCCGCTCTGGACTTTGATTACCACTTTGACGGTTTTCAGCTGGGATGCCATGATGACTGCTTCGTCGGCAGCCACTTTATCTTTGAATACTTTGGATTCCTGGCGCTGGGATGCGGTATTCAGGTTAGCTTTGGTGCCTTCTACACCGAGACCTTTACGAATCAATACGTTGCGGCCATAGGCATCAGCCACTTCTACAACGTCGCCTTTTTTACCCATTTTCTTTACATCTTGTAAAAGTACTACTTTCATTCTTTTTCCTCCTCTACTTGTTTACGGACTTCTGCTACGAGAGCTTTTTCCGCTGTTTCTTTATTTCCATCTTTACCCAGCTGGGCACCAGCCACGGTCAGATGACCACCGCCCCCCAGGGCTTCCATGACCACCTGCACATTGACCGAGCCATCGGACCGGGCGGAGAGACAGAGTCCATTGTCGGTGTGATAGAAAAGGAAGCTCACTCGTATTTCCTTCACTGTCACCAAATAATCGGCAATCTGTCCGGCCAGAACCTGGGAATCTTCCGTGCCGTCCGGACATTCGGCGATGGCGATATAGCCATCTAAGAGTTTCATATGGGCCAGAATTTCTGCTTTGGCCTTGATGAAATGAATATCTTCCGCAAAGAGGCGATGTACCAATTTCGTATCGGCGCCGCAGCGGCGCAGGAAGCTGGCTGCATCGAAGGTACGAACGCTGGTCTGGACGGCGAAATTTTTCGTATCCACCACGATGCCTGCATAGAGGCAGGAGGCTTCCAGTTCGTTCATTTCTTCATTGCCATTATAATACTGTACCAATTCGGTCACCAGCTCGGACGCCGAAGAGGCCGACGGTTCCATGTAGGTCAGAAGGGGCTGCTGGATCATCGAAGCGGCCCGGCGATGGTGGTCAATGACCACTTTCTTTTGGGCCCGTTTCAATATTTCCGGAGCGGCCACCAGGGCCGGGATGTGGGTGTCCACCACGACCACCACGGTCTTGTCGGTGATGAGCCCTTTCGCTTCGCTTTCGTCAATCAAAAGCCCATCGGCCACGCCGCTTGCGGTGATGGCTTCCACCATTTTCTTACAGGTTTCTTTTTCTTTGGACAATACGATGTGGGTTTCCACATGGGACGACCGAGCCAGGTGCGACACGCCTACGGCGGCCCCCAGGGCATCGAAATCTTCATGGTTGTGTCCCATAATGAGTACCGTATCGGCATCGTCAATGATTTCTTTCAACGCCTGGGCTACCACACGGACACGGACGCGGGTGGAGCTCACCGAAGTGGGCGATTTCCCGCCGAAGGCTTTCACATCTTTGCCAATCCGCACGATGGCCTGGTCGCCGCCGCGGCCCAGAGCCAGGTCCAGCGATACCTGGGCTTCTTCAAATTGTTTCGCAAAGGAATCTTCGCTTTGTACCACCCCGATGGACAACGTCACCGGAATGCGATTCACCGTATGAATTTCCCGAACCGCATCGAGAATGTCGAAGTTGCATTCCATCATTTCCAACAGGGCTTTGTGGGAAATACAAGCCACGAAATCGGTGGTGGAATATTGCTTGATGAATCCTGCCTTTTCACTGAACGTAGACAGTACCTTTTCCGTCACATCGGACAGCAGGGACGACCGTTCCACATCGGTCATATCGGCGGTCACTTCGGACACGTTGTCGATACGAATGAGGCAGAACACCGGCCGGGCTTCGTTACATTCCTTCACGGCCACTTCTACGTCGGTGCGATCCATGAAATAGAACACCATGAATGGCGATGTATTTTCTTCCCCAGCGGCCAGGAATTTATGAAATACCCGGAAATAGGTGCCTCCGGCGTGGCAATCGAACCAACCGGTTTTTCCCCAGATTTTGGACATTTTCTGACCCGTAATCAAATCCTGGAACCGAACCCCTTCCTGCACATCCTGACCCATCCAGCCGCGGAATACATCATTGGCCCAGACCAGTTCTTTTTTCTCGTCCATCATGGCAATGCCCACAGGAAGATTCTTCACCGCATAGACCGAACCGGCCGACACGCCGGAAGACAAATCGTCCAAATAGCGCATCAACTTCCGTTCCTGGTCCAGGTCACATCGCTTCACATACAAAATGAAGCCGGTGACGATGATAAAGAACAACAACCCCAGCTGCCAATTCTGACTAGCCAGCATGAGCACGCCGATAATCAAAAGGCCGATGAGAATCCGGGAGGTCTTTTTATATACCCAAATATCACTGAGCATAGTTTCTCTCCTATTCTAGTAGATGTTGGTGACTCACCGCTAACACGGATAAGTGCGTAATGCGTAATGCGTAATGGTGGTAGCGGCGCACAATTCATAAAGCGCCGCAAAATATTTTTTACTCTATCACCAGCATAGTCACTAACGTATAACTCTACTGTTCTTATCCTACTCGAAATGGGGAATGAATGCAAATAGTTTGATTGTTGGTGACTGGTAATTGGTGACTCGTGACTGGTGACTAGGGAAGTCTCGCTTTCACGGGTGTCACAGCGACTAGCTCTTAGCTGCTGGCTCCTAGCCGGTAAAGTTGTTACATTAAGAATTTAAACCAGTTAGCATGATTCTGCTAGAAGTTACAGGTTCTGAAGGTTCTCAAGGTTCTTAGGGTTCTCGAACGTGCCTATAACGGCCAGCATCTCATTTACGGAGCATAAGAACCTTCAGCACCTTCAGAACCCTTAGAACCTTTACCACCAAAAGAAATCATTGCAAATGCCTATTAACAATATGGCTGTTATCCGGCTAGCAGCCAGCAGCTCACAGCTAGTCGCTGTGACGCTGCAGGAAGTAAGCCTATTTCCCCAATCCCTAGGGCCTAGCTACTAGCCACTAGCCACTAGATACCAGCCACCAGTCCACCAGTCACCAGTCACTCAAATCCCCGCTTCTTCCGATAGTTCAATGCCATATCTGCCACGCCCAGGTATACGGTGAAGAGCTGCAGCATAGGAATCCAGATGGAAATGATGAGAAGAATCAAACGGAATCGCTGGAGCACCGGATAGCGGTGGGGCAGCCACCAGAGGGTAGCGATGCCTTGGATCCAGAGGACGAAGTAGCAAAGGGCGCCTACATTGTAGGCCCAATCTTTATAATTTTCTTCCAAGGGAAAATATTGCACCCCTACGGCCAGCAGGAACAGCACCAGGAAAATCCGAGGAAAATGCCAATGGTCCAGCGGCGGGAAGGAGGGGATATCTTTCACGCCCAACCGGCCCAGAATTTTCTTTTCCATAGCCATGCAGCCCCAGGCCAAGACCATAGGAGACACCACGATGGCACTGGGCAAGAGTTTCATCATAATGGAATACATCTCATCGGTTTGTTTTGTCACCTGGTCCAGCTGGTCCCCGGAGTACATCATGGTGGCCATTTCTTTGGACATGTCTTTCATTTGAGAAAGCATATTTCCATTGAGCTCACTCCAGGAAATCCCCATGAGAAGCACCGAGAAAAGTGCATTGAGCGCCAAAGACAGGAACATGACGATCACAATCATGCCAAAAGTCTTGGCAGCGGAAAATTGTTTCTGGTGCCCATAGGCCATGGCAATGCCGGTGACACCAAACATGACGGTCAGATAAAAGGCCATGGTGATGCCGAAGAAAGCGGAATTGAGAATCATGACGCCACTGGTGGCAATGACCGCCCACTTCACCCCTTCCCGAATGCCCAGGTAGGCAATGGGCAGCGGCAGCGCCAACAGTCCTAAGATGGAAATCACCGGTACATAAAATCCCACCATAGAAAGAACCACAGCCAAAGCGGTACACATCCCGGCCAAAACCACCGCATTGGTATCGCCTGCTTTGAAATTGTGCATAGTTTACTCCTTTATTGAGACTCATTGAATGTTTTCCTTATTCTAACATAAAGGCAAGGGAATGCGTAGTGCGAAGTGCGTGGTGCGTAATGAAGGAAGGGGCGCACAATTCATAAAGCGCCCCAATACCCCTTTTATATAAAGTAGGCAGTATCTGTATACGGCCAACTGCCTACTGCTAACTGCTTACTAAACGGCGAGCCTATAGAAACGGACTCCGCGTACAATGAAATCATTCATATAAGAGCAATATGGCGCGCTCGCCGGCCTCCATTACGCACTACGCATTACGCACTACGCATTTCCCGCAAAAATATTTCCCCCACCTCAAGTGTCAATGTGATATAATAATCGGAGCGACTATGGAACGGCTTTTTATTTTTGACATATATTTCTCATATTTTTCAAAAATACTTACAATTGAATAGGAGGTTTTATAATCTTGGCTAAAGCTAGATTACAGATCATTCCCCTGGGAGGCCTGGGGGAAATCGGGAAGAACATGACTGTTTTCCGTTACGGCGACGAAATTATCGTAATTGATGCAGGCATGGCATTCCCGGAAGAAGACATGCTGGGGATCGATATCGTTATCCCCGATTTCAGTTATTTGATTGAAAATAAAGATAAGATCAAGGCCATTTTGATTACCCACGGTCATGAAGACCATATCGGTTCTCTGTCTTATCTGCTCCGTGAAGTTTCCGCGCCGGTTTACGCTACCCGGCTCACCTGCGGCCTCATTGAAGGCAAGCTGAAGGAAGCTCACATCACCAATTATGACTTGCACGTAGTAAAATCCGGCGACGAATTCAAAGCCGGTTTGTTCAAATTCGGATTTTTCCACGTTTGCCATTCCATTCCAGATTCCTGCGGCATCTACCTGCGTACCCCTGTGGGCACCATCGTACATACCGGGGACTTCAAGTTCGACCATTCCCCAGTGGACGGCGAACTGACCGACATGTACAAATTGGCTGAATTGGGCCATCGGGGCGTTCTGGTCCTGTGCGCCGATTCCACCAATGCGCAGAATCCGGGCTATACCCCGTCGGAAGCAGTGGTCGGGAAATCCTTGATGTCCGCTTACGGCGATGCCAGAGGTCGTATCATTCTGGCTACTTTCGCTTCCAACGTATCCCGTATCCAGATGGCCGTCGACGCAGCAGTCGCTTATAAAAGAAAAGTCTGCGTATTCGGTCGCTCCATGGTGAACGTTGTGGGCATTGCGCTGGAAATGGGCTATCTGAAAGCACCGGAAGGCACCTTCATCGAACCGGAAGAACTGAACCGCTACCGGGACGATCGCATTTGCATCCTCACCACCGGCAGCCAGGGCGAACCGATGGCCGGGTTGTCCCGCATGGCCGACGGCAGCCATCGCCAGGTACAGATTCACGCCGGCGATACCGTCATTATTTCCGCGTCCCCGATTCCGGGCAACGAAACCAGTGTAGGTCGCACCATTGACAACCTGATGCGTCTGGGCGCTCACGTAGTGACCAGCACCACCACCCGGGTACACGTATCGGGCCACGGTTCTCAGGAAGATTTGAAAACCATGCTCTCCCTGGTTCGTCCGAAATTCTTCGTTCCCGTTCACGGCGAACACCGCATGCTCTGCAGCCACGCCGAACTGGCTGAAAGTCTGGGCGTAAAGAAACAGAACATCCTCATCGGCGAAAACGGCACCATTTTTGAATTCACCAACCGCAGCGGCAAAATCAACCCGCAGCGCATCCAGGCCGGTCCTGTCTTCGTTGACGGCCTCGGCGTCGGTGATGTAGGAAATATTGTCATCCGCGACCGCCAGCAGCTCGCCCAGGATGGTGTGGTCATCGTGGTCATTGCCCTGGAAAAGGGAAGCAACCAGGTCCTCGCCGGTCCAGACATCGTCTCCCGCGGCTTTGTATACGTTCGCGACAGCGAAGCCCTCCTCACTGAGGCTAGAGAACGAATCGAATCGGTTCTCGACCGCTGCGAAGCCGGCAACGTCACCGAATGGAATGCCATCAAGACACAGATTCGCGACACCTTGGGCAAATACTTCTTCGAACGGACCAAACGCAGACCGATGATTCTGCCGATTATTCAGGAAGTGAAATAAGGCGAAGCCTTATTTCAGTGCGTAATGCGAAGCGCGTAATGAAGGTAGCGGCGCACAAATTATATAGCGCCGCAGAGTATAAATAAAAATGACACGTTAAAACGGATAGAGTTATGTTTCACGTAAAACATGACTCTATCCGTTTTTTTATCATCAAAAATATAAAAAGGGGTATGGGGGCGCTTTATAAGTTGTGCGCCCCTTCCACCATTACGCACTACGCACTTCGCATTACGCACTAATCTTGCACTTGCGGAATACCCTCGCAAAAATCCACGCCGTGGCTGCCGTGAATGCCATGCCAGGAGCGGCGGCGATGAGCATCAGAGTGAGGCCTTTCCCCAAAAGGAAATACATCACCACCCGCGCCAGGGCCGTACCGATGGGGCCGGAGAAGATATAAAAGAGTTTGTTAGAACCAGAAAGGAGCCAAAAGGCACCGACCCCCAAGCGGAAAGACATCTGAATGGCTACATTCAAAATGGTGGCCGTCCCTAAGCCCAATCCAATCAGAGACGCCAGGATCCCAGCGGTGATATATTTCTTGAATCCAAAGACACCGCAAATGGCTACCGCAATGGGCGCCGAAAGCTGAAACTCCGTTCCCGGCACAATACCAGGAATCCGAAACGTACCGGATACGGCGATGAGCACCGCCAAAAGCGCGGTCTCTGTACAATCCACAATGAGTTGACGTTCCTTCGTTATGCTGTTCATGGCTTTTTCCTTTCGTATACTTTGGGTGACTGGTGACTGGTGACTCGTGACTGGTGACTAGTAGCTAGGGATGAGTGGCTAGGTCCTAGGGATTGGGAATGAACCGTTTCAAGTACTTTTAAGTTTGGCGAAATGATCGATGATTTCTTTAGTGAAAAAGGTTCTGAAGGTTCTAAGGGTTCTGAGGGTTCTGAGGGTTCGTCAAACCTGCGAATTGACGCTAGAGATATCATGCACCCATAATCCCCTTCCTCTGGAAGGGGACAGAACATGAGCGAAGCGAAATGTGCCAGGGGATAGCTCGCTTTAGCCACATGAAAACCTTTTCCCTCCGCTCGCTTAGGCGTCCTCTCTAGCGGCTAGTCCAACAACTCTTCTTCCTCTTCCTATCCGCCCTGCCCCCTCTTGTGTTCTCCCCCTTTGCGGGAGAACACAAGAGGGGGGCAGCTCTAGCGAGCTGCATGTTTTTGTTAGATAAGCCGTAACGATAGGATTCTTTAAGCCCTTACCGCTAGTGCTGCTAAGATTTCTCCACTCAGGGGCACATCTCATTTCAATACATATATACCACCTAGCACAAATACGATCGGTCGAAATGACGATGCAATGATACCACTAGCGTCACTTCGCCCATTCGACAACCCCTAAGAACCTTCAGAACCCTTAGAACCTTTTAGTAAAAAATCTGCGGCGCTTCCAAACTATGTTGCGCCGCCACCACCATTTCTCACTTCTAACTTCTCACTGCTTTCCAATGTTTCTTCATCACTTCTGCCGCCCGATCCAACTCCGCCAATGTATGAGCCGCGGTGACGGTGAGGCGGATGCGACTGGTACCTTGAGGCACCGTTGGCGGGCGGATGGCGGAGAGGAGAATGCCTTCTTCCAGGCAGGCTTTGGCATAGGCCATGGTTTTTGCTTCGTCTCCTATGACCACCGGAATGATGGACGTATCACCCGGCAGGAAGGGAATGCCTGCTTCGGTAAGTTTCTGTTTCATGTACGCCGTATTTCTCCGAAGTCGTCCCATGTAGACTTCCGGTTTGGCTTCCAAGCGTCGAAGGGCGGCCAAGGCGGTGGCCCCGGTGACAGCGGAAATAGATGTAGAGAAAATGAAGGGACGAGAGGTATTTCTCAAAAATGCCGCGATTTCTTTGGTGGTGGCGGCGTAGCCCCCTTCGGCGCCCAGCGATTTGGAGAGAGTCCCGACCTGCACATCGATACCGGATGTATGGAAATATTCCGCACTGCCTCTTCCGGTTTCTCCAATGACCCCTACACCGTGGGCATCGTCTACGATGAGGCAGCCATCATATTTCTTTTTCAATCGAAGCAACTCCGGCAGAGTGGCCACGTCGCCGTCCATGGAAAAGACGCCATCGGTGACAATAAACCGCTGCCCGTCGCAAGGCGTTTCGGCCAATTTCTTTTCCAAATCGTCCATGTCAGAATGACCATAGACCACCACGTGGGCCCGAGAAATTCGGCAGCCATCCACAATACTGGCGTGGTTTAATGCGTCGGAGAAAATCACATCGTTCTTATTCGCCAGGGCATAGAGAACCCCCAGGTTCGTCATGTAGCCGGTATTAAAAATCACCGCCTCTTCGGCGTGTTTGAAGTGAGCCAATTCGTTTTCCAAATCGGACAATTCAAACACCGCCCCCGACGTGAGCCGAGCCCCGCCGGAACCGGTACCATATGTAATGGCCTGCCGAGCCGCTTCCATCACCTCCGGCTCGTGGGTCATACCCAGGTAATCGTTGGAATTGAATACAATATATTCCTTCCCATCCCGACGAATCCCCTTAGAAGCCGTCACCATCCGCAGATCCGACACCTGGCGGAAACGGCTTTCTTCTCGTATTTTATTTAATTGGCTAGATATATCATTGAGTTTCATAGGTTCTCCTACTGTGAAGAATACGGATAGATTCCTCAAACATAGTTATTCTTTATGCACAAAGGTTATTATTCAGCTGCTTCCGAAAGCAAACATAGAGAAGCAACGGCTTGTCACAGGGTTATAAAGGTTATGTAAGGTTATGGGTATCCGATAGTTTCATAACCTTTTATAACCCTTATAACCTTTGGGTAAGCCATACACACGCCCTGTTAGAATTTGAAATCAGTAGAATAATAACCTTTCTAATCTAAATTTTTGCGGCGCTTCTAAATTATGTGCGCCGCTACCACCATTACGCATTACGCACTACGCATTACGCACCAATACCGTTTGATTCTGCATATACTCATCATAGGCCTTCACATCGGTGCCGTGTTTGACGAAGAAGACCCGGCCGCCCACGGGATCGCCTTTGTCTTTCATGACCGTGATGCGGCCGTATCCATAGGTTTTGGAGCCCACGTAGCCGGTGACGTAATCCGGGTCATCGGACCAGCAAAGTTCTGCCACCGTGCCCGGACCATAGGCCACTTTCGATGCCAGTACCAAGGCTTCTCTGGGATGATCGCCGCCTAAGCCCTTCGCTTTCATTTGTGATTCGTAGGCTGCCACATCTTCGCAATCCATGTTGCTGCAGCGGACGCCCCGTTCTTTCCGGTCATCCAACCGCTCGCCGGTGAGCGCATCCATCACAATGGCCCCTCGCATGCTGTCGGTCAGCGATTCCAATTCTGCAAATCCATTGTGCACCGCCGTTTCACTGACGCCAATCCGAAGCAGTTCTTTCTTAGCCAATTCCCGTCCTTCTTCTTTGGAATGGGACACCATCTGGTACATCGGAAGCAGTGGACAATACTGGATGCTTTCGGGCTTCACTTCTTCCACCTTGAGCTGAATGAAATCCGCACTGCCCCGTTCATGGGTCCTGGCCCGACGAAGCATGGCCAGCACATTGTTCTCCATTTCTTCTTCCGTCACAATTCTCTCGGCACCAGAAATATGACGCCCCCCGTTCCCATGGACTCCACCCAAACTGGACCGCATTTTGACACTGTACAGCAATTGAAATACTCCCTTTCCTTACAAAAAAGCAATGCGTAATGCGAAGTGCGAAGTGCGTAGTGCGTAATGGTAGAAGGGGCGCATCAAATATATAGCGCCCCAATCCCCCTCTATATAAACGCTCCGCTTCTATATGTAAACTTGCATTTGCAATTATATTTGACAATCAACTCATAAAATTAGCCGAAGCCATCACGCTTCGGCTATAGTTGTAGTTTACTCAGGTTAACCAGTATTTGTCAAGATTAACAATATTGCTGTGTTTACAATGTATTTGATACATATACCATTTACATGGATAAGCAAAGGGGTATTATTCTACTGATTTCAATTCCTTAACAATGATAGGAAAAGGCTACCATCAAGGTTATGACGCTGCAGATTCCGATGATTCAACATACAAAAATACCGCCACGTATACGGTTATAAAGGGTTATTCTCCATACAACATAACCTGTATAACCTTTTATAACCTTGCACATGGCGGTAGTTTGACTTTGTTAAATTTTCGAAATCTGCAGAATCATAACCTTTTACCAGCCCGTTACATGCCGAATGTTACTCACAATGTAACCGCTAGAGTATGCCATCTATCCAGCGTCGACCGGTGGCCTACGCTGATGACGGTAATGCCGGGGAGGGCAACCAGGCGGCCGTAGAGATTGTTTTCTGTTTCTTCATCCATGGCGGAGGTGGCTTCGTCCAGGAAAACCCATTTGGGCTTTCGGAGGAAAATGCGGACGAAGGCCAATTTCTGCTGTTCTCCCAAGGAGAGGATGTGGCTCCAGTCCCCTTCGGTGTCCAGCATGTCTTTCAAATGAGACAAGCCGCACTGGTCCAGCAAGGGTTCCAATGTTTCACGGGAAACATGGTCCGCCGGATAGGCCGCCGCTTCCAAAAGGGTACCCATGGGCATGTAGGGTTTCTGAGGAATAAACATGGTTTCTTCTTTCGGCGGAAGGACCATTTGCCCTTTCGCATAAGGCCAGAAACCCGCCAGCGTCCGGAGCAAGGTGGATTTCCCTTTCCCCGACGGTCCTTTGATGATCACCTTTTCACCCTGGTGAATGGTGCAGTTCATATGGGACAGGAGAATCCGACCGGTGGGCAGTCCTATTTCTACATCATGAAGTTGCAGCGTATCTTGGATTTCCTTCCGCTGCAGCCCCTGCTCTTCCTGTTCCGTTTCCTTATAAATGCTTTCTATATGGCGGTCAAAGGTGAGCAGTCGTTCCGCGCAGGACTGCCATTCCGCCAAGGAAGCGTACACGTCCACGAAATACGACATGGATTCCTGCACTTTGCCAAAGCAGTTGGCTACCTGCATGAGGCCGCCCAGGGAAATACTTTTGGATAGATACCGCGGCGCCGCCACTACGAAAGGAAAAATGATGGCAATCTGCCCGTAGGAATTGGTGAGCCAGGACAGCTGTTTTTGTTTCTGGATGATGTAGAGGGTATTCACTACCAATTTTTGGAATCGATGGCGCAGAATCCCATTTTCCCGGGGTGCCCCTTCATAAAAGGCCACACTTTCCGCAGTCTCCCGAAGCCGCACCATGGCATAACGGAAGTTGGCTTCCAGTTTCTGCTGCACCACATTGAGGGCCACCAGCCGATGCCCCACGCGGTGGGTAATCCAAGTGCCCACAATGGAATAGGCCAGGGCGGTCCACACCAAGTAGCCGTACACGTGGTATTCGCTGTCGCCCACCATAAAGGCCAGCGGTTCCGACAGGCCCCAGAGCACAAAGATGAAGCAGAAAATGGTGGTGATGGCTTTCAACAGCCCCGACATGAATGACAGCGTGCGGGATGTAAATAAATTGATATCTTCGGAAATACGCTGATCCGGGTTATCCGCTTCCCCTTTGGAAAACATTTCCATCCGGTAGTACATATCGTGGGCCGTCCAACGAGACAAATATTCCCGGGTCATCCACTGCCGCCACCGCAGAGACAACTTCTGCTGCAAGTAGTACCCATAGACCGCAAAGGCAATGTGCGCAAAAGCCAGGCCGGTAAATTTCAAAAGCCCGTGATACACCGCGTCGCTGTCATAATTCTGCAAAGCACTGTAAAATTCATTGAACCAGTCATTCAAGAGCAACGTCATGTACACCGCCGCGATGGTGAGAAGCACAATGCCCGCCAAGTACGCATAGGCACTTTTCTTCTCCTCCGACTGCCAATACCGCGCGGTCAGATGAAATAGAGATTTCAAAAACGATCCATTCCATGTGGTAGATTTCATAAAAACTTCCTTTTCGTAACCCAAAGAGACAAGTTGTATGTATTATACTACATGCGAAAAGGGTTATACGATGCGGACATAGGATTTTCTCATAAAAAAGGATACCGCTTGGCTAAGGGTTATTGTTCTGCTGATTTCTTTACCCAACAAAGAAATCATACCGCCTGTCAAAAGGTTAAAAAGGGTTATGGGAATACCGGAATCCCATAACCCTTTCATAACCTTTTAACCCAGTCACAAGCCCTAAAACCACTTTGTTAGATACAATAAATCAGTAGAACCATAACCCTTTTCTCTCATGTTTCCCGTGAAACATACCTCTAGCCAATTCCATTGTCTAACCCCCAGTCACCAGTCACGAGTCATCAGTCACCTAATTGAGCAAAAACATATACAGAGGAATAAAGAAAACGCCCAACGCCAAAGACACGCAGTTGATGGTGGTGGAGTATTCTGCATCAGCGCCAACGGAATAGGCCAGGATGGTCATGTTCGTCATGGCGGGCATACCGGCCTGCATGAGGAACACTTTGGACGACATATCGGACACATGAATCCAGGGCAGCAGCAGGAAGAGGCAGAGCGGCGACAGGATGAAGCGACCAAACATGGCCCCCACCAGTTCTCGGTCGAAGTGAATGGTGGACAGCGGAATCTGGCTCATCTGCATACCGATCACGATGAGTGCCATCGGCGTCGCCATGCCACCTACATATTTCATAGCCGTCAGAGCAAAATGAGGAAGCGGCACATTGAGAAGAAGCAAAATGACGCCAGCCAAGAATCCCATCAGCGGTGGAGTCCGTAATTTCATCAGCATTTCTTTCAAAGTGAAATGGCGCTCCCCACCGGCGTCCTGCACAATCAGATACGCCCCCAGGCCCCAGAACATGGCCGTATTGGCGATGTAGTACAACATACAAGACGGCACGCTGGATTCGCCGAAAAGAGCCACATTGACCGGCAAACCGATAAAAATCGCATTGGCGATGCAGCAGGTGCAAATAAAAATCCCCCGCCGTCCCTTGCGGATATGAAGCAACGCCGCCAAAAGCCGTCCTGCCAGGTAAGCTACAAAAATAGACGCAAAAGGCAAAAGCAAATCCGGCGCCGTGGCAATCAGCTCCTCATGGGTGAAATTGGAATACAGCGAATACACCATCAAAGGCGGGAGCGCCACCGTCATGGTGAGCTTCGTCAAATCCTTCCCGGCATTCTCCCAGAACCAGCCCTTCTTGTTCAAGAAAAATCCCAATCCAGCGATGAGTACCACTTCAAAAATTCCCGACAATCCTTGTAATATAGCGTCCATACGATTCTCCTTCATGAAATATTGTCATGTTTCACGTGAAACATTCTGTATAGGTGACTGGTGAGTAGTGACTCGTGACGGGGAATGAAACATCCCAGTCACTAGTCACCAGTCCACTAGTCACCAAAATCTCTTGTTTCTTATAGTATATCTGATTTATACTTATCATAGAAATAGAAATATCATGTGAAACTTATGCGAATTCTATATAGGTTGCTCAGGTTACTTAGGTTTCTCAGGTTTTTCAAATGTGCTGCTAACCGTAATCGTCATTTCGACCGATGGGATTTGTGCTTTGTGACATAACAGATTTGAAACGGGATGTGTAAGAGAGTTTTCGTTATCCTGAGCGTAGTCGAATGACTCGCAGCACCAGCGGGAAGGGCTTGATGAATCAGGTCATTACCGTTTATTTCTCTTATGCATGCCAGAAGCAGCAAGACATAATCATCAATTTATCTCCCCCTTTGGGGGAGAACATAAGAGGGGGCAGCTCTAGCAAGCTGCATCGCTTTGTTGGACGGAACATGATGGTAAGATTCTTTAAGCCCTTACGCTGGTGCTGCAACATTCTCCACTCAGGGGCGCATCTCATTTCAATACATCTATACCATCTAGCACGAATAGGATCGGTCGAAATGACGGTCACGGCTAGTGGCACGATCAAGAACTAACTCCCCGCTACTGCCAGACGCCTACACCGATTTTCTTACAAACATTTTATATCGCCAGTGCGAGCTATCCCCCTGCCCCCTTCCAAAGGAAGAGGGTAGCCGCTAGTTTCGTTACCGCTAACCCAGTCACCAGTCACGAGTCACTAGTCACTAGTTACCAAAAACAGAAAGGAGTCCCATGAATACCGAATTTCTCCGACACTTCATTGCCATCGTGGAGAGCGGTGGATTCAACAAAGCCGCCAAGACGTACCACATCGCCCAGCCGGCCTTGACCCGGCAGCTGCAGATTCTAGAAAAAGAATATGGTACCGCCCTCATCGAACCCCGGCGAGGCAGTCACAGTTTGACCCTCACCGAAGCAGGATGGATTGTGTACCGACAGGCGAAGCAAATCTGCGATATGGAAGACCACACCCAAGCGGAATTGACCGCCCTCTCGGCTGGCCTGTCTGGAACCCTGCGGCTCAGCATCGCCCCGTCCTATGCGTCGTGGCTCATATCGGATATTCTTCCGCCGTTTCACCAATCCTATCCAGACCTATGTTTCCGCATCCGCGAATCCTATCATCTTACGTTGGTGGAAGACGTGCGGCAAGGGCGCTCCGAAATCGGCATCGCCAATGCCCCCCTGCCGGACCCGTCCCAATTCACTATTTTGAAACAGACCCCATCCTCTCTCTTGGCAGCGGTGCCGAAATCCTTTGCTGCCCAGCCGGACGACATCCTTTCCCTGCTGGCCCGCCGCCCCATCGCCGTGAGCCGCAGTTCCGAAGATATTTTCCGCACCCTGGCGGCCACTTGGCACATCCAACCGGATATTTTCTACTCCGTGGATACCCGCACCTCCTCGTTGCGCCTAGCCAGAGAACAACTGGCCATCGCCATTCTCCTGGACCAGAAAGAAACCGACGCCTCCGAAACGGTGGATTTCTATCCCCTGCCCACCCCGGACATGTCCATCAGCCAAACCATTTTCTGCCTCAAAAACCATCGGCTCTCCAAAGGGATGGAGAAATTCGTTCACGCCCTGTGTCCGGAGGCGGACATGGTATAATAGATTTGGTATTTATTTCGCTATTATGAAATAGTGCGGCATACGAATGGCATATAAGGTTATTAGTCCGCTGCCTGCTATTTCTAACATAGAACCATACCGGCCAGTGACAAGGTTAAAAAGGGTATAAAGGGTTATACGATTCCGATAGTTTCATAACCTTTTTAACCTTTTATAACCTAGCATCACACGGTCTGGTTGATTTGTTAGAAAAACGTACTCTGCAGAACAATAACCTTATATATTTGGGGCGCTTTATGAATTGTGCGCCCCTTCCACCATTCCGCACTACGCATTTCGCACTACGCATTCCATTCCCCGCTATCGTCAAAGGAGACACTCTCATGCTCATTCCCTATTCCGCTCCGGCTGAAACATTTGCCCATGAAATAGAAATCAAAAAATCCATTTTCATCACCCACATCATTCCTGTCACTTCTGAAGAAGAAGCCCAGGAGCAGCTCGCTGTATTTCGCAAGAAATACAAAGACGCCACCCATAACTGCTACGCCTGGCGACTAGGCACGGAGCGGATTCTGGAGAAATCCAGCGACGATGGGGAACCCCAAGGTACCGCCGGACACCCCATGCTCCACGTGCTACAGATGAAAGAACTGACCAATGTGCTATCCATCGTCACTCGCTACTTCGGCGGCATCAAGCTGGGCGCCGGCGGGCTCACCCGGGCCTACAGCTCGTCCCTGGCAGACACGGTCAAACTGGCTCCCATCGTGAGATACACCCCCTATGAGAAATACATCCTCACCCTGCCCTACACCGCGGTCGGTGCTTTTGAGAATTATATCAAAGATACAGATATCCGCGTCGAAGATCGCTCCTTCACCGACAAAGTGCAAATCACCTACCTGACCCTTCCAGAAAATGCAGCCAAACACGAAAAGACCTTCACCGATATGACCGGTGGGAAAGCGGAACTGGAAAAAGTAGATGAAGTGTATGTGAAAATAGCAGTGACTAGTGACTAGTGACTGGTAGCTAGGGATTGGGAGATATGTTGTTAGTTGTTAGTTGTTGGTTGTTGGTTTACTCACCAAGAACTTTGAAAACAACTCGCCTTGAAGAAAACATCATTGGTTTAGGGGGTAAGGTTTGACTGCTAATCGCAAACCCTAAACCAATGAGATTATGCATTGGTGCAGAATGTGTAGCAAGAACTCGGAGCATAACCCCAACACCAAACAACAAAAAAGAGATTCTATGAAATTGAAATATTTCGTAGAATCTCTTTTTTCTGTTGATTAATGTACCGAGTCCCTTGGGACCAACTTACCACAACAAAAGTGACATTGGTTTAGGGTTTAATTGCTAACCGCAAACCCTAAACCTTAAACCCATGACGTTTTGCCTTTGTGCAGATTGTATTGAAAGAACTCGGTACGTAGTGGCTGGTCATTAATTCACTTCTTTCAGCAGTAAGGAACTAAATGAGCGATT
>ERZ808242.1060-NODE-1060-length-17018-cov-4.180746_pt1 | contig 17018 bp, 14 predicted proteins | sample MGYA00521244_ERZ808242 | MGnify/ENA primary metagenome ERZ808242 (study PRJEB31516, sample SAMN03275573) | gut metagenome | biome: mammalia-associated habitat; material: feces | host: Papio cynocephalus | place: Kenya | collected 2012-07-27 ... | reverse complement strand
AGCGGCTAACCTTTCGTCCTTGCCCGGAGTGCGCAGCAGCCGCTCCGGCTTGGTCAGCAGAAGCACCACCCGGTCACATCCCAGGGAGAATGCCTTCTCCACCGGCACAGGGTCGGACAAAGCCCCGTCATAATAGGGCACGCCGTCAATCTCATAGGGCTTGCACACAAAGGGAATGGACGAGGAAGCCTTCATAATGTCGTAGTTGTCCTGCTTGATGTCCGCCTTGGTAAAATACTTGGGACGGCCGGTTCTGGCCTCCGTGGCCACCACATAGAACTCCATGGGATTGTCCCGGATAGCGGGATAATCCACCGGGTACTCCCCGTCCGCCTGGCTCAGAGTGCCGTAAACATAGTCCAGATCCACATAGGATCGCTGGGACAGGAAATTCTCAAAGCCCATATACTCCTTCCGGAAGGCGTAATCCGTGTAGAAAATGTAGTTGCGTCCCTTTTGTCCGGCGCAGTAGGAGGTCAGATTCGCGCTGCCTGCCGAGACCCCGATGCCCAGGTCAAAATGGATATTCTCCGCCATGCAGTAGTCCAAAACGCCTGCGGCGTAAATGCCCCGCAGGCCGCCGCCTACATCAACAACTCCCGTTTTCATGTTCCGGTTCCTCCAAAACGCTGTTCACTATGGAAATACTATACCATAGTTTCCGTTTTCCGGCAAGAGGGTTGTTTTGCATTGACGCGCCGGGTTCCAGCAGGTGTCCGCCGGGTACCTGCATTTTGATTTTCATACCATTCTCGATAAAATGGTTATCCGTGTAATTGCGACAGTGTCCGGGAAGCTTTGATGAAATTGACAAGAACTGTGAGTGAGAGATTTTTCGTCCAATCGAGGTACCGAAAACGGTGGAATCCTGTATGTACTTCCCGTTTTTGATACCGAAGAGTGAGCGGAAAAGAACCGCTCACGGCCGCAGATGATTGATTCAGAGGCTCCTTAGCATTCAAGAAAATCAAAATCTTGAGAGTTTTTTTATATAATCAACATACAATACAATGGATGTAATAGGAGTGATAAGCTTGATGAAGGCGGTGACGCCATCTGACTGTTCCGGCTGGTTTTGCGCTTGCGGTTATTCGTGTTAATTTGTTAAATTGCTATAAATCAGAGGTTCCCTAAGCTATTGTACCAATTTAAGCCCGCAAACTGGTGCGGCAATGACATCTTTAGGGAAGCTGCTTATTCTTTCTTCCCCTTCTGCATCCACCCGATGATCTGCCCGGAGAGGATCACCGTCAGCAGGGAATAGCCGATTCGCCGGAGGGGAATGTAGCTCAGAGACAACGTCAGCACAATCAGATCGCTGACAAGATACAGCCGTTGAATGGGAATGCCCGTCAGGTGGGTTAGGCTCATGGCCAGGGCGTCGTCCCCGCTGGTGGCTCCGCCCACCCGGACACACAGCCCCGCGCCAATGCCGATGAACAAGGCTCCGGCGACGGAAGCCAGCAGGGGAAGCTCGGCGATCCCCGGCAACAACGGCGGAAATTGCTCACAGACCCGATAGCCCATGGAATAGCCCAGGGCGGCAGCAACAGAATAGCCGATAAATTCCCGCCCCAAAGTTTTCCAGCCCAGCAGATAGCAGCCGCCGTTGAGGATCAGACTGCTGAAGGCCGGGGACAGCCCCAGCCAGTGGCGCAGCAGCAGGATCAGTCCGAAAATGCCCCCCTCCGTCACCCCGGACAGGGCGTGAATATGGTACATGCCGAAGGCCTGAAAGGCAGAGGCGAAAAAGGCCACGGCGCAGTGCCGGGGATTCAGCTTTGGCAGATTACGAAACATAGAATGCCTCCTGTCAGGTATGGGGGCTTAACCGTATCATGCTTTCCGGGAAAAGTCAAGCCGCCGGGAAAATCCGGAAAAATGTGTCGCATCTCATTGAAAATCGAAAGCACCCATGTTATACTATAACAAATCATTTCCCGAAAGGGGTTTTTTGCGTGAAAAGAATTCTGGCGGCAGTCCTTGCGGTGCTGCTTTTATGCGGCTGTGCCCCGGCAGGGGACAATGGGGACGCTCCGGGGGAAACCACCTCGGCTCAGGCGGGTGCCACAGTTCCCGCCGACGGCGACCCCAATGACGTGACCTGCAAGGGTACCTATACCCGGGAAGGGGACACGTCGGCGGTGATTGCCCGGATCGGGGACACCAAGCTGACAAACGGGGAGCTTGCCGTCTGGTATTGGGCAGAGGTTTCCCAGTATCGGGCCGACGGCAAGACCCCGGCTCCGGATTTTGACGCGCCGCTGGACACCCAGCCCTGCCAGGCGGATACCACCGTCGGCTCCTGGCAGCAGTATTTCCTCCGGCAGGCCTTGAACGCCTGGCATACCGCCGCGGCACTGAACCAGCGGAGCCTGGAGGTGCCCTTGGTTCTGGAGCCGGAGTACCAGCCCGACCCGGAGAAGTATGCCACCTACATGGAGGGAATGCCGGCAACCAAGTACCTTTACGGCTACAACCGCTTCTACAGCCCCAATACCATGCACCAGGCCTACCTGGATTCCCTGCCGGATACCCTGAAAACCCTGGCAGGGGAGAAGGGCTTCGCCGATGCAGCCGCGCTGGCTCAGGAGGCCTTCGGCACCACCGAAGAGGATTTGACGGCTATGGCGCAGCTTCTGAACCGCTCCTACATGTACTTTACCAATCTGACCTATGACCTGACCTCGCCGGAGGTGGCGTACACGGAAAGCACCGACGGGGATTACCTTGTGAACATCAAGTACATCCTGCTGAAAACCGACGGCAAAACCGCCGAGGAAGCTCTGACGGCGTTCCGGAAGGCGGCCAGAACCCGCTTGCAGCCTTTGACCCAGACGGAGCAGAAGTCCGAGGCGGCCTTCAAGGACTTGGCACACCTGTATTCTCAGGACGAAGCCTCAGCCCTGGACGGCGGCGGCTACAGCCGGGTGAAGAAGGGGGAGCTTCCCGCCGAGCTGGATAGCTGGTGCTTTGATCCGGCTCGTAAGAGCGGCGACACCACGGCCATTACCGATGACGACGGTGTCCATATCCTCTATTTCTCCGGCCGGCTGGACGCGGCGGCGGTAGAGACGGCAGACAGTGAGCTTACTGAGCAGGAGGCGGACATTCTGACCCAGGCGCGGGCGGAATACCCGGTGGATTTTGCCTATGACCAGATCGCCCTTCCTGAGGGAAAGGCGGAGGTCACAACCTCCGATCTGCTGTACCCCGATATTGCCCATGAGCGGTTCCCGGAGATTCCCCTGTATTTGCAGCAGGACTATCCTGGTGTCATGTTCGGCGGCTTCCAGCTGCGAACCAACGGCTGCGGTATTACCACCATGGCAATGGTTGCTTCCTATCTGTCCGATGAGCTGCTGACGCCGCCGGAGATGTGCCGCCGGTACGGGAGCTACAGCCACCGCAACGGCACCGACGGCATGATTTTCGTCAAGGAGCCTCCGGCGATGGATTTCTATCTGGTGGAGAAAACCTATGAGCCTGCCAAGGCATGGGAGGGACTGGAGAACCACCACCTGGTAGTTTCCATCCAGCACAAGGGCTACTGGACCCGGGGCGGCCACTATATTGCGCTCCAGGAGATCACAGAGGATGGGAACGTCCAGGTTCGGGACTCCAACATCTATAATTATGTCCGGGTGCCAGCCCACGTCAACGACGAGCACACCTGGGCAAGCATCACCAGCGCAGGCTCCGGCTACTGGATTTTCGACTATAAGATCACCCGGATCCCCGGCTGTGCCCGGTGCGGCGATCAGTCGGAAAGCAGCCTGGTGGGGGAGAATTTCTACTGCCGCAAGTGCGCCCCGGCGGTTATGCGCAGAGATGCCTATCTCGGAATGTAGTACAGGGGCTGCACACTGCCACCTGTCGGCGGTCGTAGGGCAGCACCACACAATTGCATCTTCGCGTCTCAGCAGCCTTTTGCCCCACTTCTTCAATTTGAAAAATGAAAAAGATAGCGCACCCCCGCAAGCCAGCTTGCGCTGGCAACGGCTGCGCTATCTTTCCCGTTTTTGAAGCCGCACGGATAGAGAAAAAGATCCGCTATCCAGCCGCAGGCGATTGCTTCAGAGGTTCCCAAGCTTTGAATTGGGACAAAATCCTGACTGAGACACGAAGATGCAATGGTGCGGCACTGCCTTACAGCTCACAGTTGCCCACGGTTCTGGGGAAGGGGATGGCATCCCGGATGTTGCCGATGCCGGTCAGGTACATGACGCACCGTTCGAAGCCCAGGCCGAAGCCCGCGTGCCGGGCGGAGCCGTACTTCCGAAGGTCCATGTAGAAGTCATAGTCTTCCAGCTTCATGCCAAGTTCCTCGATCCGGTTCTTCAGCAGATCATAGTTATCCTCACGCTGGGAGCCGCCGATGATCTCGCCGATGCCGGGCACCAGGCAGTCCATGGCCGCCACGGTCTTGCCATCCGGGTTCAGCTTCATGTAGAAGGCCTTGATCTCCTTGGGGTAGTCGGTGACGAAGACGGGCTTCTGGAAGACCACCTCGGTCAGATACCGCTCATGCTCGGTCTGCAGATCCGTACCCCAGTGGACGGGGTACTCAAACTGAGCGTTGTGCTGCTCCAGCAGGGTTACGGCGTCGGTGTAGGTGATCCGGCCAAAGTCATTGTGCAGCACGTTGTGCAGCCGATCCAGCAGACCCTTGTCCAGGAATTGGTTGCAGAAGGCCATTTCCTCCGGGGCGTGCTCCAGCACATAGGAGATGATGTACTTGATCATGTCCTCGGCCAGACGCATGTCATCGTCCAGGTCGGCAAAGGCGATCTCCGGCTCGATCATCCAGAACTCGGCGGCGTGGCGGGTGGTGTTGGAGTTTTCGGCACGGAAGGTGGGGCCGAAGGTGTAGACATTCCGGAAGGCCATGGCGAAGGTCTCGGCGTTCAGCTGGCCGGAGACCGTCAGATTGGTGGATTTGCCGAAGAAATCCTGGGTGTAGTCTACCTTGCCTTCCTCGGTTTTGGGCACATTGCTCAGATCCAGGGTGGTGACCTGGAACATTTCGCCGGCGCCCTCGCAGTCAGAGCCGGTGATCAGCGGCGTGTGGACATACACAAAATCCCGGTCCTGGAAGAATTGATGGATGGCCATGGCGGCCAGAGAGCGGATGCGGAACACCGCCTGGAAGGTATTGGCGCGGGGACGCAGGTGGGTGATGGTGCGCAGGTACTCCATGGAGTGCTTTTTGGGCTGCAGGGGGTAATCGCCGGTGGAGGGACCCTCCACGGTGATGGCGGAGGCCTGAATCTCAAAGGGCTGCTTGGCATCGGGCGTCAGCTCCAGAGTGCCCCGGACGATCAGAGCGGCACTGATGTTGATCTTGGAAATTTCCTGGAAATTTTCCAGGCTGTCGTTATAAACCACCTGAACAGGGGTGAAATAGCTGCCGTCATTCAGGACGATAAAGCCAAATTGCTTGCTGGGACGCTTGTTGCGAACCCAGCCGCCGATGGTAATTTCCTGACCGGCGTATTTTTGGGTGTTCTTGAACAGCTCGCGAACGGTAATCAGTTCCATTTGGGTTCCTCTTTTCTTGGAAATATAGGTTAGTATACGTCAATTTGGAAGATTTTACAAGAGGGAATTGTGTTTTTTATGAAAAATGTCAGGGGGAAAAGAAAATCTTAAGTGTACAACTGTCGTTTTTTGTGCTACAATAGGGCAAAATCACGCAAAGGAGTGAACCCAAGTGGGGAAAAACAAAAAGCAACGCAGAAAAACCGCCCCGGCAGCGGTGAAGGCGGCACCGGACTATAAAAAGTATATTGGATTGTTCCTGATTCCGCTGGCCTTTTTCGCCGTGGAAGCCTTCAGCTGGGTTTTCTTGCGGGGCAGCTCCGGAACCAAGTGGCCTTTGGTATTCGGCCTTCTGTGGGCGGTGATGCTGTCCGCGGCAGTGCTGGGGATGCCTGCCGGAGCCGGACGGATCGCTTTCGGGGTGGTGTACGGCCTTGCCGCCATCTACGCCGTGGTGGAAACGGGCTATTACATCCTTTTCAAGGAAATGATGTGGCTGTCCGACTTCCGGTACGCCTCGGAAGGCTCGGATTATTTTTCCGTGCTGCTGAGCTATCCCGTCCATTGGTGGCTGGGAATTCTGGCATTGATTGGCCTGGGGGTGGCTGCGGTCTGGCTGTTCCCCAGGGGAAAATATAACTGGAATCAGACCGTGGCGGCAATCGTCCTGTTCGCGGTGGCTGGAAATTTTGCCTACCGGCTTCCTTATGAACAGTTCGACCAGGACAAGGACGTGAAGTACGCAAGGTCGGACTACGGCCGGATGCAGTCTCTGGAGGCGGCCTATGAGAACCTTTTCAATACCCACCGGCTTTACCAGGTCTGCGGCCTGTACCAGACCTTGTGGAAGGACATTTATACCCATAATATTTACCCCCTGACCCCGGCCTATACCCAGGCGCATGAGGCGGGACGGGAGGAAATCGACGCCTATTTCGCGGAAAAGGACAAACCCCAGAAAAATGAAATGACCGGTATTCTGAAGGACAAAAACGTCATCATGGTGCTGATGGAGTCCATGGACGACTGGATGCTGGGGGAGTACACCCCCACCCTGAACCGGTTGATGTCGGAGGGTATCAACTTTACCCGGTTCTACACCCCGGGCTACGGCGGCATCCGTACCTTTAACACCGAGTTCTGCTCCAATACCGGCTCCTTCCTGAGCAGTCAGGGGGGCTATGCCTTTGACTACATTACAAACGATTATCGCCAGTCTTTGGCGTCCCTCCTGGAGGCTCAGGGCTACAGCGCCAAGGAGTTCCACTATAACGATCCTAATTTCTATAGTCGGGGTGTGTTCAGCCAGGCCATGGGCTACGAGGAATACGTCTACTATGAGGACTACATCAACGGCCTGTCGGAAAAGGAAATGAACCAGCTGATGATGGACGACAAAATCCTCTTTGACGACCCGGCACTGAACAATGTGTTCTTCCGGGAGGGAAAGCGACTGAATTACATCATCACCCGCTCTGCCCACCTGAGCTATAAGTATAATGAGGTGCTCAGCAATTGGGGTCTGAAGAAGTACCCGGAGTTCAAGACCCTGACGGACAACGAGGAAACCAACTGCGCCCTGCTGAAGGCCAAGCTGGTGGACGACATGTTCGCTCGGATGCTGGAGGAATTGGAGGCTCACGGAGAGCTGGAAAACACCGTCATCATCGGCATAACCGACCACTATACCTACGGCTATAAGAATGAGAAGGCTCTGCTGGAGCTGTCCGGGGTGGACGAAACCCTGCTGCTGGAGCGGACGCCCTGCTTCATCTGGAGTGCCGACCTGGAACCTCAGGAGGTGGATAAGGTGCTCAACACCAGCGATCTGCTTCCCACGGTGCTGAACCTTCTGGGCGTGGAGAGCCCCTACAGCTATCTGGGCAGCGATGCCTTTGATGATCGGTACGACGGTTTTGTGCCCTTCTCCGACGGCTCCTGGATCTACGGGGATGCCGCCTGGGACGCCAAGGAGAAGAAGCTGTTCTCCGCTACCGGAAAGCCCGTCACGCTCAGTGAGGATGCGCAGAAGGCGGTGAGTGAGCGGGTGCAGGAATTTGTCCGGATCAACAACCTGATTCTGGACGTGGACTATTATAAGCAGTAACGACCTGAGCCCGGGCGATATTCGCCCGGGCTCTTTTCTGCGCTGCATTTGGAGGATATCATCGATATGGCCTGATCCACAGAATAATCGCGCCGCAAGGAGATTCCCTTGCGGCGCGCAAATTTACTTTTCCGAGGCAACGCTCTTGCGAACCAAGGCCCGGTGAAGCTTGGCTTCTGCCAGCTTCAGATCCATCTGGGAGGCACGCTCATCGTGGAGCACCTTGTCTGCTCGTTTATAGGCATTTTCGGCTCGCTCCAGGTCGATCTTATCCGCCCATTCGAAGGTGGTGGGAACCAATGTGACCTCGCCGCCGGAAACGCTGAGCATTCCGCCGATGCAGGCGGCGGTGCGCCGGGTATTCCCGGAGACCACCACTGCCCGCCCCATGCCCAGGGGGGCGACATAGTCCATGTGGCGGGCTAAGATTGCCACGTCGCCGCCGGTGGTGCGGACGATGAGCTCCTCGGCCTGGCCGTCATAAATGAGACCGTCGGGAGTGACGATTTTCAGGTGGAAGGGTGTCATGCCTTCTCACCGCCCCGGTACTTGGCGACCACCTCATCGATGGAGCCGGCGAACAGGAAGTAGGACTCGGGAATATCGTCGTGCTTGCCGTCGATGATCTCCTGGAAGGAACGGATAGTCTCCTTCAGGGGGACGTACTTGCCCTGATAGCCGGTGAACTGCTCGGCCACATGGAAGGGCTGGGACAGGAACCGCTGCACCTTACGGGCGCGGTTGACGGTGAGCTTGTCTTCCTCGCTCAGCTCGTCCATGCCCATGATGGCGATGATGTCCTGAAGCTCCTTGTACCGCTGGAGAATGCCCTGAACGGCACGGGCGGTCTCGTAATGCTCCTTGCCCAGGATCTCCGGGGACAGGATCCGGGAGGTGGAGTCCAGAGGATCCACGGCGGGGTAAATGCCCAGGGAGGCGATGCCACGATCCAGAACGGTGGTGGCGTCCAGGTGAGCAAACGTAGTGGCGGGGGCAGGGTCGGTCAGGTCGTCCGCGGGGACGTAAACTGCCTGCACGGAGGTGATGGAGCCGTTCTTGGTGGAGGTGATACGCTCCTGGAGAGCACCCATTTCGGTAGCCAGGGTGGGCTGATAGCCCACGGCGGAGGGCATACGCCCCAGCAGCGCGGAAACCTCAGAACCGGCCTGGGTGAAACGGAAGATGTTGTCGATGAACAGCAGCACGTCCTGATGCTTTACATCCCGGAAGTACTCGGCCATGGTCAGGCCGGAAAGGCCTACCCGCATACGGGCTCCTGGGGGCTCGTTCATCTGACCGAAGACCATGGCGGTCTTGGAGATAACGCCGGACGCGGTCATTTCGTTATACAGGTCGTTGCCCTCACGGGTACGCTCGCCGACGCCGGTGAATACGGAGTAGCCGTTGTGAGCGGTGGCGATGTTGTAGATCAGCTCCTGGATCAGAACGGTCTTGCCAACACCTGCGCCGCCGAACAGACCGATCTTGCCGCCCTTGGCGTAGGGACAGATCAGATCAATGACCTTGATGCCGGTTTCCAGAATCTCGGTGGCGGGCTGCTGCTCCTCATAGGAGGGCGCGGGGCGGTGGATGGGCCACCGGGCGTCGCCTTCCACGGCAGGCTTGTTGTCAATGGGCTGACCCAGCAGGTTAAAGACCCGCCCCAGGCAGGCATCGCCCACGGGCACGGAAATGGGAGCGCCGGTATCGGCAGCCTCCACACCCCGCTGCAGGCCGTCGGTAGAGGACATGGCAACGCACCGCACCACATTGTCGCCGATGTGCTGAGACACCTCGGCAATGATCGTGCGGTCGCCCATGGGAATTTCAATTGCGTTGAGCAGCGAGGGAAGCTGGCCATCCGCAAAACGAATATCCAGAACAGGACCCTGGATCTGGGTCACAGTTCCTTTGTTGTTGACCATAGGGGATTCAACTCCTTTGTGTGAGGAAAATCCGGCAAAAACCGCCGAAAAACCTCAGAAATGTTAAGAACCGGCGACGATTTCGGTGATTTCCTGGGTGATCGCCGCCTGACGGGCGCGGTTGAATTTCAGACTCAGATCCGCGATCATGTCCTCCGCGTTCTGGGTGGCGGAGTCCATGGCGGCCCGGCGAGCCGCCTGCTCGGAGGCACGGCTTTCGCACAACGCGCCGTAGAGCATGCCGCCCAGATATTCAGGGACAATGGCAGCGAATACTTCTTCCGCCGGATGCTCATAGAGTGGGTCACAGTGGTGGGAAGCCTCAGGCTCCTTGCTCTCCGGCTTTTCCAGAGGCAGCAGCTGCATGAAATCCGGGGTCTGGGACAGCATGGATACGAAATCCGTGTAGGCAACATATACCTCATCGTACTGCCCGGCGAGAAACGCTTTGCATACCTGCTTGGCGATGGAGAAGCAGTCACCAATGCCAACAGATGCGGCCTCCGCATAGCTCTGGGTCAGAATGGGAACGCCCCTGTTCTGGAAGCTGTCCACGGCTTTTTTGCCGATGGGCAGGACGGAAGCCTCTTTGCCCTGAATCTGGGAATAGACCAGCTTGAGCACGTTGCTGTTGTAGCCGCCGGCAAGACCCCGGTCGCCTGCGATGACGATATAGAGAATCTTACCGCCCTCCCGTTTTTTCAGGTAGGGGGAGGAGAAGTCCCGGTTGTCCCGGGTGATGTCCTCAATGGTGCTGTGCAGGATCTCGAAATAGGGGCGGGAAGCCGCAACCTGTGCCTGGGCGCGCCGAAGTTTGGAAGCAGCCACCATTTCCATGGCCTTGGTGATCTGCTTGGTGCTTTCCATGCTGCGGATGCGGTTTTTGATTTCCTTGGTGGAAACGCCAGCCATGGGAAATCCTCCTTCCTTATGCCGTGAACTGAGATACCAGCTCGTCCAGAGCGGCCTTCAGCGCGGTTTCGGTGTCGGTTTCCAGCTTGCCGGTGGTGCGGATGGCTTCCAGCACGTCGGCGTGGTAGTTATTCATGTGTTCTTCCAGCCGCTTTTCAAACTCGGCAACCTGCTCCACAGGAATGGAGGCAAGATAGCCGTGGGTGACGGCGTAGATGATGCACACCTGCTGGGCAACCTCCTTGGGAGTGCCGTTCTTCTGCTTCAGCACTGCCACAATCCGCTCGCCGAGGGCAAGACGCTGTTTGGTGTCCGCGTCCAGATCGGAACCGAACTGAGCGAAGCTCTGCAGCTCCCGGTACTGGGAATACAGCAGCTTCAGGGAGCCTGCCACCTTCTTCATGGCCTTGATCTGGGCATCGCCGCCAACACGGGACACGGAGATACCAGGGTTCACGGCGGGCATAACGCCGGAGTTAAAGAGCTCCGTCTCCAGGAAGATCTGGCCGTCGGTGATGGAAATCACGTTGGTGGGAATGTAGGCGGAAACGTCGCCTGCCTGGGTCTCAATGATGGGCAGGGCGGTCAGGGAGCCGCCGCCCAGCTCCGGGGACAGCTGCGCCGCCCGCTCCAGAAGACGGGAGTGGAGGTAGAACACGTCGCCGGGGTAAGCCTCCCGTCCGGGGGGACGGCGGATCAGCAGGGAAATGGCACGGTAAGCCACGGCGTGCTTACTCAGGTCATCATAAATGACCAGCACATCCTTGCCCTGGTACATAAAATACTCACCCATGGAGCAGCCGGCGTAGGGGGCGATATACTGCATAGGTGACAGCTCAGAGGCGGTGGCGGAAACGACGATGGTGTAGTCCATGGCACCGCCCAGAGCCAGGCTCTCCACCACCTGCGCCACGGTGGAGCGCTTCTGGCCGATGGCAACGTAAATGCAGATGCAGTCCTTGCCCTTCTGGTTCAGAATGGTGTCGGTGGCGATGGTGGTCTTGCCGGTCTGGCGGTCGCCGATGATCAGCTCCCGCTGACCCCGACCGATGGGAATCATGGAGTCGATGGCCTTGATACCGGTCTGCAGGGGGCGGGCAACGTGCTGCCGCTCGATGATACCGGGGGCGGGCATTTCAATGGCCCGGTAGGTCTCGGCCTCGATGGTACCCTTACCGTCGATGGGCTCGCCCAGGGCGTTGACAACACGGCCAATCAGACCCTTGCCCACGGGTACGGACACTACCCGGCCGGTGCGCTTGACGGTGTCACCCTCCTTGATGCCCTGGTCGGAGCCAAGGATGGTGATGGAGACGGTGTCCTCCTCCAGATTCTGGGCCATGCCGAAGGAGCCGTCGGGGAATTCCACCAGCTCGCCGGACATGCACTTATCCAGGCCGGAGGCCGTGGCAATGCCGTCGCCCACCGTGATGACCACGCCGGTTTCGCTGGCTTCCATTTTGTGCTCGTAGTTTTTGATCTGACTACGAATGATTTTTGTGATTTCTTCGGGTCTCAGTTCCATACAGTCCCTGCTTTCTCGTCAGAGTACGGTTTTACTCAGCAGCTCCCGCACCGCGTCCAGGTGATGGGACACGGTGTCGTCCAGACGCTGACCGTCATAGTCCAGGCGGACACCGCCCAGAACTCCGGGCTCCACCCGGTTGTGCAGAATGACCTGCTTGCCGGTACTCCGGCTTAATTTTTCGGTGAGCCGGGCAGACTGACTGTCCGTCAGTGCCACGGCGGTGACGGCGGTTACCCGCGCGATGCCGTTATCCTGATCGAAGTGGCTGGTGTAAGAGCTGCAGCAGTCACCGAAGTGGCGCATATAGCCCTTTTCCGTGAGAATTTTCAGAAAATTCAGCACATAGGGGTGCACCTTGCCCCGGAAGCTGTCGTCGAGGATCTGGCAGCGTTCCGCCTTGGTCAGGCTGGGAGAGGAGAGCAGCCGGATAAATTCCGGTGCCTGGCGAAAGCTGTCGCGCAGAGCGTTCAGCTCCCCGCCGATCTGCTCGGAAAGATGTTCATCCCGGGCAAGACAGTACAGGGACTCGCCGTAAACATTTCCCACTTCCGTCATACGTTATCACCCAATTCGTCAATGAAGCGGTCGATCATATCCGCCTGGTCAGCCTCGTTCAGCTCCCGGCCGACCACCTTACCGGCGATGGCCATTGCCAGGTCGGAAATCTCGTTTTTGGCCTCGTTGATGGCTTTTTTCTTCTCCAGAGCAATGTCATCGGCGGCCTTGGACTTGAGCTGCGCCGCCTGCTGCTGAGCCTGGGCGATGATCTCCTCGCTGCGGGAATTGGCGGTGCGCTGGGCGCTCTGGAGCAGATCGTCGGCCTTGGCCTTGGCCTGGAGCATGTTCTGCTCATAGGTCTTCTTGATGCTCATGGCCTCCGCCTTGGCGTTTTCCGCCTCGGTGATCTGCTTGTCGGCGGCTTCCCGGCGCTGATCGATGATCGCCTTGATCTTATCCAGGAAGAAGATCTTGAAGACCAGCAGCTGGAGGAACAGATTGCAAATCTGCGCGATCAGGGTAACAGGATTTACCGTCACTAAGGACTGGTAAAGGGTATCCATTGCATTGCCTCCTTCCGGCGTAAAATGAATGAGTGAAATGCCGGAATCAGCCCAGATAGTTCATGAACATGCCGGGAGCCACGAAGATCAGCAGCAGACCGGTAACGAAGCCGTAAATACCGGTGGTCTCGGACAGAGCGATACCCAGGATCATGGTGCTGGTCACGTCGCCCTTGCACTCGGGGTTCCGACCGATGACCTCACAGGCACGGGCGGCGCAGTTGCCTTCGCCGATACCAGGGCCGATACCCGCGATCAGAGCCAGACCGGCGCCGATGCCGCAGCCTGCCAGAGCAATGCCTTTAGCCAGAATTTCCATACGATTTTCCTCCTAATTTTTTGATGAACGTGTGTGTTTCTATTCAAATGGCGGCAGTCAATCGCCTGCGGCCTGTTTGATGAAGAGAGTGGTCAGGGTGCAGAAGATGAAGGCCTGGATGCAGCCGCCGAACCAGTCGAAGTACAGACTGGGAATGGCGGGAATGCCCACAGTCAGCCAGGGATAGCTGAGACCCAGACAGGTAATGACACCCAGAACGCCTAAGATCGCGGCAATGATGCCGACAATGAAGGGGAATTTCTTCCCGGACTTCTTACCCATCACGATGAGCGCGGCACCCGCAACGGCTACCACAATGCCCACATACAGTTGAGAGCCAAGCAGATGGAACAGTGCGGTGCTGGCGGCGGTCAGGGCGGCATAGATCAGCGCGCTGATGACCGTGCCGGACAGAATGTTGCCGAAATGACGGCAGGCCATGGACACGGGGGTGAAGCACTCGCTCAGAATGTTGATGGGAAGCAATATGAAGATGGGATCCAGGAAGCCCTTCAGATAGCCCCCCAGGCCGTTTGCCTTGATCTTGTGGTAGGTGATGAGCACGAACACCACAAGACCCCAGGCCAGCTCCGTCATCAGATCCGCCGTGGGGCTCCAGATGCCCACAAGGCTGATGAGGTTGGAGAAGATGCTGGTGACAAAGATGGCACCGACCAGGGGAATGTACCGGTCAAATTCCGGCCCCATGTTGCCCCGGACGAAATTGACCAGAGCATTGTAGACCATTTCCGCCACGGCCTGCTTCCGGGAGATGCCGGTGACCTTCAGCCCCGAACCAAGCCAGATGCACAGGGCAGAGACAATGATGAGCACCAGCCAGGCAACCAACAGGGTCTGGGTGATCTGCACCGTTCCGAACAGCGGGACGTTCTCAAAGGTGGCAAGGATGCGTGCGCCATTGATTTCGACTTCCATAAAAAACAATCACCTCATTATATCTTGAATCGTTAGCTTTCAAAGGTCTCCAAATGATCCTCCGGCTCCTCCCCGTCAGGATGGGGCTTGGCGGTGCCGGTGCCAGGCTCGAAGAGCTTGCCCCGGCTTTGCAGGAAGAGAATCACGATGTTGGGGAAGAGAATGGGAGCGGCTCCGGCCACAAAGTGGATGGGCTTGATCAGGTAGCAGGCAACCACCCAGGCGGCCTGGATCAGCAGCCGCAGATTGTAGCTGCGCTGGAACCGGGCTTTCATTTTTTTCTTGTTGTCGATTTCCGTGGCACTCTGCACCGTCAGGCAGAGAATGGCAAAGTTTACCACCGCCACCACCGTACCGCAGACGGTGCCCAGCAGAATCCGGAAAAGATCAAAGGTGCCAACGCCCACCAGACTCAGCACAAACAGGGCGGCGATTAAAATGCCGTCGCAGACCGCGGTGCCCAGGGTGATGCGGGTCAGCTCCTTGCGGGAAGCGGGTTGCAGTTTCATAAAGTAAAATCCCTTCCTTATATCAGGAGTGATCGTTAAAGCCCACCGGAGGCTTCCGGTCATCCGTGATTTCCCGGGCGGCCTTCAGCATGGAACGCAGACAGGCTCTGGCACTGCGGATGCTGGTCAGTATTCCGATGATACCCAAAACTGCCACAATCCAAAGCCCCAGGCCAAACTTCTGCCGAAGGTACTGAGCCAGAAGCAGAAAAAACAGGGTAGGAAAGACGGCGGAGAAGCCGAATTGACCGACCCACATCAGCAGCGCGAGGAATTTCATGTTCCCACCTCCATGCCGCTTGATTTGTCTACCATTATAGCGAGAAATGACGAAAAAAGCAAGAATTTTTTGTCGGTTTTTTCAATCCGCAAACAATTCATGTACGATTGTTTGCGCTTTGTTCATAAAAGATTTGACTTTCCTCTTTCCAATTGGTGGAAAGTGGTGTAAAATAAAACAAAAAACGTCCCAGGCGGAACAGGAGAGAACTATGGAACAGGAACTGGAGATTCTCCAGGGCGCGGTCAGTGCCGTGGTCTATCAGAATTATGAAAACGGCTATGCGGTGCTTCGGCTGAACTTAGGCGGCGGTCAGACGGTGACGGTGGTAGGTACCATCCCCCTGCCCGCCGTCGGCGAGCGGCTGATGGTCACGGGCAAGTGGAGCAACCATTCCAATTACGGCCGTCAGTTCGAGGCGGAATTTCTGGAGCGGCTCATGCCCCAGACCTCCCTGGAGATCCTCAACTACCTGTCCAGCCGGGTCGTCAAGGGCATCGGCCCCCGGACGGCGGCCCGGATCGTGGAGCTGTTCGGCGACCAGACCCTGGCCGTCATGGAGCGGGAGCCGGAGCGGCTGGCGGAAGTGCCCGGCATTTCCCGGGAAAAGGCTCGGAAGATCGGCGAGGAATTCAAGCTCCATGTGGGCATCCGGCAGATTATGGAGTTTTTCGCCCTGCACCATCTGAGCGCGGAGCTGGCGGTGCGGGTGTACAAGCGGTACGGCGACAGCACCATGGAGCTTCTGTACGACGACCCCTACCTGCTGATGGACGAGGAGCTGAACGCATCCTTCGGGGCGGTGGATCAGTTTGCCATCAGCCTGGGCGTGGCGGGGGACGACCCCCCGCGGGTGGAGGCGGGTACCCTGTTTGAGCTGAGCTACAATCTCACCGGCGGCCACTGCTTCCTGCCGGAGGAAAAGCTCATCGCCGCCACCGCAAGGCTTTTGCAGCTGGAAACCGACGAGCCGGTAAAGCAGGGCATCGCCCGGCTTCTGGAGGCCGACCGGCTGGTGCGGGAGAAGCTGGCGGGGATCACGGTGATTTACCTGCCTGAGCTTCACGAGGCGGAAACCGAGTGTACCCGGATGCTTCTGGACTTTGCCGGCCACAGCTTTCCGGAGCCGCGGGGGCTGGACAAGCAGATTCAGGCCATTGCCAGGGAGGGCGGAATCGCCTATTCCGCCGAGCAGACCCAGGCCATCCGGGAGGCGGCTACCTCTGGCCTGCTGCTCATCACCGGCGGCCCCGGCACCGGTAAAACCACCATTCTGCGGGGCATTCTGGAGCTTCTGGGTCAGAATCAGCTCCGGTGCCTGCTGGCGGCTCCTACCGGCCGGGCGGCCAAGCGGCTGACGGAGGTCACCGGGGAGGACGCCTCCACCATCCACAGGCTTCTGGAGGCGGGGATCGACCCGGCCACGGGGAAGATGTTCTTTGCCAGAGACGCGGAAAACCCTTTGAAATGCGACGCGGTGATCGTGGACGAAATGTCCATGGTGGATGTATCGCTGCTTTACAGCCTTCTGCAGGCCATCCCGGCGGGAAAACGGCTGATTCTGGTGGGCGACCCGGATCAGCTGCCCCCGGTGGGGCCGGGCTTTCCCTTCGGGGATATGCTGCGAAGCGGGGTACTTCCCACCGTCCGGCTGACGGAAATTTTCCGACAGGCTCAGAAAAGTCTCATCGTCATGAACGCCCACCGGGTGAACCAGGGGGAAATGCCGGACTTAAAGTGCGTCAGCAGCGATTTCTTCTTCATGCGCCGGAGCAGCGAGGAAGCGGTGTGTACCCTCATCCGGGATCTGTGCGCCACCCGGCTTCCTCAGAAAATGGGCATTCCCACGGATCAGATTCAGGTGCTTTCCCCCACCCGGAAGGGGGCGGTGGGTACGGTG
>ERZ808242.1057-NODE-1057-length-17083-cov-27.363989_pt1 | contig 17083 bp, 14 predicted proteins | sample MGYA00521244_ERZ808242 | MGnify/ENA primary metagenome ERZ808242 (study PRJEB31516, sample SAMN03275573) | gut metagenome | biome: mammalia-associated habitat; material: feces | host: Papio cynocephalus | place: Kenya | collected 2012-07-27 ... | reverse complement strand
CCATTATTGCTCATTTTCGACCATACTAAAAACATATCCTGATAGTTGTCTTTCACAAACTCACGGATAATTCTCAGTTCTTTATCCGTGAGCACACCTTGCTCTTTGACCACCGTATCGCCATTTCCTTTGACAAATAGTTTGGCTGAGCCAGATTCCATCAAGTGCCTATCACTAGCATGTACATGCATCGCTTCCACAATGCAATGAGATGTGAAATACAGATAATACCCACAAATCATAAAGTCGTAATACTTAGGCATAAGCTTCCTCCATTACTCTTTTATTTCTATTCCAATACTTAAGGACTATGTTGATTTCTATATCATCCATATTGGTTTCCAACACTTCCCCCTTGTTGTTTATGACAAGGGCATGAAAGGGAGCGTGAAGGTTTACTATACGGATAAAGTTTTCTTCGGTTTGTGAGAAAGCGTACCCTCCTACTATCATACTGGCATTTTCTGCTATTGCTATTCTTTCATTCTCATTCATAATCACCTACCTTTACCGTTTTAATTGGTTTTAAAAACGCATTGGAATCAATATATAAATTCTCTAAGATTGGAGCCAAGTCAATATATTCTTCTGTAAGGCCTAGACCTTCATAATCCGCCATAACAACAATATAGCCATTGTCCCACTCCTTTATATTCACATAATGTTTAAGACATTTAGGGGAGCGGAATCTAATGTTACTGTTGCCATAACGAAATGAAGTCATATCTCCATGATTAGAGAGTATTGCTTGCGAACTAATATTTGTCCTATCCATTTTGTCCTCCTTATTTTTAAAAGATTATACTATTCCACCGCAAAGGTAATGAAATAATCGGAAAGTCGTATCATTTCCAATGACTTTTTATCAAGAAAAACAAGGATAGATGCAAGAACCTACTAAGCTAACTATATTTTTTACATGTTAGCGTAGTAGGTTCTCGCATCTATTCTCCTTATTTCAGATATTTATCAAAGAACTGCAGGGTCTTCTCTTGCGCTTTCTTTCCGCAGGAATGCGGAATATCCCATAGCTCGGTATCGAGTTTTTCATCAACCCCTTGGCTCTTCCAGACCTTGTGCATCTCGGCAAAGGCATTCTTCACGCCTGGCACAGGGAAGAGATGGTCTTTCGTGCCATTGATGAAGAGCATCGGCTTCGGACAAGCGAGCGAGGCAATATGAGGATAGTCGAGATATTGGCGAAGCCCGGGAATGCAGTTGGCAAAACCTCCATTCTCCTTGCGCCCGAAGCGTTTGGTGAGTTGGACATCGGTGGTGATCATCCAACAGATGGCTGCTCCCACCTTGATTCTGTCGCTCAGAGCAGAAAGCATCCACGAGCGATAAGCTCCCATCGAACAGCCAGCGCATCCGATACGAGAAGCATCCACCATCGGAAGGGAAGACAAGAAGTCGGTGCTGGCGATGTCGTCGTAGGTCATAAAGGCTGAGAGGTCTCTGCCGAGCATCATCATGTTGCCGGCGATGAGGTCGTACTTATTTCTATCCACCCCTTCCTTGCGTCCTCTCTCACCCCACATAGGAGCATCCATCGAGAAGACCACATAGCCATGCTTCGCCAAGTAATCGCCCACATATTGACCTTCGTAGAGCTGCTTCGCCCAAGCATCGGCATCATCCAAGATTTCTTGGTTCACCCCAAAAGGACGAATCATCTTCTCTTTTCCGATGAAGAGATGAGCGCCATGGTCATGAAGAGCTACTATCGCAGGAAAACGTCCATTTCCTTCTGGTATCAGGAGATACGCCGTAATGCGAGAATAGGCATTGATATTGAAGGCAATTTTTTGCGCCTTATATCCGTCTCGTTGCTCCTCACCCAACACTTCCATATTCCAAGAAGCCGCAGCTTTCGGTGGAGTCATCATGCACTCGAAGACTTTCGCCCTTGCCATTTTCTTCCACTTCTTGAAGTTCTTGACAGGACTGTTGCCCCAAGCCATCGGATAAGTCAACTCCTTCTTCAAAGTCTCCACGTAGGTCGGGATTTCCCCATCCCATTCGTATGCCTCCCGCTTCTGAAGCTTCGGCTTGGAAGAAGAGGCTTTCTTAAGAGAAATGCTTTCCTGCTTAGAGGAAGAAGAATTTACCATTGATGCGGTACTTTGTGCAAATACTCCAAACGATGGCAATAATGCGATAATCAGATATACGATGATTCGTTTCATTTGATTCATTCTTTTTGATTTCCTTTATATTCTTTGTTTTGAGATTAGTTATTGCGTGCAAAATTAAGAAAATATCTGCAAAAGATGAAGCTTATCTCGAAGTTTTTGCGTACCTTTGTAGAAAAATTAAGAGAAAACAGATATGAAAATAGCAGTATTTTGTTCAGCAAACAAGAATATCGACCCTGATTTCTTCACGATGACGGAAGAACTGGGCAAGTGGATGGGTGAGAATGGACACGACGTCGTGTTCGGCGGATGCAACATCGGCTTGATGGATTGCATCGGCAAGTCGGTGAAGGCGAATGGCGGAAGAGCCATCGGCATCGTACCTACTATCGTGGAGAAAGGCGGCAAGACCTTCGACGGTCTCGACGTGGAGATTCCATGCGACAACCTGAGCGACCGCAAAGACCTCTTGCTTTCCCAAAGCGACATAGTAATAGCCCTGCCTGGTGGCATCGGAACCCTCGATGAAATCTTTACCGTAGCCGCCTCCCATTGCATCGGCTATCATAAGAAGAAAGTCATCCTCTACAACATGAAGGGCTTCTGGAACTCCACCATCGCCTTGCTCAACGACATGGCAGACAAGGGCATGATTCGTGGCGACTGGCACGAGGAGATAGAAGTTGCCAACGACTTCGAGGAGCTAAAGAAGGAAATTGCAGAACTCGCATAATAATTGTGGAACTCGCATGATTCTTGCATATTTAATTTAACCGCCGTTAAATTAACAGGCGTTACATGAATTTCGCTGGTTAAGTTGCATATATAAAAAGGGCGGAAAAACAAACTGTTAACTGTTGACTCTGTTAACCACAGCTTGCTTTCCCGCTCTTTACTATTTTACGAATTTATTCATTCAGCAGTTTCTCTGCCATCGCCTTGCCCAGCGCCTCGCACTGCGCCTTGACCTCTGGCGTAATCGCCTGCTTCATATCCACAGGCTCGCCCACTGGCTCGAAGTGCAATCTCGTGTCGTTCCACTCCTGAATCTTAGCTACTGCCTTGCTTGCCCAGCAATGAGAGCCAAACCAGCCGAGGAGGTGATTCTTGATGTCCTTGTTGGCGAGCTCGGAGAGGAAGGTCTCCATCTCGTGATAAAGACCGGCATTGTAGGTAGGAGCACCTACTATCAAGCCCTTGTAGCGGAAGATGTCGCGGAGGATGTAACTGTGATGAGTCTTCGAAATGTTATACATCACGATGTTCTTCACGCCAGCCTTGCTTGCCGCACGGGCGATAATCTCAGCCATGCGCTCGGTGTTGCCGTACATCGTGCCGTAGCAGATGACGAGGCCTGGCTCCGTCTCATACTTCGACATCTTATCGTACATACCGATTACCTTCTCGATGTACTCGTGCCATACTGGTCCGTGGGTAGAACAGATGTAGTCCAGCTCCACGCCAGCCAACTTCTTCAGGGCATTCTGCACAGGCACGCCATACTTGCCCACGATGTTAGAATAGTAGCGAACCATCTCCAACCAGAAGCTGTCGCAATTAATCTCTGTATCGATGACACCACCGTTCAAGGCGCCAAAGCATCCGAAGGCATCGCCCGAGAAGAGCACCTTGTTCTTGGCATCGAGCGTCACCATCGTCTCTGGCCAGTGAACCATCGGGATGAGCACGAAGCTCAAGTCGTGGTTGCCGAGGCTCAAAGTCTCGCCATTCTTCACCTCCACCACGTCGTCGGTAACGCCATAGAAGCCCTGGAGCATGCCGAGGGTCTTCTTGTTGCCCACAATCTTGATGTTAGGATAATACTTCTTGATGAGGGCGATACTGCCGCTATGGTCTGGCTCCATGTGGTTGATGATGAGGTAGTCGATAGGACGGTCGCCGATGACCTCATGAATGTTCTCCAGGAACTGGGTGAAGAAATCCACCTCTACGGTATCCACCAAGGCAACCTTCTCATCGTCGATGATATAGGAGTTGTAGCTCACTCCGTTTGGCAAAGGCCAGAGGCCCTCGAAACGATGCTTGTTGCGATCGTTCACACCTACGTAATAAATTTTATTTGTAATTTCTGTCATAGTTTGTTTGTTTATAATATTCTTTCTCTAACCTTGCTTACTCGGCGGATTACAAATCCGCCGAAGCCTTCGTTCCCCCTACAAATATCAACTGTTAACTGTTGACCTGTTAACGAAGTTCTTTCTTCTTTTTCTCACCGAAGTCCTTCGACACGTAGTTGTAGATGTCCTTGCAGCACTCGGCGGAGAACTCTTGAGCTGATTTCAAGAGACTATCCCATTGCGCCTCGGTCAAGCCTCGGTCGATGTCCTCGCGGGTGATGCCGTCCTTGATGAGTCCGAACACGAAGCCAGCGTTGAAGTTATCGCCAGCGCCGATGGTGCTCACGGTCTTCATCTTCTCCGAAGGATAGCTCTTGGCAAAACCATTCTCGGCACGCACCTCCACAGGCTCAGCGCCCTGGGTGCAGATGAACTTCTTGCAGTAGAAGCTAATCTCGGCATTATACACCTTGTCGGCCTCTGGTTTCTTGTAGAGGATGCCGAAGTCCTCGTGGCTTCCACGCACGAAGTCGGCATACTCTAGGTTCTCTATCAGATTAGGTGTAATCTTCATGATTTCGTTCTGATGGGAGGCACGGAAGTTCACGTCGTAGTAGAGGATGGCTCCATGCTCCTTGGCATACTCCAGGAAGCCAGCCACCTGTGGGCGCACTACTGGATTGAGGGCAAAGAACGAGCCGAAGAGCACGATGTCGCCCGGATTGATTTCCGGTGTGGCAAACTCCAGCTGGTCGTGCGGATGATCCTTATAAAAGATGTAGTCGGCGTTGTTGTTCTCGTCGAGGAAAGCCAACGAGAGCGGCGACTTCGACTCTGGGAAGATGCTCACGTTGTCGGCGTTCACCCCATTGTCTCTCAAGAACTGAATCACATATTCGCCGATACGGTCGTTGCCCGCCTCGCTGATGAACGAAGCATTGACGCCCGCACGCCCCAACGAGATGACTGCATTGAACGATGAGCCACCCGGTACCGCCTCTATCGGCTTGCCGTTCTTGAAGATGATGTCAAGCACGGTCTCTCCTATTCCTATTACTTTGCGCATTGTATATTAACTTGTTATTTATTTTGAGGACAAAGATAAGGTAAATCTGGGATAATGCAAAAAGAAAAACAAAGTTTTTATCTTTTTTATTACTGGGATGCAAAATGCTTTGTTATTTCTTCTGCCAAACATACTCATAAAAGCCCCTATCATCATAGAGTTTAATGGCTATTATCTGTTTACCATTATCAATGGCGAGATAAGGCCAAACTGCCAGAGCATCTTTCTTCGCCAATTCATAACCATAATGTTTAGTAATCAAAACTTTCAAGAAATGAGGGTCAAATGAACCTTTAAAACTGATATTTATCACCCCAGGAGTCATACGCCCCAACTTGTACTCAGAAACAATCTCATAATTCCACACATGGCATTCTTCCAAGACAGCAATAATATCGCTCACCTTCTCCCAATATTCCAAAATCATTCTAGCCTCATCAAAACGCATAGCGGAAAGTCTATCTACGACAAAAATCACCTTATCCTCAAACGACATCCATTCCATATTACATTGTAACTGCGCAAAACTTTTACGAATTTTTCGCTTAAATAGTCTCTTTAAAAAAGCATCATCATATATTGTATAATTCATCTTTTAAAAATTTTAAAATTTTCATCAGCAGTACCAATTCTCTTTAACTTACCTCCCACTTTCTCGAACACCTTGAATACACCCCCATTATGTTTATCAATATCCCAAGAATAATACCGATTACCTAATTTGTAAACTTTCTGGCTATGAGAAAAACCAAATTCTCGACAAAGCTTTGCACCTTTCGCCAATAATTTAGCCTCACCTATAGCTTTCGTCATACCTGCTCCTGGTAAAAAAGCAGGATTTACAACTCCCATCACAGGAGCATATCCCACCAATCGCCCTTGACTATTTACATTCCAATTTGTTCCACCAAAATTCTCCACCCCACCAGTTAGGAACATTCTGAAATCAGAAAATGGCTCAAAAGCAAAAGCACCGATATAACCTGTCCCATCAAATGATACAGGTATCACATTTGCAGAGAATGACCTACCAACGACATTTAGGTATCCTTTTGCATCAACTTCCGTATAACTCGTATAATATTTATGGGTTTCATCATTATATACTAAGTTGCTTGTAAACTCAGCATCCGTAGCATGCGACCATCCGCTAAAATCATATTGAGTTTGCCCAGCACCTAACGCATTCCAAAATGCTCTAATTTGGTTTGGATCATTCGTTGCCCAATAATCTTGCCCATCAGGATCCACATAATTCACAGGATTATTCTGACAATAAGCATATGGTGACTTGTCATAATGAGCACAAACAGTTAGCGCTTGAACACAAGCAAACACAACCAGCATAATGTATCTTAGCTTCTTCATTTCTTCTTAATTATTATAGGTTTAACATTCAAATCTACTTTTGTCCACTTTTCCTTTAAACGAGGAGTTTCTTGCGTCCAATAGGTGTCATGAAGCATTCGAAACGTCTTTCTGCTTTCTCTATCGTTCATATCTGTATAAGTATCACGAAGATGCCCATTAACTTGCAAATGCCTTAACAAAAGTGCATCTAGAGATTTTCCACGAATAATGATGGCATTGGGATTCATCGGATAATATTGCAGAGCAACATCTACGCATTTAAGTGTAAATTCATCATAAACATGATATTTTTTATAATAGCTAAATGCTAGGTCTGCTAACTGACAAGCTATTGTTTGTTTATCTGTCAAAGGAGTCAAATATGTACCAACACTAATAGCGGAATCCTTTACTTCGAAATGCTCCTTGTTCCAAAAAGTAGGCACATACTGATGAGAGGTAATCTCCACATTTACCCAATCCTCAGGAAATAAATCATCTTCATCCTTATACATTATAAAGCAATGATTAGGTAAATGAGCCAAGTATGCCGTTGCTCCTAACTCTTCTGCCAAAAGTTTAAAAGTCCAAGGCAAGGAACGGCATTGGCCTTTATGATTACGCAATGTTCTAGAGACAAGCTGATAATGCCAGTCATCCTCTGGGAATTCTTTAGAATAATCATAAGTAAAGGGGGTATAACCATTACCTGACCATGGCCTAAAGAAAAAATCACATAGTGCAATCTGCTTTGCTGTTTTATACTTTTCCAATTTATTTGCCTCAATAAACCTTTTAAGAAAAGCTACGTTTTTAGCTATTGGCTGGCAAAAGTCCTTATCATAATCCAAAATACCATCAAGATAGGCCCATTCCGCAATAAAGACAGCCCGCTTTATAGACAAAACTTGCTTACCAGAAAGCATATCTTCCATCTCTTGATAAGCTTTCTGATATCTTATTTTACCAGCATCTTGGGCAATACTGTTTAGATTAATATACCACAAAAAGGGTACTAACATTATCAGTTTCTTATACATTGACTTCAATATTTGAATTACAGAGGACAAAAATAATGTTTTTTGCAATTACTTCCAAACTTTTTCTGACTTTTCTCATTTTTTTGCAGTACCTTTGCATAAAATTAGTGCATTTTCTAAAGATTATTTTAAAAACATCGATGAAATACAATACATATACACTCGATAATGGACTCCGCATCATCCACCTGCCATCGGACAGCAAGGTGGTGTATTGCGGTTATCAGATTAATGCCGGCACCCGCGACGAGGAGCCGGGCGAAGAGGGACTGGCCCACTTCTGCGAGCACGTCACCTTCAAGGGAACCGAGCGACGCAAGGCTTGGCACATCCTCAACTGCCTGGAGAGCGTGGGAGGCGACCTCAACGCTTACACCAACAAGGAGGGAACGGTGTATTATGCCGCCATCCTCAAGGAGCACATCGCACGTGCCGTGGATTTGCTCAGCGACATCGTGTTCCACTCCGTCTATCCACAAGCGGAAATCGACAAGGAAGTAGAGGTGATTTGCGATGAAATCGAGAGTTACAACGACTCGCCAGCCGAACTGATATACGATGAATTCGAGAATATTCTCTTCAAGGGCACGCCGCTGGGACATAATATCCTGGGCACCGCCCAACAGGTGAGAGCCTTCAAGACCGAGGATGCCCTGCGATTCACCCGAAAGCTCTATCGACCAGATAACGCCATCTTCTTCGCCTATGGCGACATCGACTTCAAGCGACTGATAAAGCTCTTGGAAAAGGCATCGGCAAGCTTGCTCCCCGAAGGGGGCTCTGCGGATTTGCAATCCGCAGTAAGCAGCAATGCCACCCTCAAAGCTCCATGCTCGGCGGATTGCAAATCCGCCGAAACGCCTACGGATTCATCTGTGCCATCAGCGAAATCTGTGGGACTTAGAAATAATTTACCTGTGGGCGACATCGAGGGCCAGACCATCGTGATGGAGAAGAACACGCATCAGGCGCACGTGATGATTGGCACTCGTGCCTACGATGTTCACGACGACCGACGAATGCCACTCTATCTGCTCAACAATATCCTGGGCGGTCCTGGCATGAACGCCAAGCTCAACCTCGCACTCAGAGAGCACAACGGACTGGTCTATACCGTGGAGAGCACGATGGTGGCTTATGGCGACACAGGCACTTGGAGCATCTACTTCGGATGCGACGAGCACGACGTGAAACGATGCCTGCGACTGGTTAGACGCGAGCTAGACAAGTTGATGGAGAAGCCTTTGAGCGAGGCACAGCTCCGTGCCGCCAAGAAACAGATAAAGGGACAGATAGGCGTGGCTTGCGACAACCGAGAAAACTTCGCCCTTGACTTCGGCAAGAGCTTCCTGCACTATGGCTGGGAGAAAAACGTAGACAGGCTCTACGAACAGGTGGATGAGATTACCAGCGAGCAGATGCAAGCCGTCGCCAAGGAGCTATTCGACAAGAATCACCTCACTACGCTGATATTCAAATAATGCTTTTGCCCTTACAGGGCGCAATCTCCATTTCAATTATACCCAGGGCGTTGCCCTGGGCTAGGTGCAGGTTGCCCTTTCAGGGCGCATAAATAAAAGCAAATTAAACTAAACGGTAAAATAAAAAGATAAATAAATTAAGAGAATCAAGTTTCGCAAGTAGATAAGGATTCGGGCTGAAGGTCCAAAAGCAGCTAGCTCAGGGCACAAAAAAAGGAGCCTCATCAGCTCCACTCACATCATCAGGAGAAGCCCCTTTGGCTCTCCATCTTTACTCGGAAGCCCCTTTGGCTTCCTACTGCGTTCATAACTCGGAGTCTCAACATGATAGATTTCCCATCTTTCGATGTCGTATCATCTTATCCTTTAGACTCCATTCTAACTAACTAATAACCTAAAAACCTTCTTGCAGAGTATGCTTGACTTAAGCCAACTTGTTGCTTACAGCACCAACCTCAGCTGCCAAAGCTACTACTACTGCGAAAATCATTCCTAATACTAACATAATTTTTCCCTTTCTTTAATTTAATTTTGAGTCAACCCCTGCGAGGGAGTCACCTCAAGTTATCCATTACTAATCTTTATCTGTTTTTTAATTTCTCTGCCTCTTTCGAGGCTTTCTATGCTTGCTCTATAAAAAGAGCTTTCTTTTGAGCTTTTGTAGCTTACTTGCAGCTGTTGATTCCGAGGTTGATACCTGCGCAAGCTACTGCTGCGAATGCTACTACTGCTACTGTCATTATCCCAAACATTGCCATAATCTTTTTCCTTTCTCTGTTTTTTACTTTTTTACCTAACACCTAATCAATCTTTTCTAGTTCCTTGGTCCTGAATTCATCTCTAAACCTCAGTCCTGAATCAATCTCTTAAGTTATCCTTTTTACCAATCTTTTATCCTTCTTTCTTCTTTTCGAGTGCAAAGGTAATGCCTTTTGTGTGCGCACACAAATATTTTAAGCACTTTCTTTCAAAAAGCCTAGATTTCTTGATTTCGGTCAAGAATAGACAGAATAGAACTGTCATTTTGCCGTTTTTCGATGACAAAGTTGGCAGAAGTAGCAGAGCCTTGAATGAAAAGTTACATCCCCTCGCTCCTGAGGAGCGAGGGGCTTGGGGAGTGAGGTGGAGCCCTCCTTACGAAGGAGGGACGGGGTGGTTGGAAAAACACCTTACGAAGGAGTTGGAAGCCTAGGCAGCCACCCCTGACGTGCCATAGTGTCCATACTTGGCGATGAATCGCTCGGTCTTCGAATAAGTGCCGTCCATGTTCTTCACGATGTGCCCGCGCTTTGCCCACATCGAGAGCAAGCTCACCAGGCGCCCCTTCTTGCCGTGCATCTGGTACACCTGCTCTATCTCTACCAAGGTAAAGGTATCGGGCACGAACACCAGCAGGTTGCTCGGACCAGCGTGGCACACGTTGCGATGGTCGCCATCTATCGCCTCCTGCATCTGGTTGCCGAAGAAGCGCATCTTGCACCACAGGTCGTACATCACGCTCCACTTGATGAAGTCCTCCATCGACTTCTCCCACTTCTCGCCGTTGGCGATGTAGAGCACCATAGCCCTGCGGTAGCCATTCGCCAAGGCGCGCTTGGCAAACTCGGCGTAAGCCTTGTTGTCGGCAAGCTGGGCGGTCTCCATAATCTCCGCCTCCAGGCGCTCAGCCATCTGGCGAGCCTTCTTGCAATCTACGAAGCCGTGGGCTCCGTTCAATTGATGGATGTAGCCTTGGAGCTGAGACTTGAACTCGGCGTCGTACTCACCCACCACTGGACGTGGGGCGAAGTCGGGGCGGATGATGGTAGAGAGCGTCAGGCGGCTCACGGCTCCATCTGCCACCTCTCTCAGCGAGAAGAACTTCTGGGCTACAGCGATGGTCGTAGAGGCGTTCCAGTTGAAGCGGGTCTTCACTCGGGCTGTCACGCTCTTGGTGCCCACACGCTCCTGTCCGTCCTCCGAGTTGTCCCAGCAGAGGCGAATGAGCTGGCTAGGGTCATTAAACTTCTTGAGCATATCCACCTCGTCCATCTTGCAGTAGAGGTAAGCGTCGCCTGCCTTCTGCGCATCGTCGAGACGCTGGATGTAAGCAGCACGGGTGAGGTCAGGCGAAACGATGTGGATGCAGATGCCCTCGGGGCGCACTGGCTTCTTCTTGTTGTCGCCCATCGTATTGACCTCGTCCTTCCAGTCCTGCTCCTTCTGTCGGTTCACCTCGTCGAGCTGCACCAAGTCTTTGATGATGTTGTCGATAGGACCATTGACGAGCGACTTGCCCGAGGACATCGGAGCAATAATCAGATTCATCAATGCAGCCTCGTGCACCTGGTTGTCGATGTATCGGAAGTTCACCCCCTTCAAGTGAGCGGCTAGCGGAGGGAAGACCGCCATCGCCACGGCAGGCTTGAAGTCGGCAGGCACCTTGCTCGTGAGGAGCTTGATGAGCTTAGGCAGTCGGGCAGGCATCTCGGGAGGCACGTCGGCGTAGATGCCCGCCTTCTCGGTGGCTTGCTTGGCAAGGAATCGCTTGCGGGCTGTGGCGAGGGCTTGCTGTACGAGCTGTGGCATCTGAGCCGAGATGTTTGCCTTGCAAGCGCTCTCCACGGTGGCGAACGCCTTCGCCTCTTCCTCGCCGAAGATGTCGATTACCTGCTTTATCCAGGCTGCATCGTCGTTGCAGATGTGACGCAAGAGGCACGCCTCGCGATAGATGAAGTTGTTGCGATTGCCGTGGGCTGGCGCTCCACCCATCAGCTCGACCATCGCCTTGACAATCTCCTCGTATGGTACGCCCTCGTAGGTCTGCTCGTATAGCTTCTGCTGGGCTGCCTTGCGTTGTTTCTCCTCTTCGGTCTCGATTGGCTCGAAATCGACGGTTGGAGCTGGCTGGGCTGAAGACTGAGCACCCTGAGAAGCTGACTGGCTCTGAGTATTCTGGGCAGAAGACTGTCCCTGGGTATTCTTTGCCGAAGCAGACCGAGAGGCTGATTGCTTGCTGTCCAAGTCTAATGGGCGACCGTCGATGTCAAGACCTCTCTTGCGATAAGCCTCACGGCGCTCGGCGATTTCCTCGTCGCTCAGGCGCTTGTACCAGTCATCGGCAGTATAAATCTGAGAGGCTGCATCAGTGATGAAGATAATGCGCTCGGGGGTGATGCAACTAGGGTCTTCGGTGGCATGAATGAGCTTGCAGAAAGCAGACTGCGCCTCGGCGATGGTCATGCCCACAGGAATGCGGATGTCGATGTGCGCCTTGTTGCGGGCGGAACGTTCCACGTGTAACACTTTGCCTCTCCAAAGTTCGATGTCTTCGGGCTTGAACATCTTCTCACGGAACAGCACTTCCATATCCCCATCATTGTAGCCATTCAAGAGCAAGGCTCTCTTCACGGCATCCTCCACCTCGTCGGGGTCGTCGATGTCGACGGTGGTCTGGAAGGTGAAGCTCTCTGGGTCTATAGCCTTCTGGGCACGGTGGTTGTCCAGGAAGTGGAAGTAGTGGGGCGAGCGGAAAGGCAGTTGCTTCTTCAGGCTCTCTACCTGCTTGGCGAGCTGTTTATAGGCATCGGTCTGCTTGATGGCCTCCATCTTTATGAAGAGGTCGTTCTCGTCCTCGCCCTCCTTCTGCTCCACCACGAGCATCTGCTGTTGCTTCTGGGTGAGGTCACGAATCTGCCCCACAAGCTGGGCGAGCCAAGGCTGCTTGATCAGCTCGGTGTAGTAGTCGAGGATGTAAGAGGCAATCTGTCCCTTGTTGCCGTTGCGCTGGCTGTTCATTGCGATGAGGCGGCTGCTCATCTGCTTGCACTGTTCGTAAGAAATGTTTTCTAGTTTCATACTTTTTAATTTTAGTGGTTCAACTTTCTTGTTTTTTAGTGGTTAATTCAGTCAGAGTTGTTAGTGGTTAATTCAGTTTGAACTGAAATCTGGGCGCAAAGATAAGACTATTTTTTCTAACCACCAAATTTAGACCTGTGATAAGAGCCCATTTAACATTTCTGAACTGCAAAAAAATGTGAACAACCTTGCAATAACAGTGTAAGCAACTAATTGTCAACTATTAACAGCGTCAACAGTTAACAGTCCATATTCCCGACCTCCCCTCCTTTCGTACCTTATTAATTATTAATATATATATATACTTCTTCTTATAAAAGGGGGGAGGTATGCCAAAAACAACTGTTAACTGTTGACACTGTTAACTCCCCCACCTCGTTTTTGGAGGAGCTACGACTTTCGGGGCAAGAAACCATGCTTTGTCGATGACAAAACTATGAGTTAGTTTTTTTAACTTTTCCAAATGGCAAAAACAAGCCCATAAAGTGCTGCATATCAAAAATATTGCTTACCTTTGCCAACGATAAAAAGTAAAATTACTCAGCATACTGAGTAATTTTACTCAGCGCATTGAGTAATTTTACTCAATATACTGAGTGAACCGCCCTAAATATTGAGCAATTTACGCTAATAGTTTATGCAAAAATAGATATTAAAACGAAAAGACTAAAGAAGATATGTACAAGAGAAGCATATACGATACCATCATCAAGCGATTAGGTGAGCAAAGAATGTTCATCCAAGTCATTATGGGACCTCGACAGATAGGTAAATCCACAGTCGTAAGACAAGTGCTCGACGACCTCAAGAAGCCCTATCTCTTCTTCACCGCCGACACCATCCCTTCCACCTCCCCTACCTGGATAAGCCAGTGCTGGGCCTCGGCTCGCCTACAGATGCGCACGATGCAGCAAAAAGAACTGATACTCGTGATCGACGAGATACAAAAGCTCAAGAACTGGAGCGAATACGTCAAGAAGGAATGGGATGCCGACAGCCTCGACCACCTCAACCTGAAGGTCGTGCTACTAGGCTCATCGAGAGTGCTGCTCGAAAAGGGCTTGGCGGAATCGCTCATGGGCAGATACGAGGAAATCAGGATGAGCCACTGGAGCTATCGGGAGATGCAGGAAGCCTTCGGCATGTCGCTGGAGCAATACATCTACTACGGAGGCTATCCGGGTGCAGCCCCGCTCATCAATGACGAGGAGCGATGGGCAAACTATGTGAACGGAGCCATCATCGACGCCACCATCAACAAGGATATCCTCATGGACTCGCCCATCAGCAAGCCAGCCTTGCTCAGACAAACATTCGAGCTGAGCGTGGCTTACTCGGGCAAGATTCTTTCGCTCACCAAGATGCTTGGGGCTTTGCAAGACGCTGGCAACACGGTAACACTGGCGGGCTATCTGAATCTCTTGGGCGACAGCGGACTGGTAACAGGGCTCCAAAAGTTCTCGATGGACGTGGCTCGCAAGCGTGCCAGCATCCCGAAATACCAGGTCTTCAACAATGCCCTACTGAGCGTGCAGAGCGGCTTGACATTCACCGAGGCGATAGCCGACGGAAAGCGTTGGGGACAGATATTCGAATCGGCCATCGGCGCTCACATCGTGAGCGAGGCTTTCGTGCATCGTTTCGAGGTGTATTACTGGCGTGACGGCAATGACGAGGTGGACTTCATACTCAAGAAAAACAAGAAGATTGTTGCCCTCGAGGTAAAGAGCAACGGTGAGAGCCAAACCACCGGGATGGAGCGATTCTGCAAGCTCTTCCATCCTACAGCCTCCTTCATCGTCGGCGAGAACGGCATCAAGCCAGAGGTTTTCCTCGGCATGGACTTAAGGCAATTGTTTGCATAAGCGAATGCTTCTTTACGATGCAAAAAGTTAACAGCGTCAACAGTTAACAGTTAGTTTTCGCATACCCTATAAGGAATGAGGCGATACTCTACCCTTATATATTATAGGTAGAATATCGCCTCATTGCCCTCGTTGAAGAGGAGGTCGAGAATGCTCATATTGGGCAGAAAGCCGTGCTTCTGCTCATATACTTGATAATATCGCTTCGGAGTGAACTCTGCATCGGGCAGAGGCTTCTTCGGACGAATCGCATCACGGAAATCAACAATATCGCTTGCCGTGGATGGCGAACTTGCTTGCTCGGCGGATTGCAAATCCGCCGAAACGCCTAACGGAAAACTTGCTTGTCCCTCGCTCTTTTTGGGGAAGTACTTGTCCGTCACGCTTATCTTCGGGCGAATGTCCAGCAGCTCTATCATCTTCTCCGTAATCTCCATGTTGAAATCGAAGAGGAACTCGTATTTCTTCTCGTAGAAGGGACGGATGTCGTCCTGGTAATACTCGAAGAAAGGACTCTCTCCGTAGGCTGAGAGCAGGGCGTTCCAGTGGACGTGGCGCCAGTTGGCGTGGTCGGAGATGCGGATGTCCTTCATCGCCATCGACGTATCGTGGTTCGTGGGGATGGTGAGGGAGAGCGGTCCGTTGGTGGTAGGAATAATCATACGGTTGCGATAAGTCTGCTTGATAAAGCTCTCGTGGCGCTCTATCAGGCACTCGTCGTAGCGGTTCAGTTTCTGATACCACTGCACAGGACCGAAATAGGTGGAAGAAAGTAATGCTTTCATTATTTTAAAAGAGTTTGTAAGCCTTGCCTATCATCTGATGCTTGTGTACGAGCTGCTGTCCTCGCCTCGAAGTCCTGACGAGATAGAAGCGGCAATCCTTGCAGCCGCATCGCTTGCAGCACTCGGTAGGGATGACGTAGCGCAACGTATCGAGCGTAATCGTATCGCCAGGCATCTTCTCTATCCTACCGATGTAGTAAGCCTCGGAGATGATTTTGCGGCGCTGGATAACCACCGAATCGACGAAGACGATGATGTCGCCTCGCCCGAAATTATCGCAGTCCACCCTATTCACTATCACCCGGTCGCCCTCTTCCAGCTGGGGAGGCAAACCTCCCTGGGGCACCGTGAAGACAGTGAAAGCAAATGTGCGCACAGCCCAAGCCAAGAGCAAGGCTAGCACCAATGCAAGGATGAATTTTGCGGTTGCTTTCAATTCTTTTTTCGGTAGATTATTCTTATACTTATAAATGTATTTATTTTTATCAAGAATTAGAGAATTTATAAAAGCATAAAAAAATCCTCTTATGTTGGATGCTTTTGCCCTTACAGGGCGACATCCTAACATCGCTTTACCCAGGGTGTTACCCTGGGCTAGGTGCTTCTGCCCTTTCAGGGCGTATAGGACATTCCAACCGTACAGGTCGAAATAATTCTAATGCCTATGGGCTAAGATTATTTTTAAATTCTCTAATTCTTGATAAACAATAACTTTTGCAGTGTATCAATTACTTGATATCGTCCACAAACTTAAACAGGCGATTCCAACGGATGCCTGAGAAGCCTGGGTGGTCTGGGCTATGACTCCACCAAATGAAGATAGGCTTGCCCACGATGTGATCCTCTGGCACGAAGCCCCAATAGCGGCTGTCGGCTGAGTTGTGGCGGTTGTCGCCCATCATCCAGTAGTAGTCGAGCTTGAAGGTGTAGCTCTTCGCCTGCTTGCCGTTGATGAAGATGCGGCCAGCGTTATCCACCTTCAGGTCGTTGCCCTCGTATACCTTGATGCAACGCTCGTAGATAGGCAGATTCTTCAAGGTGAGGGCGATAGACTTGCCCTTCTTCGGAATCCAAACAGGACCGTAGTTGTCGCGTGTCCAACCCGTATAGGCGTTCAGCGGATAGAGGTCGCCATACTGCGCCTCGGTGTTGATGCTGATGCTCTGCACCAAAGCCTTGTTGGCCTTCAGCGCCTGGTAAGCCTTCTTTGTGAGAGGGATGACACCGCTCTGGTTGTACATCAAGAGATCCTCGTTGGTGATGCCCAGCTGGTCGGCGAGGTCGATAGGGAACTCGCCCTTGAGCTTCATGTTATACGTGTATTGCACATTGTCAGGCTCCTTGTTCGCCTTTCCGTCGAGATACACGATGCGGTTCTTGATTTGCAAGGTCTGTCCTGGCAATCCCACGCAACGCTTCACATAGTTCTCACGGCGGTCGGTA
>ERZ808242.1054-NODE-1054-length-17130-cov-3.963104_pt1 | contig 17130 bp, 15 predicted proteins | sample MGYA00521244_ERZ808242 | MGnify/ENA primary metagenome ERZ808242 (study PRJEB31516, sample SAMN03275573) | gut metagenome | biome: mammalia-associated habitat; material: feces | host: Papio cynocephalus | place: Kenya | collected 2012-07-27 ... | reverse complement strand
GAGCTGCTCTTTGACGAGGCGGCCACACGGGAAATCTATTCCACCGGCCGGGGCAGCTTCCGGCTCCGAGCCAAGTGGCGTTACGTCAAGGATGGCAACCTCATTGAGATCACCCAGATTCCCTACACCACGACCACAGAGGTCATCATGGACAAGGTGGCAGAGCTGATCAAGGCGGGAAAAATCCGGGAAATCGCCGACATGCGGGACGAGACCGACCTGAGCGGCCTGAAGCTGACCATTGACTTAAAACGTGGCGTTGACCCGGACAAGCTCATGCAGAAGCTTTTCCGGATGACGACCCTCCAGGATTCCTTCCCCTGCAACTTCAACATTCTGATCGCGGGGATGCCCCGTGTCATGGGCGTGGGGGAAATTCTGGATGAGTGGACGGCCTGGCGTACCGACTGCATCAAGCGGCGGCTGTTCTTCCAGATCGGCAGGAAGGAGGAAAAGCTCCATCTGCTGAAAGGCCTGGAGCGGATTCTGCTGGACATTGACAAGGCCATCCGGGTGATCCGGGAGACGGAAATGGACAGCGAGGTGGTGCCGAACCTGATGATCGAGTTCGGCATTGACGAGATTCAGGCGAACTTCGTGGCGGAGATCAAGCTGCGCAACATCAACAAGGAATACATTCTCAGGCAGACCAAGGCGATTTCCCAGCTGGAGCAGGAGATCGCCGACATGCGCTCCACCCTGGACAGCCCCCGGAAGCTGAAAAACGTGATCATCTCCGAGCTTCAGGAGGTTTCCAAAAAGTACGGCCAGCCGAGAAAAACGGAAATCCTCTACAACGTTTCCGAGACGGCTCCGGAAGATGAAGAAGAGCCGGTGCCGGATTACCCGGTGACGGTGTTCGTGTCCAAGGAAGGGTATCTCAAGAAAATCACCGCCCAGTCCCTGCGGATGAGCGGCGAGCAGAAATTCAAGGAGGGCGACAGCCTGGCCTTCAGTCGGGAGACCACCAACCGGGCAGAGTTCCTGGTATTCACCGACAAATTCCAGTGCTATAAGTCCAGACTATCGGACTTTGACGATGGCAAGGCATCCCAGCTTGGCGATTACCTGCCCCAGAAGCTGGGCTTCGAGCCGGGCGAGAATCTGGTGTCCCTGCAATTCTGCGGGGATTACAAGGGCTTTGTGCTCTTCTTCTTCGAAAACGGCAAGGCGGCCAAGGTACCTCTGTCCGCCTACGAGACCAAGACCAACCGGAAGAAGCTCACCGGTGCCTATTCCGATAAAAGCCCGCTGGTAACTGCCATGGTGCTGGAGGAGGATGCCCAGATCGTCCTGTATTCCTCCGACGGCAGAGCTGCCATCTTCTCCACCGCCCAGCTGCTGCCCAAGACCACCCGAAGCACCCAGGGCGTGGCGGTGATGACCCTGAGAAAGAAGGCGGTGCTGCAAAACGTCCGGCTGCTGGAGGAAAGCGGTATTACGAACCCCGGCCGCTACCGGACGAAGACCATTCCTTCCGCGGGGATGCTGCTGAAGGAGGAGGATTCCCCGGAGAAGCAGCAGTCCTTTGAGGTTTGAGTCATGAAAGCATTGCGAAGCAACGCAAATCTGATCCTGGGAACCGCCCTGGGCAGCACCCTGTTCGCCCTGGGCTTTTCCTGCTTCCTGCTTCCCAACGAGATCAGCACCGGCGGTATTTCCGGTGTGGCACTGATTCTGGTGGAGCTGCTGGGCTTTGGCAGCGTGGGCGCGGTGTCCATTTTCATTAATCTTCCGTTGTTTGCCCTGGCGGGCGTGAAGGTGGGGCGGCGGTTTTTTCTGGGCTCCCTTTTGGGAATGCTGGTCAGCTCTGTCCTCGTCGACCTGTTCGCCGGAATCCCTATGCCGCCCATGGAGACCCTGGTGGGGGCGCTGTACGGCGGCACCCTGTGCGGCCTGGGACTGGGAATGGTCTTCGCCGCAGGCGCGTCCACCGGCGGCTCGGATATTGTGGTGCGGCTTCTGAAGCTGCGCTGGCGGGACATTCCCATCGGCCAGATCTCCATGTGCTTTGACGCGGTGGTGGCGGTGATTACAGGCCTGGTGTTCCGGGATCTGAACAAGGCTCTGTACACCGGCATTACGGTGTTTCTGTGCGGCAAGGTCATGGACGCGGTGGTTTACCGCTTCGACGATTCCAAGGTGGCACTGATTATGACGAAGGAGCACCAGCGCATAGCGGAGGCCATTTCTGCCCGGCTGGATCGGGGAGCCACCTTCCTGAACGGGGAGGGGAGCTTTACCCATCAGGAATTGAAGGTGGTGCTCACCGCCGTCAAGCGGCAGCAGATCACGGAGCTGAAGGAGCTGGTCATGGAGATCGACCCGGAGGCCTTTGTGATCGTCCAGGAAGCCCACCAGGTGTTGGGCGACGGCTTCCGCCGGTACCGGCGGGACGCGCTGTAAGGAGGGAAATGGGTGAAAGCAAGACTTCTGACGTTGGCGTTGACGCTGAGCGTTCTTTTAAGCGGCTGCGGCTGGCTCAGCGGCAGCTTTGTTTCCGTGGAGCCCCACCAGGTGTCCCGGCAGAGCGGCCACACCGATACAGTGACCGCTTCCAATTACCGGGAGTTCCTGGCGGCTCTGAAGCAGATCATCGCCTCCGGCACGGAGGTGGCGGCCGTCCATGTGGAGGAGTATCCGGCCAAAAGCCTGGAGACCGGAGTGGCTCGGGCGGTGCGCAGTGCCATGCTCAACGACCCCATCGGAGCCTACGCCGTGGAGAACATCGACTACGAGATCGGCACCAGCAGCGGCCTTCCGGCGGTGTCCGTGGCCATTACCTATAAACGCAATACCACGGAGCTTCAGCGGATCCGGCGGGCGGCGGACACGGAGCAGGCCAAGCGGATCGTGGCCAACGCCCTGGAGGGCTACGAGGCGGGAATTGTGATTCTCATCGGGGAGTATACCAAGGCGGACTTCATCCAATATGTCCAGGACTACGCCAGCGACCACCCGGAAGCTGTCATGGAGACCCCCCAGGTCACTGAGGCGGTTTACGGAAACGGCACCAGTCGGCTGGTGGAGCTGATTTTCGCCTATCAGACCAGCCGGGATTCCCTGCGCCGGATGCAGGCTCAGGTGAAGCCGATTTTTGAGTCGGCCAAGCTCTACGTCAGCGGTGACGGGGATGACTATCAGAAATTTTCCCAGCTGTACGCCTTCCTGATGGAACGTTTCGACTATAAGCAGGAGACCTCCATTACGCCGGCCTACAGCCTGCTGCGCCATGGCATCGGTGACAGCCGGGCCTTTGCCCAGGTGTACGCGGCCATGTGCCGGGACGCGGGGCTGACCTGCCTGTGCGTCACAGGCACCCGGGCAGGGGAGCCATGGACCTGGAATCTGGTGCTGGACGGGGACACCTATTACCATGTGGATCTTCTCAAGTGCAGTGAGGAAGGGAAGTACAGCCAGCGAAACGCCGGAGAAATGGAGGGCTATGTCTGGGATTATTCCGCCTATCCCGGCGGCGGGCGGACGGAGATCCCGGTGCCCACGGAAAATTGAGAAAAACGAAAATTAGGGCTTGACAAATCGGGGAAATTCGCTATAATAAGTTATGTTCGTTGCGGGCGTAGCTCATCTGGTAGAGCGCCACCTTGCCAAGGTGGAGGTAGCGAGTTCGAGCCTCGTCGCCCGCTCCATAGAGCAGATACGAAGGTATCTGCTCTTTTTCTATACTCGAGTGCATTTTCAAATTATAGATGTCATTGCGAACCAGTGACCGATGTCACTGGTGTGGCAATCCGTATCCTTTGCCTTCCCCTGGGGGAAGGTGGATCGCGCGTCCCCCGCAAGCGCGAGACGGATGAGGGCAAAAGCCGGGTAGCGACCTCATCCGCCCTCCGGGCACCTTCTCCTCTCAGAAGAAGGCTTGGGGTACGGATTGCCACACCAGTCTGCGGACTGGTTCGCAATGACATGCGTACTATGTCGGCCACTTGTTTGCAATGACATGTTTTTTGGGGGGGCGTTTTCTATAGTACGCAACCAGGGCACACCGCATTTCTCGGTGTGCCCTGATATTTTACAGCAGCTCCAGAATTTCCTTCTTGGGGCTGGCACCGATGGACTTGTTCACCACCTGGCCATTCTGGAAAACCAGCAGGGTGGGAATACTGGCGATCCGGTACTGGACGGCAAGCTCCACCTGCTCGTCCACGTTGACCTTGCCCACTACAATGTCGCTTCGCTCCTGGGCGATCTCCTCCACAATGGGGCTGACCATCCGGCAGGGGCCGCACCAGGGAGCCCAGAAGTCCAGCAGCACCTTCTGCTTGGCCTTCAGCACGGTTTCCTCAAAATTATCCTTGGTAATGGTAATCACAGACATACGCGATTCCTCCTTCATTATTTCTTCGCCTTTATTATACCCCATCCGTCAAGAAGCGACCAGAGTAAAATCGCGGAAGACTTTGACTTTTGATAAAAAATCTGCTACCATAGGGAAAACTGTGGCAGCACCGCACAATTCGGCAAGCAGATTCGGCGAGAGATTTTTCGTCAAGTCAAGATTTGAAAAGCGAGGGAATACTTTGTGTATTTTGAGCTTTTCAAAGCGCAGAATTGGCGGAAAAGATCCGTCGAAGCGCGAAGACGCAATTGTGCGGTGCTGCCATACCAGGAAGGTGAAAAAATGCCCCCTGTTGTGGAAATTACGTCCCTGGATGCGCCGGAGCTGGACGTATACGCCCGGCTGACCGAGGCGCAGCTGCTGAATCGGTTTGAACCGTCCAAGGGTATGTTTATCGCGGAAAGCCCCAAGGTCATTCACAGGGCTCTGGACGCCGGCTGCCGGCCGGTGAGTCTGCTCATGGAGCGCAAGGATATCGACGGCTCCGCCCGGGAAATTCTGACCCGGTGTCCGGAAATTCCCGTGTATACCGCCGACGAAAGCGTACTGTGCCAGCTGACGGGCTACCACCTGACCCGGGGCGTGCTGTGCGCCATGGGTCGCCCGGCTCTGCCAACCCTGGAGGCTGTCTGCGAGAACGCTCGCCGGGTGGTGATTCTGGAAAATGTCCAGAACCCCACCAACGTTGGCGCGATTTTCCGCTCCGCCGCGGCTCTCGGCATGGACGCGGTGCTGCTGACCCCTGGGTGCAGCAACCCCCTCTACCGCCGCAGCGCCCGGGTGAGCATGGGGACGGTGTTTCAAATCCCCTGGGCTTATACCGGGGATTGGCCGGAAACCGGTATGCGCCAGCTCAAAAGTCTGGGCTTCAAAACCGCCGCCCTGACCCTCAGTGATAACTCCGTGTCCATCGACGACCCGGCTCTTATGGGAGAGGAAAGGCTGGCACTGCTCCTGGGCAGCGAGGGGGACGGCCTCACCAATGAGACCATTGCCCATTGCGATTATACCGTGAAGATCCCCATGTTCCATGGGGTGGATTCTTTGAATGTGGCCGCTGCCAGCGCCGTTGCTTTCTGGCAGCTGAGGAAGGAGAATGGAAAATGATGGAGCTGCAAAATGGCCGCCCCGCCGACTGCGCCGGACGGCTCCCGAAGGAAATTCGCTGCTATGATTTTCTCGACCGACTGGGCGTTGCCTACCAGCGCATTGACCACGCGCCGGCGGACAATATGGAGGCCTGCGAGGAAATCGACCGGACGCTGAACGCGGTGATCTGCAAGAATCTGCTGCTGTGCAACCGGCAGAAAACCGCCTTTTACCTGCTGATGCTTCCCGGAGACAAGCACTTCAAGACCAGCGTGCTGTCCAAGGAAATCGGTTCCTCCCGGTTAAGCTTTGCTTCCCCGGAGGATATGGAGCGGCTGCTGGACATCACCCCCGGCTCCGTCAGCGTTCTGGGGCTGATGAATGACCACGACCACCAGGTGCAGCTGCTGATGGACGCGGAGGTGGTCAAGGGGGCGTATTTCGGCTGCCACCCCTGCATCAATACCTCTTCCCTGCGGCTGAAAATGTCCGATCTGCTGGAGAAAATCCTGCCGGAAATGGGCTACACCCCCCGGCTGGTCACACTGGAGGAAGCCTGAAAATCGCAGGCGCGCCGGAGTTTCTCCGGTGTGGTTCCTGGTTGAGTTTCCGGATTTCTCGGGGCAAAAGGAACAAGGGAAGCTCTGAATAAAGTCACAAGAGCTGGCAGCAAGAGCTTTTTGCCAGATGAAAGCACCAAAAGTGGAGGAATACGGTATGTACCCGCAAGGGGTATGCCGCATCCGTAAGCCAGCTTTCGCTGGCAACGGCTGCGCTATATTTCCCACTTTTGATACTGCACAGCTGGGGAAAAAGATCCGCTGTTCAGCCGAAGGGAATTTGTTCGGAGCTTCCCAGGAATAACAAAGAATGGGAGATTACCATGGCTCTGAAACAAATGATACTCAATTCCGCTCTGTGGCTTTCCGGCATGATGACCCAGCCGCAGCAGCACCATAACCCCCAGAAGGAGGTTAACCCTGCCATGCCCGCGCTTTTGCGGGAAACCGCCGCCCAGGGAGCCGTCCTGCTGGAAAACCGGGTGCTGCCCTTCGCCAAGGGTACGAAAATTTCCCTCTTTGGCCGGGTGCAGCAGGACTATTTCTTCACCGGCTACGGCTCCGGCGGCGACGTGAACTTCCCCTACAGCGTCAGCCTTCTGGAGGGTCTGCGGAGCTGTGAGGATCTGCGGCTCAACGAAAATCTGGCGGAAGTCTATGCCGATTGGATTCAGGCACACCCGGTTGCCCGCCAGGCCTGGGGTACCTGGCCCCGGTTCTACCCGGAAATGCCGGTGAACGAGGAACTGGTTCGCCAGGCTCGGAAGGAATCGGATCAGGCGGTGATCGTTCTGGGTCGAGCCAGCGGCGAGGATCGGGAGAATACTCTGGAGCCGGGCAGCTTCTACCTGACCGAGGCGGAGAAGGCTCTGCTGGCTGCGGTGACCGCCCGGTTCCCGGACGCGGTGCTGCTACTCAACATCGGCACCCTCATCGACCTGAGCTTTGTGAAGGACTATTCCTTCGGCGCGGTGATGATTCTCTGGCAGGGAGGCATGGAAAGCGGCAACGCCGCCGCCGATCTGCTCTGCGGCAAGGCAGCCCCCAGCGGTCATCTGACGGACACTGTGGCCAAAAGCTACGAGGCCTATCCCAGCGCGGCCTGCTTCGGCAACCCAAAGGCCAATGAGTACCAGGAGGACATCTATGTGGGCTACCGGTGGTTCGAGACCTTCCACCGGGAGCAGGTACTCTATCCCTTCGGCTACGGCCTGAGCTATACCGATTTCTCCGTTACCGGCACCCACACCGCCCCTCTGGGCTTTCAGGCGGAGGTCACGAACGCAGGACACCATCCGGGCAGGGCGGTGGTCATGCTCTTTGTGCAGAAGCCCTTGGGCGTGCTGGGGAATCCCGCCCGGGAATTGGTGGCCTTCGGCAAGACCCGGCTGCTAAACCCCGGCGAGAGCCAGAATTTGCAATTTACCGTTACCGAGTACCAGCTGCCCTCCTATGACGACAGCGGCCTGACGGGACACAAGGCCTGCTATGTACTCCAGCAGGGAGCCTACCGGTTCTACTGCGGCGAAAACGTCCGGGATGCCCGGTTCATCGGCGATTACATGATCCCGGAGACACGGGTGTTCCGGAGCCTGACGGAAGCCTGCCCGCCGGAGAAGCCTTTCCCCATCTGGGCAAATGAGAACGGCACCCCCGTCCGCCGGGAGGCCTCCGCCCGAACCACCGATCTGCGGCAGCGAATTCTCGACCACCTGACCAAGGCCGTCCCCCAGACCGGGGACAAGGGAATCAAGCTTTCGGATGTGAAGGAAGGCAAGGCCAGCCTGGAGGGCTTCCTGGCTCAGCTGAGTGTAAAGGAGCTGGAGGCCATCAGCCGGGGAGATTACAACATGAATTCCCCTCTGGGGGCTAGGGGCAATGCCGGTGTCTTCGGTGGGGTCACCCAGTCCCTCCGGGACAAGGGGGTCAGCCCCGTCACCACCACCGACGGCCCCTCCGGCATCCGGCTGTACGATTCCTGCTCACTGCTTCCTATGGGTACGCTCCTTGCAAGCTCCTTTGACCTGGAGCTGGTAGAGCGGCTGTATCGGGCGGTTGGGGCGGAAATGCGCTGGCGGGGCAGCGACGTGCTGCTGGCACCCGGCATGAATATCCACCGGAATCCCCTGTGCGGCCGGAATTTCGAGTATTTTTCCGAGGATCCCTACCTCACCGGACGGATCGCAGGGGCGGTGGTCAAGGGCATCCAGTCTCAGGGGGTCGGAGCCTGCGTCAAGCATTTCGCCTGCAACAACCAGGAAAAGAACCGGAACCGGTGCGACTCTATAGTCTCCGAGCGGGCATTGCGGGAAATTTACCTCAAGGGCTTTGAGATCTGCCTGAAGCAGGCCAAGCCCCTGACCCTGATGACCAGCTACAACCGGGTCAATGGTGTCTGGAGCCACTACCACTATGATCTGGTGCAGACCATCGCCCGGGAGGAATGGGGCTATCAGGGCATGGTCATGACCGACTGGTGGATGCAGTACGGGGCAAGCCCCGAATTTCCTAAGGTCACGGGCAACGGCTACCGGGTTCGGAGTCGGGTGAACGTGCTCATGCCCGGCAGCCGGAACCTGCTGGATCGCACAGGTAAGCCGGATGGAACCTTACTTGCAACCTACGGCAAAAAAGACGGCATCACCCTGGGCGAGCTTCAGGAAAACGCGAAATATGTTCTGCGGTGCGTGATGAAGCTGAAATAATCAAAAGCGCAGGTGCGGAAAGCACCTGCGCTTCATTTGTGTAATTTAGCCGTAGCAGAAGATATGTCCACCGATCTTGCCCCAGATTCTTCCGTTTTCCGGGTAGGTAGCGAAGTAATACACATTCATCGGCAAGATGTTCGGCCCGGTGAGGGCATCATCGATGGCGTCATACTGAGCCTGCCAGGCGTCCGCGTCTTTTAAGAAGGGCGTGGTTCGGAACTGACCCTCGCCGTAGATCACGTCGTGGATGGTGTTTCCGAACTTGCCGGACACCAGCCGGTTGAGGATGATCTCGGCAATGGCCTGCTGTCCTTCCTTGGATTCGCCCCGAGCCTCCAGCCAGATGATCTTGGCCATCAGCTGCTGCTCGTCCCAGGTCAGCTCCACATCGGGATACCGGGGCTCACAGTCGGGCTTCTCCTCGGTGTAGATGAAGGGTTCCTCAGGCATGGCACTGACATCGAAGATCCAGCCGCCGTTGTAGCCCAGAAGCAGATCGTCTTCATCGAAGCCTTCCTCAAAGCCCCGCTTTAAGTCCCACTTTTCGTAGTTGGGGGCGTAGGAATCGGCCACAAGATACTTTCCGTCATCGGTCATGCCGTTGAGGACGATGAAATGCTGCGTCTCCGTGAAGATGGACAAATGGCTCATCAGAAGGATGGCGATGTTGCCCTCCTTCATGGCGGCGAAAATCTGCCGGATGTTGTCTGCCTTTTTAATGGGAAGCTGGAGCTGCTTGGCACCGTACTCCACACGCTGGACATTGTTCTCGCCGTAGCCGCCGAAGTAGCCCGCCAGCTCATCGGGCAGATAAGTGTGCCCGGTAAGGTAGGTTGCCACCATGGCAAGGGAGGTAATGCCGCAGCCGCTGGTGGCCACGGTGCCGGAGCCGAACCGCTTATTGGGGTAATCCAGCTGGTTATACAGGGGGAAACCGTTAACGGTCTTGACCTTTGTAGGCGTGGAGGAGGATTCGTCAGGCTCGGTTTCCTCCGGCTGGGTATCCTCCGTCGTTTCCGTAGGGGAGGTGGTAACCTCCGGCTCCGTAGAAGCGGTGGTTTCCGTGGCCTGGGTGGTTTCATCGGTGGGGTCGGTGGGATCGGTGGTTTCCTCCGTGCTGAATTCCTCAGACGGGTCAGTGACATCCTCGGCGTGAACGGGAAGCAGACAGCCGCACAGAAGGGAAAAAACACACATCAGTGCAAGTACCTTTTTGCAAAAGAACATTTCCGGGAATTTCCCCCTTTCTGTGTCAGGAACGCTTGCCAAAACAGACAATCGCATTATAACATAAAAGTATCGATTTGGCTATCCCCAATTTATTAAATTTTCGTGTCTATTGCAATTCAATAAATTAACGCGAATAACCCCGAAGGAATGTTCGCGTTTCAAAGGAACCGGTTTCTTCCCAACGCTTTTTCAAACGATATACCGTGCTCCGATTTACCGAATAGCAATCCGCGACTTCCTGTACCTTGCGCTTTTTCTCCAATGCCTCAATCAGCAGTTTTCTGGCTTCATTGTGCAATATTTCAATCACCTCTGCTCAATTTTACACCTTTTGTCGAAAGACTGCACTTATTTTTATGAACTGCTATGATGTATCATACTTGATGTGATTGTATAGTATCAACGTGGAGGTGATGATAATGAATGCAAGAATATCAGACATCCGCAAATGCTCTGGTTTATCAAACTCTCAAGCGAAGGGCGGTACTCTCCTTGTGGGCGGATACAATGGAAGCCATCGTCGGACATGTGGATAAAGAGACCACAAAACTCTATACCCATCTCAAGGCAAAAAAGGATTTGGTAGCTGCTGTCAATGCTTCTTCTATTAGTGACAAAAGTGTGATTCGACAAAATGGCCAGATTTCAAAAGCCGTCTAAAAGTTCGGAAAACTCAGAAAAAATCCAGGATACCTTCGTTTCCGAGCTTCGTTCGTGGTACGCCAGAAGGGACTCGTTACACTAAGGTGTTGCCGCCGTCAAGCCGTCGGCAAGCAGCAGTCCACCGGACTGTTGCATTTTCATCTTCGAGTCCCTTTTATTATACAAAAACGGTGTATTCCAAGTTCATCCCCATCCCTATGGGATGCGTCTGAACTTGGAGGGACTCTCCCACGGGCTAAAAACATGCCAGCGGCATGTTTTTTTAACGCCCTTTCGAGTCCCGCCTGGAGTATCAAAAATGCGGATACCCAAATGGGTATCCGCATTTTTGGTACGCCAGAAGGGACTCGAACCCCCGACCTACTGATTCGTAGTCAGTCACTCTATCCAACTGAGCTACTGGCGCATGTCGCAATCGACTGAGATATAATAGCACATGGTTTCGCAAAATGCAAGCACTTTTTTCGCAAAGCAAAAAAATTTCCATTTCCCCCCTGCTTGACAGAAAACCCCACACTATTGTAGAATAGCTTATAAAACAAAGGGGGCATCCGGATGGCGAAAAATGAAAATTGGGACGCTCTCCCCCAGGTGCTTCTGCCCTGGTACGCGGAGAACCGCCGCCAGCTTCCCTGGCGGGAGGATCGGAAGCCCTACCACATCTGGCTTTCGGAGATCATGCTCCAGCAGACCCGGGTGGAGGCCGTGAAGGGCTACTACAGCCGGTTCCTGGCCGCCCTGCCGGACATCCGGTCTCTGGCCGAATGTGACGACGAGGTGCTTCACAAGCTCTGGGAGGGCCTGGGCTACTACTCCCGTGTGCGGAACCTGAAAAAATGCGCCCAGGTGATTGTGAACCAGTACGGCGGCGTGTTCCCCAGGGAGTACGCTCAGGTGCTTTCCCTTCCCGGAATCGGCCCCTACACCGCCGGAGCCATCTGCTCCATCGCCTTCAACCAGCCCACCCCGGCGGTGGACGGGAATGTTCTGCGGGTGATCTCCCGGCTTCGCAATGACCCTGCCCCCATTGATCTGCCGGAAACGAAACAGAACGTAACGGAATTTCTTGCCGGGATTTATCCGCCCCAGGCCGGGGACTTCACCCAGGCTCTCATGGAGCTGGGTGCCACGGTCTGCGGTCCCAACCGGAAGCCGGACTGCGAAGGCTGCCCATGCAAGACCTTCTGCCTGGCCTTTCTGGAGGGCGACCCCCAATCTCTGCCGGTAAAATCCCCCAAAAAAGGACGAAGATCGGAGAATTTGACGGTTTTTATCCTCAGCTGCGACGGCCGCTTCGCCCTGGAAAAGCGGCCGGACAGGGGGCTTCTCGCCGGACTCTGGCAGTTTCCCAATCTGCCCGGCGATCTGGACACCGGGGAGGCGCTGACTGTCCTTCGGGCTAAGGGACTTCACCCAAGGGAACTCTTCCGGGAATCCCGGAAAACCCACATTTTTACCCACATTCAGTGGAATATGAAGGGCATTTACCTGGAAGTGGAAGCCCCAACCGGCGGCTTTCAGTGGATGACCCCGGAGGAAATCAACATGCAGGCGGCTCTGCCCACCGCATTCCGCCAATTTTGGGAGAGATAGAAAATGTACGACTACCACATGCACTCACGGGTGTCCTTCGATGCCCATGACCCGGCCGAGAAAATGGTGCGCGCCGCCCTGGACGCGGGGCTGAAGGAAATCTGCTTCACCGACCACATCGACTATGACCCCCGGGGAAAAATGGGGAACATGGCCTTCGACACCGCCGAATATAGCGCGGAATACGACCATCTGTCCGCCCCCGGACTGAAAATCCGCCGGGGCATGGAATTCGGCATGACCCGGGACAACAAAGCCCAATTCCGGAAGGATTTACAGCGGCGACCCTTCGACTTCGTCCTTGGCTCCATCCACTTTGTGGACGGGCTGGACGTGTACTTCCAGGATTTCTGGGAAGGCAAGACCGTCTGGCAGGCGGAGCATCGGTGCCTGGAGGAGACCCTGGCCTGCGTTCAGATTCACGATGACTTTGACGTGCTTGCCCACCTGACCTACATTGGGAAAACCGCCGCCCACCCGGCTCCCCGGCCTGTGCCTTTTGCGGAGCATCGGGAAATCATCGATGAAATCCTCCGGGTGCTGGCAAGCCGTGGCAAGGGTCTGGAGCTGAACACCAGCGGCCTGGATCGCTGCGGCGGGTTTCTGCCCACCGAGGATTACTTCCGCCGGTTCCGGGAGCTGGGCGGCGAAATCGTCACCGTAGGCTCCGACGCCCATACCGCCAGCCGGGTTGGGCAGTACTCCCGGGAGGCCTGCGAACTTCTGAAGGGCATTTTCGGATATGTGTGTACCTTTGCGGGCAGAAAGCCCATTTTTCACCGGTAAAATTTGGGGGCAGAGCTTGAGGCTCTGCCCCACCTTTCCGCTCTTTTGGGAAAATTCCGGCTGTGACTTGCTTTTTCTGGCGTTTTGTGGTAAAATTCAAACGATTATGGATTTTTTGCCCATTTGGGGATGCTGTAAATAAAAAGGATGTGCAAACAGACAATGAGAAAGCTAAGCCGCGGTGCTTATGAGGATATGAAGGGCTTCGTCCGGGTGGCGGAAACCCTGCTGGAGGTCATCCTGCTGACCCTGGCCTATTACTTTGCCTGGAAGTTCGGCTATGGCCTGGAATACTTCGTCTACAAAGGGAAATATGTGCTGATGGGCATTTACGGCGTTCTGCTGTATGCCTTGCTGCTGAACTCGGAATGCACTATGTTCGGCCAGCTTCACCGGCTGGATCTGGTGATCGGGCAGGTTGTTTCCCTGTGTCTGGTGAATTTTATCACCTATTGGCAGCTGTGCCTGATCGGCAACGCCCTGCTGCCCCCATCCCCAATGCTGACTCTGACAGCGGTGCAGATCGTCATTGCGGTGATCCTGATCTTCGTCTACACCAGCCTCTATCACCGGCTGTACGCCCCCCACGACATGCTTCTCATTTACGGCCATCGCCGGGGCGTGGAGCTGAAGGTCAAGATGGACACCCGGAAGGATAAGTACAATATCAGCGCGCTGATCTCCTCCGACGAGGGGCTTGACGCTATCGTGAAGGAGATTCCCAAGTACGACGCGGTGATCCTCAACGACGTGCCTGCCCAGCTGCGAAACGATCTGCTCAAATACTGCTACCGCTACCGCGTCCGCACCTACGTCTCCCCCAAGCTCACGGACATCATGCTCCGGGGTGCACGGAACATCACCCTCTTTGACACGCCACTGCTGCTCGTCAAGGGTACGGGGCTGACCCCTGCCGAGCGGGTTTGCAAGCGGGCTATGGATATTGTCATCAGTGCCATCGTTCTGCTGATTCTCTCCCCGCTGATGCTGCTCATCGCCGCCGCCATCAAGCTGGAGGACGGGGGCCCGGTATTCTTCCGCCAGAAGCGTCTGACCCGGAACGGGGTGGAATTTGACATTCTGAAATTCCGCAGCATGATCGTGGACGCGGAAAAGTACGAAGGCCCGGTGCTGGCCACGGACAACGACCCCCGGATTACCAAGGTAGGCAAAATCATCCGCCCCTTCCGGCTGGACGAGCTGCCCCAGCTCATCAACATTCTCAAGGGCGATATGAGCATCGTAGGCCCCCGGCCTGAGCGGAAGGTCATCGCCGACGAATACTGCAAGGATATTCCGGAGTTTGCCTATCGGCTGAAGGTTCGGGGCGGCCTGACAGGCTACGCCCAGATCTACGGCAAGTACAACACCAGCCCCTACGACAAGCTGCGCCTTGACCTGATGTATATTGAAAACTATTCCCTCCTGCTGGATGTCAAGCTGATGATCCTGACCATTCGGATTCTGTTCAGCAAGGAGAGCACCGAGGGCATCGACAAGGCCAAGGAAAACCAGGAGAAGGCAGATGAAATTCTGAAGGAATTGGATCAGGACGATTGAAGCAGCTCTCCGGCGGCACCGAAATCCGGTGCCGCCGGTGTCAGTCTGTCTAAGGGTTCTCACTCTATCCGAATGATTTCAATCATGCTACCCATAGCAGACCGAAATACTCTGCCCCGCTTCCGGCAGTGCGGCCGGGGGATTCTTAAGGGGGCGGCTTTTCGGCAGCGCCCCTTAAGCCGGCTTCTTCTCAATGTTCTTGCCGGGACAAGAACATTGCCCCCGGAGGGACTGCACCGAAAGTTTTCAGGAGGTTGAAATCGTTGCTAGCCCATACTTTTTGCAACGCAGATGTTTTCAATACCATTACAAATAACAGGAGGAACCCATATGATCGAATATATCTCCTTCGAGGAAGGAAAGCACATTTTAGATACCTGCCCAGGCAGCGTCCTTGTGGACGTGCGCACCGAGGAGGAATACACCATTGAGCACGCGGCGGGCGCGATTCTCCTGCCCCAGGAGGATCTGGAGACTATGGACGAGGCGGAAATTCTGGACGTTCTGCCTGACCTGGACGCGCCCATTCTCCTCTACTGCCGCACCGGCCGCCGAGCTGCTCTGGCCGCCGTCAAGCTGGACGAGCTGGGCTACACCAGGCTCTATAACCTGGGCGGCCTTAACGGCTGGCCCTACGGCATGGAATACGGGGAGCTGTAAAAAATGCTTGCCATTTTGTCCCATTCGGTTTAGAATAAGGATGTGCCTTCGGCACAATCCAGAAAGCAAGGAGATACCCTATGAAATCTACGGTTTATTTTTCCCGCGACATCACCCCGGATGCCGTTCTGCGGCTGTACAAGCTGGTTGGCAAGGAGCTTCCCGGCAAGGTGGCCGTGAAGGTTCACTCCGGTGAAAAGGGAAATCAGAATTTTCTCCGTCCGGACTTCTGGAAGGAGACCATCGATTATGTCGGCGGCACGGTCGTCGAGTGCAACACCGCCTACCCCGGTGCCCGGAACACCACAGCCAAGCACCTGGCTCTGCTGGAGGAACACGGCTGGAACCGGTACTTCACCGTTGACCTGCTGGACGCCCAGGATCCCGACCTGGAGCTGCCTATCCCCAACGGCAAGGTGATCCACAAGAATTTTGTAGGCAAGGATATTGCCAATTATGATTCCCTGCTGGTGCTGTCCCACTTCAAGGGGCATCCCATGGGCGGCTACGGCGGAGCCCTGAAGCAGCTGTCCATCGGTGTGGCCTCCTCCTTCGGCAAGGCCTATATCCACGGTGCCGGCGATCCCAAGCAGATCTGGACGGCTGATCACGATTCCTTCCTGGAGTCCATGGCTGACGCGGCCAGCTCTGTGGTGGAGCTTTTCAAGGGAAACGCGGTCTACATCAACGTCATGAAGAACATGAGCGTGGACTGCGACTGCTGCGAGGTGGCCGAGGATCCTTGCCTTGCCGACATGGGCGTGCTGGCCTCCACCGATCCCATCGCCATCGACCAGGCCTGTATCGACCTGGTCTACGGATGCGACGATCCGGGCAAGGCCCATTTCCTGGAGCGGGTCGAGAGCCGGAACGGCGTGCATACCATCGAAGCCGCCGCCGCGTTGGGCTTCGGCAGCAGAGAGTATGAGCTGGTGGAAGTGAAATAATTCCAAAAAAGGAGCTGCTGTAAGCAGCTCCTTTTTGTTGGCAAAAACACTTGACACCACATGCGATACCATATATAATAAAGGAACAGGAGGGATTGGGATGTCAAAATGGGAGAAGCTACTGGAACGGATTTGTTCTCTGAGCAAAGGTCTCCGATTTGAGGAGCTGCGGAAGGTTCTGGAATCCTATGGCTATGAAATGCACGCGCCCAAAGGCGGCAGCAGCCATTATACCTTCCGAAAACCTGGCTGTCAGCCGATCACCATCCCAAAGCACGAACCAATTAAGAGGGTTTATGTGGAAATGGTCAAGTAAGTTGTGGAAAGTGAGGTTGCCAATGAAAACGTTGAATGAATACCTGGAGCTTCCTTACCGCATGGAAATTGTGGAGGATTCTGACGAGGGCGGCTATGTGGTGTCCTATCCTGACCTACCCGGGTGCATTACCTGCGGAGAAACGGTAGAAGCCGCTGTAGCCAACGCTCGGGATGCCAAGCAGGCCTGGCTGGAAGCCGCCCTGGAGGACGGTGTTCCCATCCGGGAGCCGGACGACTTAGAAAGCTACTCCGGCCAGTTCAAGCTGAGAATCCCCAGAAGTCTGCACAAGTCCCTGACGGAACACGCCAAGCGGGAGGGCATCAGCATGAACCAGTACTGCGTGTATCTGCTTTCTAAAAACGATGCCTCCGCGGCAAAATAATGACGCAAAAAGGAGCCGCGGCAAGCAGCTCCTTATCCCTTATTTACTCAAAAACGTCTTGATTTTCTCGCCGTCGGCAAAGCCCGCGTGGTAGAGCCGATCCAGGGCGTCCTTGTCCCGGGTCAGAGTGTCCACGCCGAAGGTATCCTCCGGAGCCACGATCAGCACCTTGCCCTGACGGGCCTGGAGCCGAGCCAGAGCCACGCTTTCGTTGTACCGCTGGGCACGCAGACACAGACTCCGGGCGGCTGCCGGATAGGTATGCCGGATGCA